>Ga0302196_10002173_pt1 | contig 18519 bp, 13 predicted proteins | sample II_Bog_N1_3_FD_198794 | JGI IMG/M metagenome (GOLD analysis project Ga0302196, IMG submission 198794) | Peat permafrost microbial communities from Stordalen Mire near Abisko, Sweden - II_Bog_N1_3 | ecosystem: Environmental > Terrestrial > Soil > Wetlands > Peat | place: Sweden: Abisko...
CCTGCGTCGCTCACTGTGGGGGGCTGCCCTGCTCTCGTGGCTCCCGCTGCTGGCCCTGATCGACCAGATCTCCTTCGGCCGCCCGACCATCTACTTCGTGATGCAGAGCGAGAGCTCGCCGTTCTCCCCCGGCCGGATGTTCCTCCACCTCCTCATCAGCCAGAACACCACCGAACAGCGGCAGATCGGTGCCGACGCCGCGCCCCTGTTGACCCTGCAGGCGCTGATCGCCGTCGGCATCGCCGTGACGGCGGTGGTCCTGGCCGCACGCGTGTGGCGACGCGGAGCCGACCGGGCGCTCGAGCTCTACCCGGCCCTGGCCGGATCCGTGGTGGTATTCGGCATGATGCTGTCGAGCACCGCCGGAACCTGGAACCGGAGCATCGTCCTCGCCGCCCCGTGCGTGGTCTGCCTCCGTCGGATGCATCCCGCCGTGCTCGTCGTCCTCACCGGAGTCACTGCGCTGTCGACCGCACTGCTCTCCCACTACTTCTTCAGCGGGGCGCTGCTCTAGGCGGTGGCAGTCGGGGCCCGTCCGTCCCCACCCGGAATCCAGTCGCAGAATCCAGTCGCGCCAAGATCGCGCCAAACCAGGCCGATGTCGCTGTCGAGAGCCCCGGGACGCAGAGCAGCGGGGGTCGGAACCCCCGCTGACCTGCGCTTCCTTCGTGGTCGGGCTGCCCGGATTTGAACCGAGGACCTCTGCGTCCCGAACGCAGCGCGCTACCAAACTGCGCCACAGCCCGTACATCGACAGCGGCGGTGGCCACTCCCGGTGAACCTGGAAACCCTACCCGACGGCGGCGCGGTCGGTCCCCCTGTCCTCGGGACCGGAGTCCTCGGTCCCCGCCGGGGGGTCACCGATCCTCCGGACCACCACCTTGGCGATCCGGCGCTTGTCCATCTCGGCCACCCGCAGCTCCCAGTCGCCCTCGTCGTGGGACTCGCCCTCGTCGGGGATGTGCCCGAAGGCGTCGAACAGGTAGCCGCCCAGGGTGACGTACTCACCCTCGGGCAGCTCGACCCCGAGCTGGTCGGCCAGGTCGTCGATGCTCATCCGCCCGTCGACCAGCCAGCGCCGCCCGTCCACCCGGACCACGTCGGGCTCCTCGTCGGGGTCGAATTCGTCGGGCAGGTCGCCCACCAGCGCCCCCAGCAGGTCCTTGACGGTGAGGACGCCCTCGACGCCCCCGTGCTCGTCCACGACCACGGCGAAGGCCCGGCGCTGGCGGCGCATCTCGGCCAGCACGTCGAGGACCAGGCGCGACTCGGGGACGAGGAAGGGCTGGCGGAGGCGCCGGGAGATGTCGATGGGGTCGGGGGAGCGCCCACCCTCTCCGGTGGAGGTGACGGTCCACCCGGCCCGGAACAGGTCGTTCACGAACAGCACCCCGATCAGGTCGTCGAGGTCGTCCCCGCACACCGGGAAGCAGCTGTGCCCCGACTCCCGGACCGCCTTGGACACGCCCTCGACGGTGAGGGGAATGGTCAGGGCGACGACGTCGACCCGGGGGGTCATCACCTCCCTGACCACGGTGTCCCGCAGGTCGTGCAGCGCGTCGATGATGAACTGCTCCTGGGCGTCCGCCCCGCCGTCGACCGGCAACCCCGCCACCTCGGTGCCGCCCGGGCCCCCGTTCGGACCGCGCCGACGGCTCCGGCGTCCCGGCGTCCCCTCCGGCTGGTCTTCGTTTCGACGGAACACGGACAACGCGGTGACCCGGTCTGTAGTGGGTGGAGCCGTCAGGCGCCGGGGGCGACGGGAGCGGCGACGACGGACAACGGGGCGTAGGACTCGTCGTAGTAGGTGCCCCCGTCGAGGAGGGAGGCGACGGCCCGTCGCAGGCGGATCGGGTCGAGGGGCTTGACCAGCCAGCCCTCGGCGCCGGACCGCCGGGCCAGGAAGACGTCGGGACGCCGGTCGAGGAGCATCAGGACGGGCACGTGGCCGAGGTTGTCGTAGGACGCCTCGAGCCGGAGCTCCAGCGTGGTCGCCATGCCCCCCATGTTGCCCATCTGCATGTCCACCACCACCAGGTCGGGCAGCGACCCGGCCACCAGGGCCATCACCTCGGGACCGGACCGGGCCTCGACGATGGTGGTGTCCGGATTGCCGGCGGTGGCGGCGATCTCGGCCCGCACCGTGGGGGCGTCACTGGCCACGAGGATGGTCGGCACGCCCAGAGGTTAGCGCTCCCGGCGACCGGATCCATCTGGGGGGCCGACGACGGCCGTCGTCAGGGCCGGTCCTGGCCGAAGAGCAGGTCGGCGACGATGGCCAGGCCCTCGAGGTCGTGGACGTCGGTGTTGAGCAGCGGGACCCGGTAGACCGGGGCCGGGTCGACCTGGGCCACCAGTCCGGCGTAGGTGGCCTCCTCGCGGTCCGAGGCCAGGGTGTAGCCGGCCAGGCTGTCCACCAGGTCGGCCAGGGCGGCCCCGGCGGCCGTGTCGCGGTGGCCGGGCCCCGCCCACCGGGCGAGGTCGGCGACCTGGTCGTCGGTGGCGAACCGCGGCTGGACCCGGTTCACGATCAGGGCGGTGGCCGACATCTCCGACTCGGCCAGCTTGCCGGCGAAGTGCACGGCCTCGTCGACCGAGTCGGGCCGGGGGGAGGCCACGAGCACGAAGGCCGTCCCCGGCTGGACGAGGAGCTCCCGGACCCGGGCCGCCCGGATGCGGAACCCCTCCTCCATGCCCTCGAACGCCTGGAAGAAGGCGACGGCGTCACTGACGATGTCGGCGCCGGCCACCTTGGAGATCGTGCGCAGGAGGGCGTGCGCCGCCACGCCCATGAAGCGGAGCCCGGCCCGGGTGGGGGCCATGAGGGCCTGGAAGATCCGGTTCTCGAGGAAGTGGGTCAGGCGACGGGGCGCGTCGAGGAAGTCCAGTGCGTTGCGCGAGGGCGGGGTGTCGACCACCACGACGTCGAAGCCGCCCTCCTCCACCAGCTCGTGGAGCTTCTCCATGGCCATGTACTCCTGGGTGCCCGACAGGGTGCCGGTGAGGTTGCGGTAGATCCGGTTGACCCGGATGTCCCGGGCCTGCTCCTCCGAGTCCGAATAGCGGGAGATCAGGTCGTCGAAGGTGCCCTTCGGGTCGAGCATCAGGGCGTGGAGCTCGCCCGGCCAGTCACCGGCGATCCGGGTGGGGGAGTTCGACAGTTCGTCGAGCCCGAGCGAGTTGGCCAGGCGACGGGCCGGGTCGATGGTGACCACACAGGCGGTGCGCCCCAGGCGGGCGGCCTCCAGGGCGATGGCGGCCGACGTGGTGGTCTTGCCGACCCCGCCCGAACCGCAGCAGATCACGATCGACCGGTCCCGGGCGACCTCGGTGATGGTGGCCGGGGACGCTCCGGCGGTGGTCACCCCCGCACCTCGGCCGGGTCGTGCAGGGCCTCGATGCCGTCACCCAGGGCCCGGCTGAGGGTGTCGAGCTCGAGGGGGCCGATGCGGTCGGCGAACAGGTAGGGGGCCCGTAGCTGGGGGAGGGGCAGCTCGGCGGCCAGCCGGAGCACCTGGGCCTCCTGGAGCTCGTGGCGCCGCTGACGGAACCGGCGGGCCGACTCGAGGGCCTCCACCAGGCCGGGGTCGACGTCGGCCCCGACGGCGTCCACCGCCTCGGCGGCCGGGGTCCCGAGGGCGGGCAGGTCCGGATAGGCGGCGTTGACGATCACCGGGCCCAGGGCGATGCCCACCCGGTCCTCGAGCTGGTAGGCCGCCTCGACGACCTCGTTGACCGGCATCTCCTCGGGCAGGGTGACCAGGGCCACCTGGCACCGGGCCGGGTCCGAGAGCAGGGCGACCACGTCGGCGGCCTGGGCCCGGATCGGCCCGCCCCGGGCGGCGTCGAGGAGCCCGCCGGCCGAGGACAGGAAGGTCATGGTGTGCCCGGTGGCCGGTGCGTCCACCAGGACCAGGTCGGCCACCCGCCGCTGCTCGATCTGCTTGATCTTGCCGAGCACCAGGATGTCCCGGATCCCCGGGACGGCCCCGGCCACCAGGTCGATGATCCCCGACGACAGCAGGCGCTTGGAGAACCGCCGCATCCCGTGGTCGTCGAGGTACTCGAGCAGGGCGTCGTCGGGGGTGATGGTCCGGGCGTACACCGAGCCGGGCGGGATCACAGCCGCCTCGTCCACCGGGCCGTCCCCGAGGTCGGTGGCCCCGGCGGCGTGGAGGACCTCGCCGGCGTAGCCGAGGTCGCCCGAGCCACCGAAGGCGGTGGCCACCCCGGTCCGTCCCTCCAACTCGACGACCAGCACCGAGAGGCCCGCCCCGGCGGCCAGGTGGGCCAGCGCGGCGACCATGGTGGTCTTGCCGACGCCGCCCTTGCCGGCCACGATCATCACCCGGCTCTGGCGGCAGAAGGAGCGGATGTCCATGACGTCCCGAGCGTAGTGTCCGGTCCCCCACCGGCCGCCCCGACCGGGCCCGGGGGCGGCGGCCCGACCGGCGGGCGGATTGCCACGCACGGCGCGAAAGGGTCGGGAATTGCCGGGAAACCTGCTCGGACCCCTTGTATCCCCGCACGGAAGGGGGGTACGTTCCCAGACGACAGGACACACCGGAGGGGGAGTCGGGGAGTGGAGCAGTTGACGGATTCATGGCAGCTGAAGGCGGCCTGCCGCGGGCCCCAGGCGGAAGTGTTCTTCCCCCCGGCCCACGCCGAGCGCAAGGAGGAGAAGCTCCAGCGTGAGGATCGGGCCAAGGCGATCTGCAAGACGTGCTCGGTGCGGGACGAGTGCCTGGAGTACGCGGTCCGCATCCGCGAGCCCCACGGGATCTGGGGCGGCCTGAACGAGATGGAGCGACGCCAGTACGCGGAGCGCCGGGTCGGCTGACCGGCGCGGTCCCACCGGGCCCCGGTCGGGCCGCCGTCCCGGCGGGTACATTTCCCCTCAAGTCGCCGCCCCGCCGTGCCGATGAGCGCGGCATGGCCCGACATCGCCACTCCCGGTGGAGGTCGTGGCCCTGAACCGGAGCGGGGGCCGGGTGCAGCGGACCTACGTGGTGGTGCTGGGGGTCGTCGTGGTCGGCGCCTGCACGCTGGCCGCCCTGGAGTCCCACCGTTCCGCGGGCCCGCCCGCCCGCCCGACCCGCCCGCCGGAGCTGGCCCCCTACGGGCGGCCGCCGACCCTGGGGATCCTCGGGGTCACCGGCCACTACCTGACCCGCGAGCGGGCCTCCGGCATCGCCGCCGTGACCCTCAGTGTGAGCTGGTCGCAGGCCGAGCCGGGACCGGACACGTTCTCGTCCTCCTACCTGGCCTCGATCCGCCAGCGGATCGCCGCGGCCCTCGGCGACGGGTTCGAGGTGGTGCTCGACCCGGGACTGCAGTACCCGCCGGACTGGGTCTTCGCACTGCCCGGTGGGACCCGGTTCGTGAACCAGTTCGGCGACCGCTCCGGCGGCCCCCCGGCCTCGGGCGACGACGTGGCCAATGCGGTCACCGACCCGGCGGTGCGCCAGGCCCAGGCGGTCTACCTGGCCTGGCTGGGCGGGCACGTCCCGGCCCACACCCTGGCCGCCGTCCGTGAGGGTGGAGGACCGCTCGGTGAGCTCCGCTATCCCTCCCCGGACGTCGACGGCCACACCGACTCCTACTGGGCGTACGACCCGTCCACCCAGGCCGCCCTGCCGGCCGCGGTGCGGGGCTGGGTGCCCGGCACCGGGACGGTGGCCCAGGCCAGGGCCTTCCTCGACGCCTACAACGCCCGGATGGTCGGGTACGGCCGGTGGTTGGACGGCGTGCTCCACGCCGACTTCGCCACCGACGAGCTCGTGCTCCTCCCCGGCTGGGGTGAGCGGCCCGGGGGCGCGGCGGTCGAGGTGGCCGGTCGGCTCACCCTGCCCATGGACGAATTCAACGAGGGTCTCGACTGGGCCGACCTGCTCGACTCCCTGCCCGATCCCGCCCACTCCGTGGCCTACACCACCTACCTCGACGCGCCCTCGGTCCAGCCGACCCTGGCCCTCGAGGACCCCGCCGACTTCCTGGCCTACCTGACCCAGGGCACCCCCATCCGGCTGGGGGGCGAGAACACCGGGAACGGGACCATGGCCGATCTGCAGCTGTCGTTGCACCGGGCCCGTCTGCTCGGCTTCGCCATCGTCCAGTGGATGGACGAGGCCCAGTTGGTCGCCTCGACCGCCGGACGGGACCCGTCGGGGCCGACGTTCAACCTGCTGAAGGCGGCGGTGGCCCCATGAGCCGTCGCCGACGTCCCGGAGCCGAGCGCGTCCTGCTCATCGGCAACTACGGGAACGGCAACATCGGCGACGACGCCATCCTCATCCAGATGGCCCCCGAGGCCCTGGCCCACGGAACGGTCACCGCCCTGAGCCGCCATCCGCAGCGGGTGGCGGAGCTCGTGCCCGAGGTGGAGGCCACGTCCATGGTCTCCCTGGCCGCCGTGCGGGCGCTCGTCACCTCGGACACGGTGGTCATCGGCGGAGGGGGCATGTTCGGGCGGGGACTCCCCCCGCTGGTCGCCTGCCTGCCCTTCGTGCTGCTGGGTGCGTCGTACCTGGGCAAGGAGATCGAACTGCGGTCGGTGGGCGCCTACCCGGACATGCCGGCGCCGGTCGGCTGGGCCCTGCGCAAGGTGGTGCTCCGGGCCCGGCACGCGTCGGCGCGGGACACCGCGTCCGTGGACGCCCTCGGGGGCCCTGACCACGTCACCCAGGTCCGGGACCCGGCCTGGGACCTCCCGGTCGGGGACCCCGGCGAGGTTCGGGCGGTACTGGAGGAGGCCGGGGCCGGCTCGGCCTGCCCGCTGATCGCCGTCTCGCTCAAGCCCGGAGCCGGCGACCCGGTCGTCAGTCAGTGCGTGGCCACCGTGGCCGCCGGTCTGGACCGGTGGGCCGCCGACCACGAGGGGGAGATCGTCTTCCTGTCGTTCTCCGACAAGGGCGACTACCAGCTGGGTGCCGCCCTCACCGACGACGACCTGGGGCGCCGGCTGAGGGAGTCCATGGTCCACGGGCACCGTGTCCGCCTGGTCCGGCCCGGGCTGCACCCGACGGTGATGCGGGGGATCATCGACCGGTGCTCGGCCGTGGTGGCCATGCGGCTGCACGCCCAGATCTTCGCCGCCGCCGCCGGCCGACCGGTGTTCGGGCTGTCGTTCGAGCCCAAGTGCGACGAGTTCCTCGCCAGCATCGGGGTCGTGCCGGTGCGGCCCGACCGCTTCTCGGTGGACGACCTGGCCGAGTGGCTGGACGGATCGGTACCGCAGCCCTCCAGCCGGTAGGGCACCGGCCGCACCCGTTCCGCCGGCTGAGCACCGGCCGGTAGGGCACCGGCCGGACGTGCATCCGACGGTCCCGGGACCGGACCAGCCGCGTCCGTGGGGAAAATCACTCAACTTCCCGGCGCCCGGTACCGATGGACCCTCCAGGGAGGCGCCGGGTCGGCGCGCCCGGGGCAGACCGCGGGCAACCGGAGAGTGGGGCAGTGGACCGGAACGTGGCACGGTGAGTCGTAGCGACGGACGCGCCCGACGGGCGTCCACCCGCCCGGTGACGGCCGCACTGGTGGCGACCGTGGTGGTGGGCGCTCTGCTGGCCGGGGGCACCGCCGCCCCTCCCGCCGCCTCCGCGGCCACCACCCCACCGATCCTCGGCCTGTTGCAGGCCACGGTGCCCAACTTCGCCCAGGAACGGGCCAGCGGGCTCCAGTCCGTGACCATCGGGGCCGTCTGGAGCCTGGCCCAGTCCACCTCGGCCGCCACGTTCTCGGCCGCCTACGCCGGTCAGATCCGGGCCGAGATCGCCTCGGCCCGGGCCGACGGACTGTCGGTCGTGCTCGACCCGGGGCTGCAGTACCCCCCGAGCTGGGCCTTCTTCCTCAACAGCCAGACCCACTTCGAGAACCAGTACGGCGACGTCTACTCGGCCTCGGGATCCTCGGGCAACAACGCCATCAACGCCGTCACCGACACCGCGGTGCGCACCGCCGAGGGGACCTACCTGGCCTGGCTGGCGTCGGTGATCCCCGCGGGGTCGGTCATCGCCGTCCGCCAGGGCGGTGGACCACTGGGGGAGCTCCACTACCCGTTGGCCGTCTTCGACGGGCACACCGACAGCTACTGGGCCTATGACGACGCCACCCAGGCCGCCCTCCCGGCCTCGGTCCGGAACTGGCGACCCGGCACCGGGACGGTGGCCCAGGCCACCACGTTCCTGGACGCCTACAACGCCAACCTGGACAACTACGCGGTGTGGCTGAACGGGCAGCTGCACGCCGACTTCGGGGTGAAGGAGCTGGTCATGCTGCCCGGCTGGGGCGAGCGACCGAACATCACCGCCACCGACGGACCGTTCTCCACGGTGGAGTCCGACCTCCTGGTCCCGCCGAACCAGGCCTACCCCGAGTTCAACGAGGGCCTCGACTGGTCCGACATCCTGGCCTCGCTGCCCGACGCCGCCCACTCGGTGGCCTACACCACGTACCTCGACGCACCGACCAGCCCCCCGGGGCTGCCGGCCACCCTCCAGCTGGAGGACCCCGCCGACTACCTGGCCACGTTGGTGCGGGGCACGCCGATCCTCCTGGGCGGCGAGAACTCCCTGTCCAACCAGTCGCTCGCCGCGCTTGACCTGTGCATGGCCCGGGCCGCGGCGCACGGCTTCTACATCGTCGACTGGATGGGCGAGGTCCAGCTGCTGGCCACGGCGGCCGGCCACGACCCGGGGGACCCGACCGTCGCCGCACTGGTGGCGGCCTACGACACCGCCACCGGCACCGGCACCGGCATGCCGAAGCTGGCGCTGACCACGACGTCCCTCCCCGCCGGGGTGGAGGGACAGTCCTACCAGGACCCGCTGGCCGCCGCGGCCGGTGACGCCCCCTACTCGTGGTCGGTGGTGGCGGGGACCCTTCCCGCCGGTCTCCGACTCGACCCGGCGAGCGGGGTGCTCGCCGGGGTGCCCACCACCAGTGGGCGCTGGACCTTCACCGTCCGGGTCACCGACCAGGCCGGCGCCACGGCCCAGGAGCCCCTGTCCGTGACCGTGTCGGCCGGCCGCGGGCCGAGCACGCTGGCCGATCCGGTGGTGGGCCTCGCCGCCACCCCGGACGGCGGCGGGTACTGGATGGCCGACGCGTCCGGGGGCGTGCGGGCCTTCGGTGACGCCACCTACTTCGGCTCGATGGCCGGCCAGTCGCTCAACTCACCCATCAACCACATCGTCGCCACCCCGGACGGGGACGGCTACTGGCTGGTGGCCGCAGACGGCGGCATCTTCACCTTCGGCGACGCCCCCTTCTTCGGGTCGATGGGCGGCACCCGGCTCAATGCCCCGATCGTCGACCTGGCCCCGGCGTCGACGGGCCGGGGCTACTGGCTGGTGGCGTCCGACGGCGGGATCTTCGCCTTCGGCACCTCCCGGTTCCACGGCTCCATGGGGGGCCACCCCCTCAACCGGCCGGTGGTCGGGATCAGTCCCGACACGGCCACCGGCGGCTACTGGCTGGTGGCCTCCGACGGCGGGATCTTCGCCTTCGACGCGCCGTTCCTGGGCTCCACCGGGGCGGTCCCGCTCAACCGTCCCATCAACGGGATGACGGCCGCCCCCGGGGGGGCCGGCTACTGGTTCGTGGCCTCCGACGGTGGCATCTTCGCCTTCGGTGACGCCCGCTTCGCCGGTTCGGCCGGCGGGCTCCCCCTCGACCAGCCGGTGGTCGGGATGGCCACCGACACGGCCACCGGCGGCTACTGGCTGGTGGCCTCGGACGGCGGGGTCTTCGCCTTCGGCGCGCCGTTCCACGGGTCCGCCTGAGCGACCGGTCGGCGGTACGACGGTTCCACGGTCCTGGGCGGGGACCACGACTCATCGGGATTACCACGCAGAGCGTTTGCACAACTACTCCAAGTGGTGACACTATCGGAGCGACCGAGGAGCGAGTGCCGACATCCATCCACGTATGCAGAGCCAGCACATCCACCCAGCAGCCCCCGTCGCCAGTGCCCGCCCCGAGCGGGATCGCGGGTGCGGAGCCCGGCGGTGACCCCGCACTCGGCCGTCGCCCCCGCGGGCGCGGCCGTCGGTCCGGCGGCGCCCGACGGGTCGACCGACGCCACGCGCGTCCCCGCCGAGGACGTCGACGACGTGCGCACCGCGCTCGAGTGGGCCCGTGGGTTCCTGGCCACCCCCCACGAGGACCTGGGGCGGAAGGGCCCGGTGTGCCCGTACATCCGGCACTCGTTCGACGAGCACCTCGTCCACGCCGTCACCCGGCCGGAGACGTCGTGTGCCGACCCGGAACTGCGCCGGGCGGTGAGTGCGGCCCGCCACACCTTCACCGCCCTGCGGGGGGAGGCCCCGCGCGGGCACCAGCACCTGGTCTCCGTCCTGGTGGTGCTGCCCCGGATCGACCGGACCTCGGCGGTGGAACTCGAGGAGCTCCACCGGGACCTGAAGGACGAGTTCGTGGCCGAGGGACTGATGATCGGCCAGTTCCACCCGGAGTGCCAGGCCCGCGGCCTGTGGAGCGCGGACTTCCGACCGCTGCAGTCACCCGTCCCCCTCCTGGCCATCCGGGAGATGGTCTCCTCCGACCTCCCGTTCCTGATCGGCCGGGCCGAGCACGCCGACGTGTACTTCGAGCGCTACGCGGCAGCGATCCCCGCCCACACCCGCCGGTTCCTGGTCGACCAGCTGGTCCGGTCGGAGGGCGTGCCGTCGTGAGCACCCCGCCGAACCCCGTGGCCACCCCCACCGAGCCGGTCCGGCGGGCGCTGGACGCCCTGGAGGAGTCGTGGACGCTCATCCGCCACGCCGACCTGGCCGGGCCGGTCCGGTCGGCCGCCGACGTGGCCCGTCAGCTCGGACTCGAGCCCGGGGCCATCACCAAGGCCCTGCTCGTCACCGGTCGGCCGGGCCCGGACGCCCACGCCCTGGTGGTGCTCCCGGTCGACGCCCGGATGGACCCGGTGGCCGTCGCCGACGCCCTGGGCTGGGAGCAGGTCGTCCTGGCCGGCCCCGGGGAGCTGGCGCGGGCCGGCCTGACCGTCGGTGGGGTGTCGCCCCTCGGGTCGGCCGTCCCGGTGGTGATGGAGGAGACGCTGCTGACCCGGCCACAGGTCCTGGTCGGCGCGGGCACACCGGGGCTGGAGATCGGGATCGACCCACGGATGCTGCTGCAGGCGGTCGACGGTCGTGCCGCCCCCGTGGTCGTCGCCGGTGCCCGGGACGGAGCCGGTGGCCGGGACGGAGCGGGTGCCGGGGCCGGGGCGGGGGTCGGTCGTGCCGACGCGGCCCGGGGCGCATGAGCCGGCTCGTGGTGCAGGGAGCGGCACTCGGCGGTTGAGGCGGGACGGACGGTGTGGGGCGGCACGCGGTGCACGAGGACCAGTTCAGGCGATGGCGAGGCACAACAGGAGGATCCATGACGACACGAACCGCACATGTACGAGCGGCCCGGGCCCCGGCGGCCCGCGCCGAGCTGGACCTGATCATCCCGGCCTTCAACGAGGAGCGGAGGATCGGGGCCACGCTGGCCGCCATCAGTGAGGAGGCCACGGCCTCCGACCTGTCCCTGTCCCTACTGGTGGTCGACAACGGATGTGTCGACGCCACGGCCGAGGTGGTCGCCCTGGCCCGGGACGCCGCCGTCCGGGTGGAGATCATCAGCTGCCGGACCCGCGGCAAGGGTGCCGCCGTCCGGGCCGGGATCCTCCACGCCACGGCACCGTTCGTCGGGTACTGCGACGCCGACCAGTCGACCCCGCCGTCGGCCATCCGACCGGGCATCGACCTGCTCCGGTCCGGCTTCGAGGTGGTGATCGGGTCCCGTCGGTGCACGGGCGCCGGCTACGAGGTCCCCCAGGGGACGATGCGGCGCCTCGGGAGCCTCGCCTTCCGCACCATGGCCTCCCCCCTGAGCGGGCCCATCACCGACACCCAGTGCGGGTTCAAGCTCTTCCACTCACCGGTGGCCAAGGACCTGTTCTCCACCAGCCGCCTCGACGGCTTCGCCTTCGACGTGGAGGTGCTGGCCCGGGCCCGCGAACGGGGGTTCCGGATGATCGAGCTGCCCATCCAGTGGACCGACAGCCCCGAGTCGTCGTTCCGTCCCCTCGTCGACGGGGTCAAGTCGTTCCGCGAGCTGCGTGAGGTGCGCCGCTCGATCGCCGGCCCGTCGGACCAGGGGGCCTTCTAGTGTCGGGCAAGCGGCGCCACCGGCGCCATCTCCTGGTGATCGCCAACTGGCGCGACCGGACCCACCCGAGCGCGGGCGGTGCCGAGCTGGTGTGCGAGCGCCTGGCGGCGAGCTTCGTGCAGAAGGGCCACGACGTTGTCCTCCTCACCGCCAAGGTGGCCGGCCAGCCGCGCAAGGAGCAGGTCGCCGACGGGTACTGGGTCGTCCGTCAGGGGGGTCGCTTCACGGTGTACCCCTGGGCCCTGCTGTGGATGCTGTGCTACCGGAAGTACATCCGGGGGGTCATCGACTCGCAGAACGGGATCCCGTTCTTCTCGCCCCTGGTCGTCCGCCGCCGGACACCGGTGCTCATGCTGCTGCACCACGTGCACACCGACCAATTCGGGCTGTACTTCCCGCCGCTGGTGGCCAAGGTGGGGGCGTGGCTGGAGCGGAGGGGCTCGGGCCTGGTCTACCGGGACCGGACCATCGTGGCCGTCTCGCCGTCCAGCCGCAAGGGTGTCCGGCTCCGCCTGGGGCTGAAGGGTGACATCGTGGTCATCCCCCCGGGCTCGGACAGCACCGTCTCCGACCTGCCGTCGGTCAGCGGCCGGTCGGCGACGCCCCGCATCGTCTGCGTGGGCCGCCTGGTGGGCCACAAGGACGTCGCCGCCGTCATCCGGGCGGTCCCCGGGGTCCTCCCCGACTTCCCCGACCTCGAGCTGCACCTGGTCGGCGACGGACCCGAGCGCCCGGCGTTGGAGCGGCTGGTGGGGGACCTGGGACTCGAGGGGAGTGTCCACGTCCACGGTGCCCTGGACGCCGACGAGCGCGACCGTCTCCTCCGGACGGCGTGGCTGTCGGTGTCGGCGTCGAAGGGCGAGGGCTGGGGGGTGTCGGTCATCGAGGCCAACAGCTTCGGCGTGCCCGTCCTGGCCTACCGGCGACCGGGACTCCAGGACTCGATCCGCCACGAGGAGACCGGCTGGCTGATCGACGAGGACCAGCCGCTCGACGTGGCGGTCACCGACGCCCTCCGCCTCCTCACCCAGGAGGAGGTGGCCGCCGACCTGGCCCGATCGTGCCGCCAGTGGGCGTCCCAGTTCACCTGGGAGGGGATGGCCGACCAGGTCCGGGCGCTGCTCCGGGCCGAGGCCGGACGCCTGTCCCACTCCCCCAACAACCGCCGGACGATCACCGACCTCGCCACCGTCGTCCGCATCCCCGTCGACCTGTTCCCCAACGGCGAGCTGCCCCGGTTCCGCGAGACCGACCGGTGTGTGCTGGTGCCCAACGAACTGGTCGCCCTCCTGCGCAACACCGACACCCAGACGGCCCGGGTGGCGCTGCGGCGGGCCGGGCTGTCGCCCGCCGCCGTCGAGGACGAGCGGGTGACGGTCTCGGTGGCCCGGCCGATCGACCTGGTGTCCCCGGCCACGACGGGTCGACCGGTGGTGCGGGTGCCCCACGTCCGTGAGCACGACACCCGGGCAGGGTGATGAGCTCGACCCTCGAGTACCGCGGGAGCACCACGCTCGAACCGGCGGGCAGCCCCACCGGGACCGCACCCGGGACGACCACCGCACCCCGGTTCCGGTGGCGGTCCCGGTGGCACCGGTTGGCCGGGCTGCAGTGGACGTCGGTGGTGCTGGTGGCGGCGGTGGCGCTCACGGCCCGCCTCACCGCCGTCCCGACGGCCTACGACATCTTCATCGACGAGATCAGCTATACCACCATCGCCCGCAGCGTGGCGGTGGGCCACGGCGCCAAGCTCTACGGGTTCCCCTTCCTCCTCCACCCACCGGCGGCCTTCGGTCTGTGGGCCGCCGTCCTCCTGGCCACCGGACAGCACGGGTCGCTCGAGAGCACGATCTACTTCCTCCGCCACGTCGACGCCGTGATCGGGGCCGTCACCTGCGTGGTCACCTTCTACCTGGTGGACGCCATGGCCAGCCGACGGGTGGCGCTGGCCGCCGCGCTGCTCCTGGCCGTCGACCCGTTGGCCATCAGCTTCGACAGCCGGGTCATGCTCGAGGCGCCGGCCCAGCTGGCCACCGTGTCGATGATCCTGTTCGTGGTGCTCGCCGACCGGTACCGGCACAGCCGGCTCCGTCGGCCCAGCCTGCTGATGGCCGCCGGATTCGCCGGGGGGGCCGCCATGGCCACCAAGGAGACCTTCGGCCTGGTGGTGCTGGCCACCCTGGTCCTCCTGCTGGTCACCGGCTGGGTCATCCGCCGGGGTGAGGCCGTCCGGGTCACCGCCATCGCCGTGGGCGTCTACCTGGCGTCGGTGGCCGCCGAAGGCGGGTCGTTCGGCTTCCGGATCTGGTGGAACAACAAATTGACCGGGCTCCTGCGGCTGGTCGGGGCCCGCCAGGTCACCGGGTTCAACTCGCCCCAGACCCATGTGTCGCTGCTCTCCCGGATCCTGGCGGACAGCCACGTGTTCGCCGTGACCTACGTGGTCCTGGCCACCGGGGTGTTCTGCGCCCTCGGCATCCTCTGGCGACTCGAACCGTGGCGCCGGGGCCTCCGGCCGCTCGAGGCCGACCGTCGGGCCTCGGCCCTGGTGGCCCTGTGGACCGTGTCGGCCGCCGGCTACCTGGCCTACGCCACCGTGCTCGGGACCATCGAGGAGCAGATGTACTACATCCTCCTCCTGCCCTCCATCGTCTCGATCTGCATCTGGTGGGCCGGCTGCACGGCGGACCGCACCCGGCGGTGGCGGACGGTCGCCACCCTCGTGGTGGTGGGCGTCCTCTGGTTCAACACCGCGGTGTGGGCGTCGATCCACCTGGGCCACGACGACGAGTACCGCCGCCTGATCAGCTGGGAGGGGACCCATGTCCCGGTGACGGCGGTGGTGGCCTCCACCGACGGGTCGTCGCAGTTCGTCCTGCCCCGGGGGATCATCGGCCAGTGGAGCACGATCGCCTCGCTCCGCCGGAACCGGGTCGATTTCGTGGTCCTGTCGACGCTCCTGGTGGACCAGGGGTACGGCGCGGCCACCCCGGCGTTCGCCCGGTCGGTGGAGCGCGGGGGGCGGCTGGTGTTCTCGGCCGACGGGGTGTCCGACGGGAGCCTGCGGGTCTACAACGTCCAGGCCATCACCGGGGCACCCCTGTGACCACCCTGGAGTCGGCGGGGGCCGGCGTCGCACCGGCGGTCGCCACCGGGCCGGGGTCGCGGCCGACCCGTTTCGGCGACGAGGCCGTGGTGGTGTCGGCCACGGGGGCCGTGGCCCTCCTCAACTACGCCTACACCCTCATCCTGCTGTGGATGCTGCCGACCCGGGAGTTCGCCGAGGCCGGGTCGGTCTCCGCCCTCCTGCTCATCTGCGGGACGATCGCCGGGGCCGCCCTCCCCTGGGTCCTGGCCCAGGAGGTGCTCCGTTCGGGCCCCGACCGTCACCGTCGGCGCCTGGCCGTCTCCTTCTGCCTGTTCGCCACCGTGCTCCAGGGGGCCGGGGCGGGTCTGGCCACCTGCCTCATCGTCAGTCACTACGCCCGTGGCTGGGTGCTGCCGGCGTCGTTCGCCGCGGTGTTCATGATCTTCCTCGGGGCCACCGCCTCCGGGTTCTTCCAGGGGCAGCAGCGGTTCCGCCTGATCGCCGTCCTCAAGGTTTCCGAGGTCGTGGTCAAGATCGGCACCGGTGTCGTGCTGATCACCCTGGGTGCGGGGGCCAGCGGGGCCATCGCCGGCTTCGCCCTCGGGGCGGCGGTGGTGGTGGTGGTGGGGGTGGCGGCCATGGCCCGGGACATCCGTTGGTCGTGGTCGGCGTTCGCCGGTCGCCACCTGTGGGCCAGCACCCAGGGGCTGATGGCCATCCAGGTGGGGGTGGCCGTCCTCGCCAGCATGGACGTGGTCATCGGGAGCCTGGTCCTCGGGACCTCACCGGCGCTGGCCACGTACCAGGCCGCCAACATCTTCGGCCGGATCCCCGTGTTCATCGGGTCGGCCCTCTCCATCGTGGTGTTCCCGCGGATGATCGCCGCCCGCCGTCATCCCCGCGAGGTGGTGCGGGAGAGCACCGTCCTCTACGTCACGCTGTGCCTGCCCATCGCCCTGGCCGTGGCCACCCTGCCGTCCACCCTCGTCGGGACCCTGTTCCCGAGCCGCTACGGCGACGTCGGGGCCATCCTCCCGTGGTCGGCGCTGGCCGGCCTGGCCATGGGGTCGGTCAATCTCACCACCACCTACTTCCAGGCCACCGGCCACTTCCGCCGGACGACCACGCTCCTGGGCTTCGGGGTGGCGCTGTGCGCGGGCCTGGAGGTCTCCGGCCTCCGGCTCGGCGGTGTGGTGGGCCTGGCCGTGGCCGTCACCATCGGGGGCACCGTGGTGGCCGTCGCCCTCCTGCGGGAGGCCGTCCGGCTGTGGCCGGGGGCGCTGCGGGGGACCTGGCGCCCCTGTCTGGCGGTGCTGGTGGGGTGCCTGCCCCTGGTCCTGCTCCGGCACCACCTCGTGGCGTGGTGCCTCTGGGTGCTGGCCTGCGGGCTCGCCTTCTGCCTGCGGGCCCTGCTGCGGCTGACCGACGGGGGAGGGGGCGGCGGGCCGGACCGGCCCCGGGTGCTCCACCTCGGCTACGAGGACCCCCGGCGCCCCGGGGCCGGCGGTGGATCGGTCCGGACCCACGAGATCAACCGGCGGCTGGCCGACGACTTCGACGTCACCGTGGTGTGCGCCCGGTACCGGGGGGCCCGCACCCGGGTCGAGGACGGGGTGCGCTACGTCCACGTCGGGCTGGCCGGTGCCGACTTCCCCGAGCGGCTGTCCTACTTCGCGGCGCTGCCGCTGGCCCTGCTCCGGTACCCGTCGGATCTGGTGGTCGAGGACTTCGGGGCGCCGTTCTCGTCGGTGGCGGTGCCGTGGATGACCGCCCGCCCGACCGTCGGGGTGGTGCAGTGGCTGTTCGCCCGGGAGAAGAGCCGCCAGTACCACCTCCCGTTCCACTGGGTCGAGGGGATGGGTGTCCGCTCGCACCGGGCCCTGATCGCCGTGTCGGACGATCTCGGGGCCGACCTCGCGGCGCGCAATCCCGCCGCCGAGGTGACCGTGGTGGCCAACGGCCTCGACGCCGGCGCCTTCGAGCACTACGAGCGCAGCCGATCGGGGATCGCCTACCTCGGTCGCCTGGAGATCGCCCAGAAGGGGCTGGACCTGCTGATCGAGGCCTACGCCCGCATCGCCGGCTCCGTCGACCAGGACCTGTACCTCGGCGGGGACGGCCCCGACCGGGACGCCCTGGTCGAGCTGGCCCGGGCCCGGGGGGTGGCCGACCGCGTCCACTTCGTCGGCCGGGTGGAGGCCACCGAGCGGTTCGGGTGGCTGGCCGGTGCCGACCTGGTGGCCATGCCCAGCCGGTACGAGACCTTCGGCATGGTGGCCGCCGAGGCCCTGGCCGTGGGGACGCCGGTGGTGGCCTTCGACATCCCCTGCCTGCGGGCCCTGGTCGACGGTGACGTCGGCGCCCGGGTGGACGCCTTCGACGTGGACGCCTTCGCCGGGGCCCTGGGTTCCCTGGCCGCGGACACCCGCCTCCGCCGGGAGCGGGGAGACCGCGGTCCCGGCCGGGTGGCGCACCTGCGCTGGGACGACCTGGCCGGACGCCAGGCCGAGGTGTACCGGTCCCACCTGGTCGGCGACGGCATCCCCGTCCCCGGGGGGCCCGGTGCCGGTGGGCCCGCCGACGGGGACGTGGCCGCCGGGTCCCGAAGGTCGGCGCCGGGTGGGGGAGCACCCACGTCGGTGGTGGAGCGGTTCGCCGACCAGCGGGCGGCCACACCGGAGCGGGTGGCGGTGGTGGACGGCGACACGTCGTGGACCTACGACGAGCTCGACCGGGCCGCCGGCACGGTGGCCCGGATGCTGGCCGGAGCCGGCTTCGGGCCCGGCGACACCATCGGTGTCTGCCTCCCGCGGTCGAAGGAGGCCATCGGGGCCATGGTGGGCATCTGGATGGCCGGGGCCACCTACCTCCCCCTCGACCCCGAGTACCCACCGGCCCGACTGGCCTCCCTGTGCCGGCGCGCCGACGTCCGTCTCGTCATCGGCCGGCCGGCCGCGCTGGTGGAGGCGGCGCCGTCGCTCCGGTACGCCGACCCCTCCGTCGTGGCCCCGACCGCGCGGGGCCGGAGGGGACGGGTCGTGCCGCTCGGGCCGCCGTCACCGGAGACCCTGGCCTACATCCTGTTCACCTCCGGTTCGTCGGGTCTGCCCAAGGGCGTCGAGGTCACCCACCGGAGCCTGGCCAGCGTGCTCGAGTGGATCCGCGAGACCCTCGGGCCCGAGGAGCTCGCCGTCACCACCACCAGCGTCTCGTTCAGCTTCGACCCGTTCGTCATCGAGGTGCTGGGTCCCCTGACCACCGGCGGC
>Ga0302196_10002174_pt1 | contig 18508 bp, 17 predicted proteins | sample II_Bog_N1_3_FD_198794 | JGI IMG/M metagenome (GOLD analysis project Ga0302196, IMG submission 198794) | Peat permafrost microbial communities from Stordalen Mire near Abisko, Sweden - II_Bog_N1_3 | ecosystem: Environmental > Terrestrial > Soil > Wetlands > Peat | place: Sweden: Abisko...
CCGTCGAGATCACAGACAGGGTTCGGCGGGCGATGGCGCCGAGCAGGTCCTCACAATCATAGGGTTTGATCAGCATCTCGACCGCCCCAAGTTCGGCGGCGCGGCGCCGGTCCGACCCGGAGCTGCGGCCGCTGACCACGATGATCGGCGGCGGCGGCTTGGATCGCCCGCTCTCGAACGATTGCTGCAGCACCGCCAGGACGCCGAACCCGTCCAGGGTCGGCAGTCCCAGGTCCAGCACCATCAGCGACGGATTTACGGACTCGATTCGGTCGACCACCTCCTGCCCGTCAGCGATGCAGGTCACCTGGTATCCGGCGTCTATGAGTTGACAAGTCAGCAGTTGAGCCAGGACCGGATTGTCCTCGGCCACCAGCACGTGGCCGCGTACGGTCGCTGGCGACCCGCTCATACTTGCAGTCCTTTTCAACACCGGCCCGGATTTTCTCTGGCGCGGTCGGCGGGAAGCTAGGCCTAGGCCCACCCGGTGTCGATGCGCCGAACAGCCGCACGATATGTTCGACAGGTCTTCATCGATGACCTGACCTCAGAGCCATGCGATCGCTCAACGGACACAGGGCCGCGGCCTGGGTCGACGGCGGGGCGGGGACGTCGAACCAAAACCGGCTACCCTCACCAAATCGGCTTTCCACGCCGATGTCGCCCCCCATCAGCTCGACCAGGCCCTTGCAGATCGCCAGGCCCAGCCCAGAGCCGCCGTGGACGCGTCGAGGCGAGGCGTCGACCTGGGTAAACCGCTGAAACAGTCGGTCCAGCCGGTCCGGCTGGACGCCAATGCCCGTATCGATCACCTGCACCTGCAACCGATCGCCGTCTGTGTAGCTCAGGCGGACCTGCACGGAGCCGGAGGGGGTGAATCTGACGGCGTTGCCGACAAGATTGAGCAGCAGCTGCCGCAGGCGCTGTGGGTCGATCGCCACCAAGGTCGGCAAGGCGTCGTCCACAGCCAAGGACAGTTCAAGCCCTTTGCTGCGGGCCTGGGTCGATAGCAGGCCGATCATGTCTTCGGTCAGCGCCGCGGCGTCGGTGGGCTCACATTGCAATTCGAGCTGGTGCGCGTCCAGGGCGGAAAAATCCAGGATGTCATTGATCGTGGCCAGGAGCACCGCCCCGCCGGCGGCGATCCGACCTAGGTGTTTGTGGGCGACCGTTGACAGCCCGGGCTCCAGGGTCAGCAATTTGCAAAAGCCCAGGATGCTGGTCAGCGGCGTACGCAGCTCGTGGCTCATGTTCGACAGAAACTCACCCTTGGAGGCCGACGCCGCCTCCGCCTGGCGACGCGCGACGATCAGCGCCGTTTCATTGGCTTTGTTTTGGGTCATGTCACGGATGACGTCAGTGACGCCGACGATCTCGCCGGACTGCGGCGCCCGCACCAGGGTCGGCCGAGATTCGACCCACAGTGCGCGACCATCAGCGCAGATGAGCCTGTATTCGAGCTTGGCGGAGGGCTCACCGGCGCCGGCGCGAGCCAATGCGGCGCGCAGGGCGGCGCGGTCGTCCCAGTGGACGAACCGGAGCGCGAACTGTCCGAGCAGCTGGTCAGCGGGATAGCCGATCATCGAGGTCGAGATCGGCGAGACATAGGTGAAGCGGCCTCGATGATCCAAGGCCGTAACCAGGTCGGTGGCGTTCTCCGCCAGCAGCCGATACCGCGCCTCGCTGGCCTCAATCCTCTGGCGGGTCTCGACATGCTCGGTGATGTCCTGAAACACGCCCGCCAGGGCCCGGACCACGCCGGCTTCATCAACTTGGCAGACGGCCCTGGCCGTCATATGCCGCAGAGCGCCGTCCGGTCGAATGATCCGCAGCCGAACATCGTAGTTTTCGCCGAACTTAATCGCCCGTTCCACCTTGGCGTTGAGCAGGGGCCGATCATCGGGATGATAGGTGCCGAGCACGTTCTCATAGTTCAGCTCGAAGCTGTCGCGCGTCACGCCGCAAATCTCGTACAGCGCGTCCGACCACGTCACCCGCCCATCGGCCAGATCGAACCGCCAATGGGCGACGCCGGCCACCGCCTCGGCCAATTCGAGCAGCACCTCGCGCTCGTGGGCCTGTCGATGTCGCACGTTCAGCTCCAACTGCGCGACGACGATATCGGCCAGGTCGCGGAGACTGGCCAGATCGGTTGCGCTCGGCTGGGCTCGAGCGACGGTGTCGATCACGCACAAGGCGCCCAGGTTTTGGCCGTCGTAGGTGGTCAAGGTCGCACCGGCGTAGAAGCGGATCTGCGGCTCGCCGGTCACCAGTGGATTGCCGCAGAACCGAGGATCAAGCGTGGCGTCCTCGACCACCAGCACCGCGCGAGGTCCCATGGCGATCGCATGGTCGCAGAACGCCCAGGCCCTGGGGGTCTCGGTCGCCTCAAGCCCAACCCGGGACTTGAACCATTGCCGGTCGGCGTCAATCAGCGAGACCAGGGCGATCGGCGCACTGAATATTCCCGCCGCGAGCCGGGTCAGGCGATCATAGATTTCGTCGGCCGCGGTATCGAGCGCCAGGAGTTGATGCAGCCGCCGCAAACGGTCGATCTCCGCGGCCGGATCATGGCGCGGGCGCTCCGACGTGGCCCCGGGCGCCGACCAGACATATTCGCCCTCGACTGCGGTCATCGCGTTATCCTGAAGCGACGATCCTTCGCCGGACCCGTTCATCGTGACTGTATGACAGTGAGGTAGGTGAGAACGCCGCCGATGTCCCCGCGCCAAACGGTCGCTGCGACGAAGGTGCAGTCGCGCGTGTAACGGTCAGGATTGTACTTTCCCTAGCCTAGCCTTCTGCATGAGAGGCGCGTAGCCTTGGCCGGCTGAGCGTTAACCATTTGGCGGCATGGACGATCAATCTAGATGAACTTGAAAGCCCTCTACGTGGATGACCACGAAGATGTCCGCGACGTCGTCGAATATTCGCTAAAACTCGACGACTCCATTGACGTCGTGGTGGCTGATTCTGGCCTCGCAGCGCTTGCCCTGCTCGACCAAGGCCGGTTTCATCCCGACGTCATCCTGCTCGATGTGATGATGCCGGTCATGGACGGCCCAGCCGTGTTGGCCGCCCTGAGCGACCGCCCCGCCTTCGCGCAGACACCGGTTATCTTCGTCACCGCGCGGACCCAGTCGCGGGAGATCGCCGCCTATCGCGCCCTGGGCGTCGCCGGGCTGATCACCAAGCCGTTCGACCCCCTCACCCTGGCCCGTGACGTCCGCGCCATGATCGCGCCGGCGGCTTGACCGACGGGTTGGAGGCCTTGCGCGCTCGGTTCCTGGCGCAATGCGCCGAGGACTTGCGCCTGGTCGCGCACGCGATCGCCGATGCGGAAACAGTCGAGGCGCCCTTGTTCGCGCAGCGCATCCACCGGCTGGCCGGCGCGGCCGGGATCTTCGGTTTCGCTGTGGTCAGCGATCGCGCCCGGGTCGTCGATGACCGCCTCACAGCCAAGGCCAAACCGCTGCTCGAAAGCCTTGAAGCGCTCGCCGCAGCCCTGGCCGAGATCGCCCGCGCGCACGGCGCCTAAAGATCGAGCATTCAGCCGGCCGCTTGATCAACATCAATCCGGTGAACTTTATAAGCTTATCTATGAGCTATCAAAGCAACATTCGTCATATTGAAAATAGCAATCCACCACAATCTAACAAATGATCCAGGTCAATTCGGCGATCCACGGGGGCTGTATGCTCAATATTTAAATTGAATATCCCAGACTTGGAGAGCTCCGATGCGTAGTTCAATTGCACTGGCTCTGGCCGCGGGCGTCTCGATGCTGGCGGTCGTAAGCGCGAAGGCCGAGGAGAACTGGGCGCCGCATCTGGCGGGCGTGTTCGAGGGATCAGCCGACGGGGCTCTGCCGCCACAGGGCGTCTATTTCGTCAACGAGAGCTTGCTGACCGGAACCACGCTCTATGACAATTCCGGGGCGCGCTCGACCACCGGTATCAAGTCCGACATCGCGGTCGACGTGCCAATCGTCCTTTGGGTCCCCGGCGTCAAGATTCTCGGCGCGGACTACGCCCTCGGCGTCGCCCAGCCGTTCGACTATGTCAGCACCCTGGCGCCGGGCCCGCATGCCGGCGGCGTCAACCTCGGGACCGGCACGGGCGTGTTCAACACGCTGCTGATCCCCGCGCAATTGTCCTGGAAGCTGCCCAACGACTTTTATGTCAAGACGGGGCTGGGGGTCTATCTGCCGGACGGCGACTTCAAACAGGCCGGCCAGATGGCCATTGCCAACGCCATGGGCTTCGGCGCCCTGGAGCCGAGCGTCGGCGTCAGTTGGCTGCACGGCGGCTGGAACGTCAGCGCCAGCTTCGCCTATGATTTCAATTTCAAGAACACCGAGACCGGCTACCAGTCCGGCGATGTCGCCGACATCGACTACACCCTGGCCAAGACCTTCGGCAAATGGACCGTGGGGGTCGGCGGCTACACCGAGTTCCAGCTGGCCAATGACAGCCTCAAGGGCGTGACCGTGGCCGACAGCAAGCTGCAAAAGGACGCGGCCGGTCCGATGCTTGGCTACAATTTCGGACCGGTGATCCTGGAGGCCGCCTATAACTTCCGCCTCAACACCACCAATACGGTGCAGGGCGACGAGTTGTGGATCGATCTGACCGTGCCGCTCTGAGAGTGAGGGCGGAACCGATCTGGTCCAGCTCACACAAGGCGCCGAACAGGGCGTTCTCCTTGGTGCAGGGCCACGTCTCTTGGCGTCAGGCGAAGCGTGCGCCGAGCGATGCGGTAGGCTGCGTCGAAGGGCGAAACGGCGCCGCCGCCACATGCGCGCTTCGAGCGGCGGCGCCGCCGCGAATGGTGGATGCGACAGGGATTGAACCTGTGACCCCCTCGGTGTGAACGAGGTGCTCTCCCGCTGAGCTACGCATCCGATCCAGGAAGGGCGTGCCTATAGCCCGGCCCAGGCGGGCGAGCAAGGGTGAGCGCGGGACAAAGGGCGGGTCGGGACTAGCCGCAGCGGCGGCGCACGAATCCGGGCCAGCTGTCGGGAGCCGGATCGGTGGCCCAAACCTGTCGAAGGTCGGTCTGCACGGCCTCGTTCTCAACCGCCTCGACCAGGATTGACTTGGAGCGGCTGAGGGTTATGCGCGCGTTCTCGCCGGGCCGCAGACTGCGATGGACGGCGCAGCCGCCGAAGCGTTCGACGATCTTGATCAGGTCGCCGTTTTCAATGCAGTTCTCGATGAAGATGGTGGTCATGGGGTCACTCTGATCTTGCCACTGATGTTCCGTCCACGGCGCAGGTCGGTTCAGCGGCCCGGCAAATGGGGCGGCGCGCGGCGGCCGGGGTTGGACGATTGACGCAGCCAGTACTCGACCTCGGCCTTGACCGCCGATTCGCTGCGCCGACGGCGCAAGGCGGCGCTGGCGTGACCCTCGCAATAGGAGCCGGCGCCGCAGCGCTCGCGTCCGCAGAAGCCGAAATCGCGCTCAGCCGGATCGCCGATCGGCCAGCGGCAGCCGTCCGCCGTCAGGCTGAGCAGGCTGGCGGTGGGGGCGAGCTCCATATCGAACACCCGCACCGGCGCGCGGACGGGCGCGGGCCTGGGCGTGGCCGCCGGCGTCGCGCGACGGGCCTGGACCACGGTGGCGCGGACCCCGCCGGATCCGGCGGGCCGTCCGCCGAGGGAGCGCGGACGAGAGGGAACGTCACGGCTGTTGAGACCCAGCCGATGGACCTTGCCGATCACGGCGTTGCGGCTGACGCCGCCGAGTTGCCGCGCAACTTGGCTCGCGCTCATACCCTCCATCCACATTTGTTTTAATGCGGCCGTGCGTTCGTCATTCCAGTCCATGATCTTTCGCCCCGCTCTATAGCCTGTCATCTACCGATCAGTTCACGCGGATACTTAATAACCGCATGATTATCGTGTAACAGGCAAGTTGAATGTGCCCAATTCTATGCCTGCGCCGATGTCTAAGATTCGACGCCTTGACCAGAATATTTGCCCACGTCCTTCGCCGTTAACCATGCGACACATGGCGCAGCTCCGGATAACGCTAATGTTCTTGCCGTGACACGCAGTTTGCATTTGGAGACAGGGCTATCAGCGTTCTCTTTTTCGCCGCTAAGGGCGGTGTACGCGTCACCGCGTGGCGCCATTAGTTGAGAACAGCCCCCAAGACCTGGGCAGGCCGGAATGTCGCGCTTTGGTTGCGGCCGCGACACCGCGCCTCACCTTCGCCGCAATTGACCGCCCGGCGCCCACCAACGGGGCCGTTAACCAAGTTATTGATTTTAGGTTCAAACAGCCTTGAAGGCGCGGCGGCAGGCGCATCGCCCCGCTCGTCTTTGTCGCGTATTGCGACAGATTGGCGCAGGATGTGAGAAGACCCCTTGACCAACGAGACGACCCCCACGCCGGGTAATGGTTGATTGTCGGCGCAATCGGCGTTAATAATTTCTTCACAACCAATGCCGCCACGCCGGGCGCTTGACCTAAGGTTACTTTGTTCGAGCTTGGCGGCTTGGATATAACGATGTTGCGCGAAGCAGCACGGTCTTGGGCGGAACGGTCTTGTCCTTACGAGACGCAGATTTTGCATGGACTGACGCCGCCGGACACTTTCGGCGACCGAGCGTCGTTCGCGGCGGGGCGCTCGCCCGCCTGGCGGAAGCCATAGACCAATTGGGCCTCGATGCTCGCCAAATGGTGGCGGACGCGGGCCTGCCGCCGGCGGCGCTCGATCAGCCGACCACCCCCGTCTTGGCCAATGGCTTTGTCGAGGTGTTGCGGGCCTCGGCCCGCGCCAGCGGACGCGCTGATCTGGGTCTGCTGGTGGCTGACGCCTTCAGGTTCTCGATGCTGGGGCCGCTGGGCCTATTGATGCGCGAGCAGCCGACCTTGGCGGACGCCTTGGCCGCCTATGCGCGTCTCGCCAGGGCAGGAACCGATCCTCTGTCGATCTGGATCGAGCGATCGGGGGACGAGTTGTTGCTGCATCCGGCGCCCCTGGGGCGCATGCCGCACGGCGAGCCGATCGCCATCGACATGGTGATGGGCGATACGGTCAGAGCGCTGAGGACCCTGGTCGGCCAGGACTGGCGCCCGACCCAGATATGGCTGACCCGGCCCCGTCCGATCGACGTCGATCCCTATCAACGACGCTTCGGCGCGGTGGTGTTTGACGCCCCCTTCAACGCCCTCAGGCTGACCCGCGCTGATCTGGCCCAGCCGATCCCAGGCGCCGATCCGGACATGGCCCGGGAGATCGAGCGCTTCATCGAGGCTGGCGCGGTTGGCGGCGAGGCTGCGTTCGCAGCCCAGGTCGGCGAGCTGATCGTTGAGTTGTTGCCCACGGGCGCATGCAGCGTCGAGCAGGTCGCGCTGCGCCTGGGGGTCGATCGGCGCACCATCCATCGGCGCCTGGCGCTGGAGGCTGTCTCGTTCACCAGCCTGGTGGACCGGCGACGCCGCGCCCTGATCGGCGTCGTCCTGGGCCAGCCCGGTCGCCCGCTCGGCGCCGTGGCTCAGATGCTCGGCTTTTCCAGCCTCAGCACCTTCTCGCGCTGGCACCGTCACGCCTTCGGCGAGGCGGCCAGACGCTCCCTGCGCGCGCCCGGCGATCCGACACTTTCTTAATCCGCGGGCGTTAGGCTCCCAGATCATCTCATCCGATCCTGGAGGCCGCGCGTGCCCGGCGTCGTTTCGACCAGCCAACCCCTGTCCCAGACCTGGACCTTCTTCGAGGGCGACTGGCATGAGGGCAATGTGGCGATCATGGGCGCCCGCACCCAGGGCGCCTGGATGGCCTCGACGGTGTTCGACGGCGCGCGCGCGTTCGAGGGGGTGACCCCTGATCTTGACCAGCACTGTGAACGGATCAACTGGTCAGCGCGCAACTTTCTGCTCAAACCCGTGGTCGCGGTCGAAACCTGGATGGGGCTGATCGCGGACGGACTGAAAAAGTTCGATCCGATGGCGGAGCTCTATATTCGGCCGATGTATTGGGCCGAGAGCGGCGTCGGCGGCGCGGTGCGCTTTGATCCGGAGAGCACGCGCTGGTGCCTGTGCCTGCACGTCTCCCCCCTGCCCCAGCCCAAGGGCGTGTCGATCACCCTGTCGCCATTTCGCAAGCCGACCCTGGACGACGCGCCGGTCAACGCCAAGGCGGCCTGTCTTTATCCGAATAATTCCCGAGCCCTGATCGAGGCCCATGCTCGGGGATTCGACAACTGCGTGATGCTTGACGCCCTGGGCAATGTGGCCGAGCTGGGCAATTCCAATCTCTGGCTGGTCAAGGATGGGGTGGTGTTCACCCCGGCGCCGAACGGCTGCTTTCTCGACGGGATCACCCGGCGGCGGGTGATCAGCTTGCTGCGCGAGGCGGGCACGCCGGTGATCGAGGCCTGTCTGACCTATGCCGACTTTCTGGCGGCCGATGAAATCTTCTCCACCGGCAACTTCGCCAAGGTCGCGCCGATCACCCGGATCGACGATCGCGAACTGGCCATCGGCCCGGTGTGCCGCCAGGCGCGGGCGCTGTACTGGGACTACGCGCACGGGGGGTGAGCGCTCGCGTCGGAGCCCGATTATTCCGCGACCGCGGCGACAGCTACGACCCGAGCGGGCCGCCAGGCGCGCGAGAGCACGTGATACAGCGGCTCGGGCATGACCAGGCTGGAGACCCAGCGGGCCAACAGCGCGGCCAGCATCAGCGGGCCGACCAGGCCTGGATCGCGGGTCATCTCCATCACGATCACCGCGCTGGTCAGCGGGGCCTGGACCACGCCGGAGAGATAGCTGGTCATGCCGAGCACCACTGCGTCGCGCCCGCCGACCCAGAGGCCCAGGTGATTGAACGCCGCGCCGATCCCGGCGCCGGTGGCCAGGGACGGGGCGAAGATGCCGCCGGGGGCGCCGCTGGCCGAGGCGGCCAGGCTGGCGATGAACTTGTAGAAGGCCAGGTTCAGACCACGCCCCGGGTGGCCATAGAGCAGCGCCTTGGCCTCATCATAGCCGGCGCCGAAGGTCACGCCCCCTGAGGCCAGGGCGGCGGCGACCGCGACCAGGCCGCAGAGGAAGGCGAACAGCACCGGCCGCGCCTTGCGAAACAGGGCCACCGGATTGCGCGCCTCCGGCCCGATGATCTCGGCCAGGGCGCGCGCGAACAGGCCGCCGCACAGGCCGGCGACCAAGCCGATCACCGGCGCCGCCAGCCAGGCCGAGCCCAGGGCCGCCCCGCGCATCTGGCCGAAATAGGCGTAGTCGCCCTGCAGGGCGTAGGCGGTGAAGCCTGCGGCGACCACCACCAGGATGGCGGTGGTGTGGGTACGCCGTTCAAAGCCGCGGGCCAGCTCCTCGACCGCGAACACCACCCCGGCGATCGGGGTGTTGAACGCGGCCGCCACGCCCGCCGCGCCGCCGGCGACGATCATCGCCCGCCGACCCGCGCCGCCCCTGAGGCCACGGGTCAGGGAGCGCATAATCCCGGCGACCACCTGCACCGTCGGCCCTTCGCGCCCGATCGAGGCGCCGCAGACCAGCAGGGCGGCGGATAGCACCACCTTCCATAGCGCGGTCTTCAACGTCACCCTCTGGCCGCCCCAGCGCCCGCCCCAGCGCTGTTCGGCGGCGGCGATCACCTGGGGGATGCCGCTGCCGGCGGATTCGGGCGCAAAGCGGCGGGTCAGCCAGGTGACCGCGGTCAGGCCGATCGGCAGCAGCGCCAGGGTCGCCCACGGCGCGGCGGCGAACCAGGCCTTGTGGACGAGCATGGCCGCGTCGCAGAAGCGGGCGAACAGCGCCGCCGCGGCCCCGGCCAGGACGGCGACCGCCACGACCCGGCCAGTGCGTAGGGCCGCGCGCAGCTGCAGCCAGAGGGATAGGCGTTTTCGTCGGGTCAAGGGCAGGCAGGCGCAAAGACGCGGGCCTCGCCCAATGCAAAGCCCGACTCGCGGAGGCGTAACGCGCATCAAGCTTGAGGGTTGCGCGACACGGCGAACGGGGCCCAGGCCTGCTGCACCGGCATCAGCTCAAGACGGTTGATATTGATGTGGGCCGGAAGGCGGACCACGCCCTCCAGCGCCAGGGCGATGTCGTCGGCGGACAACGGGGTCATGCCGGCATAGACACTGGCGGCCTTGGCCGCGTCGCCGCCGAAGCGGACCACCGAAAACTCTGTCTCGCACATCCCCGGCTCGATCGAGGTCACCCGGATCGGCGTGCCCAGCAGGTCGGCGCGCAGATTGAGCGAGAACTGCTGCACGAACGCCTTGGTCGCGCCATAGACGTTGCCGCCGGGATAGGGATAGGTCGCCGCCACTGAGCTCATGTTCAGCACGTCGCCGCGTCCGCGGGCGACCATGCCGGGCAGCACCGCGCGGGTGACGCGGACCAGGCCGGTGACGTTGGTCTCGATCATCGCCTCCCAGTCGGCCAGGACGGCCTCCTGCGCCTTGCCCAGGCCGAGCGCCAGGCCGGCGTTGTTGAACAACAGGTCCACCGCCTCGAACGGCGGCGGAAGATCAGCCAAAGCGGTGGTGATTGAGTCTGCGTCCCGCAGGTCGAGAGTGCGCGTCAGCACCCGGCCCTCAGGCGCGCCCGCTTGCAGCGCCGCCAATCGGTCGGCCCGGCGACCGGTGGCGATCACCCGCCCGCCGCCAGCCACGACGCGCTGGGCGAAGGCCTGACCGAAGCCGGAAGTGGCGCCGGTGATCAGCGCCACCCTACCTTGCGCCCAGGTGGCGTCGGTGGATGACTGTGCGGTCATGGGATCTCTCCGCCAAGGGTGGGCCGACGGCCAGGGCCGTCGCATCAACACCTTTCGAATAGGCGCCCGCGAAGTCGGCGGCAATCACTTGAGCGAAATTGTCGGCGGAAAGGTCCTACCCGCCGCACGTCAATAGGCGCCGTCAGCCGGCCTTCGCCTTGGCGATCGCCGCGGCGCGGATCTGCGTCAGGCTCGCACCCGGCGTGATGGCGTCGGGATCGACCTTGACGTGGACGATGGCGGGCAGGCCGGAGGCTTCGGCGGCGATGAAGGCCTCGGCGAAGTCGGCGGTGCGCTCGACCAACACGCCAAACCCGCCGAACGCGCGGGCATAGGCGGCGAAATCCGGGTTGACCAGGTCGGTGGCCGAGACCCGTCCGGGGAACTCACGCTCCTGGTGCATGCGGATGGTGCCGTAGACGCCGTTGTCCATGATCACCACCACGATCGGCAGCTGGTACTGGACGGCGATGGCGAACTCCTGGCCGTTCATCAGGAAGTCGCCGTCGCCATTGATCGAGATCACCCGACGCTGCGGATAGAGCCGCTGCATGGCCACGGCCGAGGGCATGCCATAGCCCATTGAGGCGCTGGTGGGGGCGATGTGGGTGTTCAGCTGGCGAAAGCGATAGAAGCGGTGGATCCAGGCGGCGTAGTTGCCGGCGCCGTTACACAGGATGGCGTCGTGCGGCAGGTGATCGCGCAGCCAGACCATCAGCTCGCCCGGATTGACCGCGCCCGGCTGGGGCGTGGCGGTGTCCGACCAGGCCAGATAGTCGTTGTGGGCGGCCTCAGTCTGGCTGCTCCACGGCGTGGCGGTCGGCGCCGGCAGGGCCGCCAAGGCGGCGGCGAAGCGGCGCGGCGTGGCGCAGATGGCCAGGTGAGCCGCATAGACGCGGTTCAGCTCCTCGGCGCCGGGATGGACGTGGACCAGCCGGGTCGCCGGTCCGGGGATATCCAGCAGGCTGTAGCCCTGGCTGGGGATCTCGCCGATCCGGCCGCCGACCCAGACGATCAGGTCCGCCGCCTTGACCCGGTCGACCAGCTTGGGATTGGGGCCCAGGCCCAGGTCCCCGGCGTAGCAGCGGTGCAGCGGATCAAACAGCGGCAGGCGGCGATAGCTGGTCATCACCGGCATGTCGAAGCGCTCGGCGAAGGCGACGACAGCTGTGCGGGCCGCCTCGTCCCACCGGCCGCCGCCCAGCACCAGCAACGGCCGCTGCGCCTGCGCGATCAGGGTGGCGACGGCCTGCATGTCCTCGGCGCCGGGCGCGATCTCCAGCGGCTGGTAGGGCGGCGCATCGGCGGCTTCGATGGTCTCGCCCAGCATGTCCTTGGGCAGGGCCAGCACCACCGGACCGGGGCGGCCGGCGCTGGCGGTATGGAAGGCGCGGGAGACGAATTCGGGGACCCGCTCGGCGACGTCGATCTCGGCCGTCCACTTGGTCATCGAGCCGAACACGGCGCGGTAGTCGAGCTCCTGGAACGCTTCGCGCTCCTTAAAGACGCGCTCCACCTGGCCGACGAACATGATCATCGGGGTGGAGTCCTGCTGGGCGATATGGATGCCGGCGGCGGCGTTGGTGGCGCCGGGGCCGCGGGTGACGAAGCAGACGCCGGGCCGGCCGGTGGCCTTGCCCACCGCCTCGGCCATCATCGCCGCCCCGCCCTCCTGGCGGCAGACGGTGACCTGGATCGGGCTGTCATAGAGGGCGTCGAGCACGCCGAGGAAACTCTCCCCCGGCACGCAGAACACGTGGGTGACCCCGTGAATCACCAGCTGGTCGACCAGGGCCTGGGCGGCGGTGCGGGGCGTCGAGGCGGGGACCATGGCGGAGCTCGTTAAATTTGCAGGTCGGGCTTTGGACGCGGGCTTACGGACCGAAGATGACCGCCTCGGTGAAGGCCAGGTCGTTGAGGCGCGGCGGGGTGGGGCCGCGATAGTATTTGGGGGCCTTGTCCTTAAAAAATCGTCCAGCCAGGCCGGGGACCGGTCCGTTGGAATCGCTGAGCACCAGCATATGTCCCGCCTTGAGCAGGGCCAGACCCAGGGCGCCGGCGAACCGGGCCAGATCGGAGGGCTGGCGGCAATAGGCCAGCTGCACCGTGCCCACCGGCGAATAACGGATCTCGCGGCGCATGAACACCAACGGCGCCCAACCGTCGGCGTCGCGGCAGACCAGGGCGATGCAGCCCAGGGCGGCGTGGGCGCGCAGCAGGGCAAGCTCGGCCTGGTCCGGATAGCCGGCAAGTTCGGTGTCGGCCTCGATCCGGGTCACCTTGGCGGCGAGTCCCCGCGGCGACAGGATCGGCGCCGACAGGAACTGACCCGCGGTGAGCATCCGGTAGCCCATGGCCGCCAGGATCGGCAGCGTGGCCGGCGCGGGCGAGGTGTTCAGATAGATCGCCTGCTTGCGCTTGATCGCCATTGTGACCATCAATGTGGCGTGGGCGCGGTAGGCGGGACGCACATACCAGCTGGAGACGTTGAAGCGCAGGGGCGCCCCCGCCTCGCCGCCGCCGGTGAACAGCAGGAGCAGCACGCCCACCAGGGCGCCGCCGCTTTCAAGAACATAACCATAGCGGGGAAAGCCTTCCGGCGTCGGCCTGTGTCCCATCCGGGCCAGGCCGGTGGTCCAATACTTGCGAGCCCGATCGGGAAACCCCTCGGTCAGCAAGTCGGCCACCGCCTCCAGATCCTCAATGCGGATCTGACGGCAACGGACCAGGGGAGCGATTGATGAGCACATTGGAGAGCGACCTTGACCCAAACCAGCATCGCCCGCGACGACGCGACCCTCGACACAGCAAGAAACGTGCTGAGCGGCGCCAGCTTGATCCGTGAGGCCATCGAACACCAGTTCGAAGCCGTCGCCCGCGCCCAGGACAAGCGCCTTGCACCCTTATCGGACGATCTGATCCTGTTAGAGTCCGGCCTGGATTCGCTTTGCTTCGCGATCATCGTCGCCGAGCTTGAGGATCGGCTGAACCTGGATCCGTTCTCGGCGGCGGAGGATGTCTATTTCCCGGTCACCTTCGGCGAGTTTATCGATTTTTATCAACGCGCTGCGGTCTGACATGGGCTGCCTTAGGCAGGCGGTCGCGCACGCCTTGGCGCGTGACGCGCGCGCGACGTCCGCCCGGCTGATGGGCGCGACGGGCGGCCTGGCGCTGGTCGACCTGGTCGCGCGTACGGGACTTGGCGAGGCGCGCGCAGGCCTGGCTGGCCGCAGCGTGCTGATCCGCACCCGCAGCCAGATGGGCGCCGCACAGGCCCTGGTCGAGCTCGATGGCCTGGCGGCCCGGCTGGTGCTGTGTCCGCCCGACGTCGCCGCAGAGCACCTGCCGGCGGTGATCGAGCGCGCCCAGGTCGACGCGCTGGTCACCGACGATGAGGCTCTCGCCTGCCACGGCCTGCCGACCTACGTGCTGGCGGCGCCGAGCGAGCCCGTGACCGAGGTGGCCGAGACGCGGACCAGCGAATGGCTGATGTTCACTTCCGGGACGACCGGCGTGCCGAAACTGGTCATCCACACCCTGGCGGGCCTGACCGGGGCCATCGCGCCGCGCGCGCCGGACGCCGAGCCGGTGGTCTGGGGCACCTTCTATGACATCCGCCGCTATGGCGGCCTGCAGATCCTACTACGCGCCCTGACCGGCGGCTCCAGCCTGGTGCTGTCGGAGGCTGGCGAGCCGACCGCGGCCTTCCTGGCCCGGCTGGCGGCGGCGGGCGTCACCCACCAGACCGGCACGCCGTCCCATTGGCGCTGGGCGCTGATGAATCCCGAGCTGGCCCTGATCCAGCCGCGCTATGTGCGCCTGTCGGGCGAGATCGCCGACCAGGCCGTGCTCGACAGCCTCAAAGCCTTCTTTCCCCAAGCGGCGATCGGCCACGCCTACGCCTCGACCGAGGCCGGGGTCGGGTTCGAGGTCAATGACGGGCGTGAGGGCTTTCCCGCCAGCCTGATCGGCGTCGATGGACCGGTGCGGATGAAGATCGAGGACGGCTCGCTGCGCATCCGTTCCTCCCGCGCGGCCAGCGGCTATGCCGGGGCCGAGGCGGCGTTGGCGGACGGCGACGGCTTCATCGACACCGGCGACATGGTCGAGCAACGCGGTGATCGGTGCTTCTTCACCGGCCGGCGCGGCGGCGTAATCAATGTCGGCGGGCTGAAGGTTCATCCCGAAGAGGTCGAGGCGGCGCTGAACCGTCATCCTATGGTGCGGATGGCCCTGGTCAAGGCGCGGCGCAATCCGCTCACCGGCGCCTTGGTCGCCGCCGAGGTGGTCCGGACCGACGCCGCCCTGGCCATGGACGAGGCCGAGTTGAAGTCCAGCATCCTGGCGCTGTGCCGCGAAACCCTCGCCCCGCACAAGGCGCCGGCGGTGCTCAAATTCGTCGATAGCCTGGCGGTCACCGCCGGGGGAAAGCTGGATCGCCAACATGCGTAGCGTGATCATCACCGGCGCCAGCCGGGGCCTGGGCCTGGGCATGGCGCAGCGCCTGGCCAAGGCCGGCTACCGCGCCATCGCCGTGGCCCGCTCCGAGAGCGAGGCCCTGGTCGCGGCGCAGGCCGCCGCCGCCGAACAGGGCGCGGGCGAGATCGTGTTTCGGCCTATGGACCTGTCCAAGGTCGAGGCGATCGGCGAGTTCGTGCGCGGACTTCGGTCCGAATTCGGCGCGCCCTGGGGCCTGGTCAACAACGCCGGCCTGGGCACCGACGGCCTGCTGGCCAATATGCACCTGACCCAGATCGAGGCGCTGGTGCGGCTGAACACCGTCTCGCCCATCGTCATGACCAAGTTCGCGGTGCGGGCGATGATGGCCGCCGGCGAAGGCCGGGTGATCAATGTCAGCTCGATCATCGCCACGACCGGCTATAGCGGCCTGTCGGTCTATGGCGCGACCAAGGCCTCGCTGGTCGGCTTCACCCGCTCCCTCGCCCGCGAAGTGGGCAAGCTGGGGGTGACGGTCAATGCGGTGGCGCCGGGCTTCGTCGAAACCGAAATGACCCAGGCGCTGGGCGAGAGCGGGCGCGAAAAGATCGCCGGGCGCAGCGCCCTTGGACGCCTGGTCGAGATCGATGACATCGCCGCCATGGTGGAGTTCCTGCTCAGCGATGGCGCGCGCAATATCACCGGAACGGTGATGACCGTTGATGCTGGCAATACGGCCTAATAACTGATCACTGACAGTGTAAGCGCTTTCATGGTTAGTGTTTCGCGCTTTAGGCGGTCAAACGGATCAATCTAGGCGCCAAGAAGAGGCGGTGACGATATTGCTCCGCCGCAAGTTATTCACTAACAACTCCGCAACGACCGGCTCGGCGAATTGGCCGGCCAGAGTCGGAACGGGGATCCGCATGAGTCGAATTGGATGGACGATCGCCGCCTCACTCGTTGTCGCGGCCAGCGCCCTGACCAGTTCGCCTGTGATCGCCCAGGAATACCCTGGCTGGTTGAGGCAGCGGCAAGAAAGGTTCGCCGCCTTCCACGCCGCACATCCCGATCCGGATCAGCAGGTGGTCGACATCAAGGCCACGACCGCGGCGATGGCGGCCGCCCACGTCGAACCCGGCGCGGCCGGCCGATACGACGAGCTGGCCGCGCGCTCGGCGGCCCTGTCGTCGGACGATCTGGCCAAGACCCAATCGATGGACGCCGCCGCCCTCAACCTGTGGCGCGCCGGCGACTATGACGGCGCGAAGGAAGGCTTCGACCAGGTCTTGGCCATCGACCCGGCCGATGGTGCGGCCAACTTTTATCTGGGCGACATCCAACAACGCGCGGGTGACCTGGCCGACGCCGCCGTCTCCATGGACCGCGCCGCCGTCCTTGCGCCGGGAACCGAGGCGGCGTTCAAGGCCGCGGCGGCGCTGCATCATCTGCCGCAGCCCCTTGAGCGGCGAACGGCCGGACATCCTGTTTCAGTTTGGCGCACCGCGGCCACACCGGTCGAACTGTGGGATGAAGCGGACACCCCGGAAATGATCGTGATCCCTCCCGGCGAGTTCATGATGGGCTCGCCCGACAGCGAGGCGCATCACAATGCCAATGAGGAGCCCTTGCACCTTGTGCGTATCGGCTACGCGATGGCGGTGAGCAAATATCCGGTCACCGTTGGCGAATGGGCCCGCTTTGTCGGCGCCACGCACTACGAGGCCGGCGACAGTTGCTTCACCCGCGAGGCGGGATCATTGCGCGAACGGGACGGGCGCAACTGGCGCAAGGTCGGTTACGCCCTGACCCCCGACAGCCCTGTGGTCTGCGTCAGCTGGAACGACGCCCAGGCCTATGTCCAGTGGCTGTCAACGACCACGGGCCATCACTATCGGCTGCTGTCGGAGGCGGAATATGAATACGTCAACCGCGCCGGCGCCGCGAGCGCCTATCCGTGGGGCGACGAGGTCGGCGCCGGCCACGCCAATTGCAGCCTCTGCGGCAGCGCCTGGGACAACCAGTCGACCTCGCCGGTCGGGTCTTTCGCGCCGAACGCCTTTGGACTCTACGACACCGCTGGCGGCGTCTGGTCTTGGGTCCAGGATTGCGCGAACGACAGTTACGCCAGCACGCCCTGGAACGGCTCGGCGGCGGAGCGGGGCGACTGCGACCTGAAGGGGCTGCGCGGAGGCTCCTGGAACGTCAATCCGAGCGACCTTCGCGCCGCCTTCCGCGTGCGCGACGAGCCGGGTCATCGCAACAGCTATTATGGGTTCAGGGTGGCGCGCACGCTTTGACGCGCCGCGAGGCCCCTATCCGCTCAGCCGCACGATCAGGTAGATCGCCGCCGCGCCGGCCAGGGTCAGCCCGGCGCCGATCAGGCCAGGGTCCCCGGCGCGGCCTTTCGGTAACAGCTCCACAGCGCCGATATAAAGAAACAGACCGGCGAACACCGCCAGCAGGGCGGCGACCACTGTCGGCGACGGATGAATCGCCCGCGACAGGGCCAGGCCGACCAGGGGCGCGGCGGCGTCGGCGAACAACCATCCTCGGGCGCGGGCCGGCGCAAGCCCGGCGGCGCTGCTGAGGGTGATGGTGTTGGCGCCGTCCACCAGATCGTGGGCCAGCACGGCGATGGCGACCACCGCGCCCGCCGTGACCGACACATTGAACGCCACTCCGATGCCCAGTCCGTCCATCAGGCTGTGAAACACCAGGCTGGCGGGGCCAAGATTGCGGGCGAGGCGCTGCGAGCGGACGCTGGCCTGGGCGGCCAGCCGGTCGATCAGCACATAGGCCATGAAGCCGGCGGCGGTCAGGGCGGTCAGGCTCAGCGGCCCCCAATTCGGGGGCGCCAACGCCAGCGACTCCGGCAAGAGGTCCATCAGGGCCACGCCGATCACTGCGCCGCTACCAAATCCCACCAGCCGACGCATGCCAGCGCCGAGCCGCAGGGCCAGGACGCCGCCGCTCAGGGTGGCCAGGCCGGTGGCCAGGCCGATCAGAGTCAGTTCGGCGTCAAGACTGAGCGCTGCGGCGAGGGTGATGGGAGGACTCCTTCGCCATGACGCCTAGGAGATCAGGGCGCGCTTGGCCAGACAGAGTTCGATCCAGTCCGGCAAGGCTCGGACGGTCGGCGCAGGCGTTAGGCCAGCTCTCAGACTCTTTGACTCCTCGCAGGTCAGCCTGAGCCGCGCCTCTTTGCGCGAGTCGAAGGCCGCCTACTTCAAGTCCCCTTGTCTCGTCTTGGCCGGGCTTGTCCCGGCCATCCATGCCGTGAACGCCCAATACGGACAGCGGATGCCCGTTCGTTCACGGCATG
>Ga0302196_10002184_pt1 | contig 18465 bp, 21 predicted proteins | sample II_Bog_N1_3_FD_198794 | JGI IMG/M metagenome (GOLD analysis project Ga0302196, IMG submission 198794) | Peat permafrost microbial communities from Stordalen Mire near Abisko, Sweden - II_Bog_N1_3 | ecosystem: Environmental > Terrestrial > Soil > Wetlands > Peat | place: Sweden: Abisko...
ACTCGGGTAAGGATATGAAAACCGCCCATACCGGAATGAACCTTGAAAACAAGGACTTCAACGCCCTGGCGGAGGACCTGCAACTGTCGATGGACAAGGAACAGGTCGATTTCCACGCCCAGAATCGCCTGCTCGCCAAACTGGCGCCGATGCAACGCGCCATCGTCACCAAGTGAGCGGCGGGTCCGGCCGGCGTGGTCCCCAACGCGTCGGCCGGACAGGTCCCTCATGTCCTGGAGCACACCATGACCTCCCGTGATCTCACGCGCCGCCGGCTTCTGCAGCGCGCCGGCCTGGCCGTCGCCGCGGCGCCCGCGGCGGTCGCCTTGGCGACGTCGACCGCCAGCGCGGCCGGCAAGACCCCCAAGGCCGACGTCGGCTACCAGTTCACCCCCAAGGGCGACCAGCACTGCGGCGCCTGCGCCTCCTTCATTCCCGGCGACAGCGCCCAGGGGGCGGGCACATGCAAGATCGTCGACGGCGTCATTCCGCAGAACGGATGGTGCCCGCTGTTCTCGAAGCGGTAGCGGGCCCTAGGCGGCGGATACGGCCGCGCTGTCGGAGCGCGTGTCGGCTTCGTCGTCGCCCTCCAGCACCTCGGCGATCGCCTCGAAGAGCTGGCTGACCTCGATCGGCTTGGCGACGAAGGCGTCCATGCCCAGGGCCATGTAGTCGGCGATCTGGTGGGCCATGGCGTTGGCGGTCAGGGCGATGATCGGGGTTCGGGGGCGACCGATCGCGGCCTCGCGCTGGCGGATCTGCCGTGTGGCCTCAAGTCCGTCCATGACCGGCATCTGCATGTCCATCAGGATCAGGTCCCAGTCGGCGTCCTCCCAGGCCTCGACGGCTTGGCGGCCGTCGCCGACAATCTCGGTCTGCAGCCCGGCCTGGACCAGCAGGGTCTTCAGCACCAGCTGGTTCACCGGATTGTCCTCCGCCGCCAGGATGCGCAGGGTCCGGTCGACGGGCGCGTCGGCGGACGCGAGGTCCGCGGCGGGCTCGGGCGCCAGGCCCGGCGCGGCGGCCTCGGCGATCCGCCGCAGCGGCAGAATGACAGTGAACACCGATCCCCTGCCGATCTGGCTCTCGACATTGATCGCCCCCCCCCATCAGCGACGCCAGTTCGCGGCAGATCGACAGCCCAAGCCCGGTGCCGCCGAAGCGGCGGGTGGTGGACGCGTCGGCCTGTTCGAACTTCTGGAACAGGTGCGCGACGCGGTCGGGCGGGATGCCGATCCCGCTGTCCTCGACCCGGATCACCAGCCCGGGCAGGCAGCGCGACATGCGCACCACCACCTCGCCCCGGTCGGTGAACTTCAGGGCGTTGGAGACCAGGTTGTAGAGGATCTGCCGCACCCGGGTGGAATCGCCCAGATAGGTCCCGGCCGTATCCGCATCGATGTGCAGGTCGAACGACAGGCCCTTCGCGATGGCGATCGCGGTGAAGGCCGCGTGGGCGCCGCTGGCCAGTTGTTCCAGGTCGAAAGCCGCCAGCTCAAGCTCCAGCTTGCCGGCCTCGATCTTCGACAGGTCGAGAACATCGTTGAGAATGGCCAGCAGCATGTCGCCGGAGCGACGGATCACCTTCAGGCGCTCGAACTGCATCGGCGACAGCTCATCCTGCTCCATCGCCTGAGCCATGCCGAGCACGCCGTTCAGCGGGGTGCGGATCTCGTGGCTCATGTTGGCGACGAACTGGCTCTTGGCGCTGTTGGCCGCCTCGGCCGCGGCGCGGGCCGCGCGGGCGGTCGCGGAGATGCGCTCCAGCCGCTGGGCGGTTCGGTTGCGCTCGCCCAGGGCGTTGTTGGCCGGCACCGCGCAGATGAAGATCGAGACGATGAACAGCTGCGTCATGTACTGCGGCAGATACGCGGAGTGTCCCGCCAGGGCGTTGATCGGGCCATAGCCGTGCGCGGTGAAGGCCGCTGCGAAGAAGGCCGCCGATAGAACCGAGGCCGACACCCAGGCCGGGCCCGCGCGGAAGGCGGTCAGCATCAGCAGCGGGTAGATCAGCACCAGGACCAGGGACTGGCTCTGCGAGAAGGCCATGGCTGACAGGGCCGCCGCCAGCGCGACCAGCAGCCAGCGCTCGAGCGCGGTGGCCTCGGAGGCGTAGACGGCGCGTTTGCGCTTCAGGTGCAGCAGCAGCACCGGCGCGCCGATCAGCAGGCCCAGCGCGTCCTCGCCCGCCCATTGCAGCCAGGCCCGCACGAAGGGCGCGTGGACGCCGCCGATCATATCCGACACCGCCTGGCCAACGCCGGCCTCGACAATGGCGCAGACCAGGGCGATCACCGCGAACTGGGCCAGACGGCGCACGCGCGACAGATCGGCGGCCGCGCCGCAGAAGGTGCGCGTCAGCATGGCCGCGCTGACGCACAGGGCCTGGTTGAGCCCGGCGAACAGCAGGCTGTGGGCGAGGTCGATCTGCCCCACGGCGTTGCAGGCCAGGTTGAAGGCGAGGCAGGCGGCGGCGAACCACAGGCTCATCCGCGGCGACAGCACCAGCAGGGCAGCGACCATTACCCCGTTGGCGGGATAGAAGGCGGTGGAGTCGCCGGGATCGTTACAGAAGAACGGAATGGCGAAGGCGACGGCGGCGTAGACCAGCCAAAGGCAGACGGCTGTCGCGGCGTCGCGCGGAGGCTCCGCGGCCCGAAAGAGCCTAAACCTGTATGCCATGGACCCGCCGACGATACTGTCATTGCAACGGCCATAACCTTGGCCCGACGGGACTGAGAAACCCTTAATCGGACGAGATAACAGCGTTAGCTTTCGTTGCCTTAGAGTAAGGCAATGAAAGATCTGACGAATTCAATCGGCGTTGCAGTCTAACGCCGGGCGGGCCCGGCGCCGAAACCGCGATCAGGCCGTGCCGCTGCGCCCACGCATGAAGTGCATGATGATCATGATCACGGCCACGATCAGCAGGATGTGGATCAGGAACGACGAGACGTGCAGGACGAAGAAGCCCAGCAGCCAGCAGACGACCAGAACGGCGGCGATGATACCCAGCATGTCTTTATCTCCCAAACAGGCTGAACAAACGCGGGAGAAGCTTGGCGGTTGCGTGGCGCGCGACGCCGCGCGCGCTCACCCCCGATAGCGCAGGGCCTCCACCAGCACCGCCAGCGCCGGCGAGAGCTGGCGGCGGCTGGGATAGTAGAGGTGATAGCCGGCGAACGGCGGCTGCCAGTCGGCCAGGACGCGCGCCAGCCGCCCGGCGCGGACCGAGTCCTCGACCTGCTGGTCCAGGGTGCAGGTCAGGCCGAACCCGGCCTCTGCCGCCCGTAACGCCAACTTGGTTTCGTTGAAGATCAGCGGCCCGTCCACCCGCACCCTGAGCGCGCGGCCATCCTTCTCGAACTCCCAGGCGTAGAGGTCGCCGCGGGTGGCCAGGCGCAGGTTGATGCAGGCGTGTTCGGTCAGGTCGTGCGGGGTTCGCGGCGCGCCGTGGGCGGCGAGGTAGGCCGGCGACGCGACGACGGCCATCCGCATCTCCGGGCTGATCCGCACGGCGATCATGTCCTTGCCCAGGTGCTCGCCCAGGCGCACGCCGGCGTCGAAGCGGCCCTCGACGATGTCGCTCAGGCCCTGGTCCAGCACCAGTTCGACCTTGATATCGGGGTAGGCGGGCAGGATCCGCTCCATCGCCGGCCACAGGATGGTTTCGGCCGCGTGGGCGCCGGTGTTGATCCGCACCGTGCCCGCGGGCTTGTCGCGCAGGGCGCTGATCGAGGCCAGCTCGCCGTCGATGGCGTCCAACGCCGGCCGCAGCGTCGCCAGCAGCCGCTCGCCCGCCTCGGTGGGGGCGACATTGCGGGTGGTGCGGGTCAGCAGCCGTACGCCCAGCCGTGTCTCCAGCCGCCGAAGGGTGTGGCTCAGCGCCGATTGCGACGTGCCGAGCCTGGCCGCCGCGCGGGTGAAGTTGCGCTCCTCGGCCACGGCGGCGAAGGCGTTGAGGTCGATCAGATCGTCGCGCTGCATTGATGAATGTCCAGCATAACCGCATGCCGTTCTAGCCGTCTAATCGCTAGCTGTCATTCGCCCTATCTTCCCCATCGAACACGCCGGCGTACGCCGGGAAAGGAGCAAGCGATGCAAAAGCGAATTCTGGGAAACAGCGGCCTGGAGGTTTCGGCCATCGGCCTCGGCTGCATGGGCATGAGCTTTTCCTACGGGCCGCCGAAGGACAGGGGCGAGATGATCGCCCTGATGCGCCAGGCGGTCGACCTGGGCGTGACCTTCTTCGACACCGCCGAGGTCTACGGCCCCTTCACCAACGAGGATCTGGTCGGCGAGGCCCTGGCGCCGGTGCGCGACCAGGTGGTGATCGCCACCAAGTTCGGCTTCAACGTCGGCGCCGATCCGAAGACCGCGCCGATGCTGGACAGCCGCCCCGAGCGCATCAAGGCCGTGGCGGACGCGTCGCTGAAGCGGCTGCGCACCGACGTGATCGACCTCTTCTACCAGCACCGCGTCGACCCCGACGTGCCGATCGAGGACGTCGCCGGCGCGGTCGGCGAGCTGATCAAGGCCGGCAAGGTCAAGCACTTCGGCCTTTCCGAGGCCGGCGCCCAGACCATCCGCCGCGCCCACGCGGTGCAGCCGGTGGCGGCGCTGCAGAGCGAATATTCGCTGTGGTGGCGCAAGCCGGAGGCCGAGATCATCCCGACGCTTGAAGAGCTGGGCATCGGCCTGGTCCCCTACAGTCCGCTCGGCAAGGGCTTCCTGACCGGCAAGATCGACGAGACCACCCGTTTCGGCGCCGACGACTTCCGCAGCACCCTGCCGCGTTTCACCGCCGCGGCGCGGGCCGCCAACCAGGCGGTGGTCGATCTGCTGGCCCAGATCGCCGCCGAGAAGGGCGCGACCCCGGCCCAGATCGCCCTGGCCTGGCTGCTGGCGCAGAAGCCCTGGCTCTCGCCCATCCCCGGCACCACCCGGCTTGAACGGCTCAAGGAGAATGTCGGCGCGGCCGCGGTCGAGCTAACGGCCGCCGACCTTCAAGCCATCGACTCGGCCGCCACCCAGATCACCCTGGTCGGCGCGCGTTATCCCGAACGGCTGGAAGCGCTGACCGGGCGCTAGCGCCTAGCTGGCGAACCTGGAGAAATGCAGTCCATGACCGACAAACCCGAAGCAGCCCGCCCAACCACCGCCCGGCCGACCGTCGCGAGGGGCGCGTTCGGCGATATCGCCCCGGCGCTGGCCGAACTTACCGACGATGTCCTGTTCGGCGAGGTCTGGGCGCGGCCCGGCCTCTCGCCGCGCGATCGCAGCCTGGTGACCGTGTCCAGCCTGATCGCCCTCTATCGGGTGAACGAGCTGCCGAGCCATCTGAAGCGGGCTCTGGACAACGGCGTGACCCGCGAAGAGCTGATCGAGACCATCACCCACCTGGCCTTCTATTCCGGCTGGCCCACAGCGGTCACCGCGCTGGGCGTCGCCCGCAAGGTGTTCGAAGAAAACGGAGTATGACCGCGAGCGATCGTTGCGCCCGGTGCAACCTACGCCGTTCGACCACGTTGGTATCGTGTAAGGCGGCGACGCCCCCCCGTTAATGCCGCCTTTATGGCCCGCTGGCCCACCGGCCAGTGGGCCAACTCGATCTCGACGGCGGCCTAGGCGTGTCTCAACCGAAGCCCGCCGATAGACTTTGCTGTCCTCCGGGTTACGGCTTTCGTCTCGCGAGCCTCCGGTAAACTCGGAAGAGCCAGTCATGGCCGTCCCCACCTCTGGTCATCCAAGCGTAGCGGAAAGCCTGGCCCTGGCGCTGATCGCCTCTTCGGATGCGCCGCTGCTGCTTCTGGACGGCGATCTGCGGGTGGTCGCGGCAAGCAACTCGTTTGGCCGTGCATTCGGTGTCGATATCGCCAGCGCGCCCGGAAACCCGATCTTCGATCTTGGCGCGGGAGAATGGAACTTACCCAAGCTTCGCTCGCTGTTGGGCGCCACCGCCTCCGGCAACGCGGCGATCGAAGCCTATGAGATGGACATGGGGGTTCCCGGTCGTGAGGCCCGGCGTCTGGTGATCAAGGCCGAGAAGCTCATTTATGGCGACCTGGACACGACGCGCCTGCTTGTGACCGTTTCGGATGTCACCGCGGCCCGCCTCGCCGAGCGGGTCAAGGATGACCTGGTGCGCGAGAAAGCCATCCTCCTCCAAGAAGTTCAGCATCGGGTCGCCAACAGCCTACAGATCATCGCCAGCGTCCTGTTGCAAAGCGCCCGCACGGTGCAGTCGGAGGAAACCCGCACCCATCTGACCGACGCGCATAACCGGGTGATGTCGATCGCCACGGTGCAAAAGCAGCTTGCCGCCTCAAGGGTCGGCCAGGTGGCGCTTGCGCCCTACTTCTCGCAGCTCTGCGAGAGCCTGGCCGCCTCTATGATCCGCGATCACAAGAAACAGTCCATCGAGGTGACCGCCGACGACAGCCGCGTGGAGGCGGATGTGTCGGTCAGTCTGGGACTGATCGTCACAGAACTGGTGATCAACGCGCTCAAGCACGCCTTTGGCGACCAGGGCCAGGGCAAGATTTTCGTCGGCTACCAATCTCACGGTCCCAACTGGACCTTGTCGGTGGGCGATGATGGGGTCGGGATGCCGTTGGGACAAACGACGGTCAAAGCCGGCCTGGGGACCAGCATCGTCGAGGCGCTGGCCCACCAACTGCAGGCCAAGGTGACGGTCGCTGACCGTAAGCCGGGCACGATGGTGTCTGTGATTCATTCCAGGATCGCGGCGGTCGAAGACGCCGGCTTCGTCGGCCGCGCCGTCTAAGCCGGCCGCTTGGCCGCAATAGCCGATCACGGCCTGTCGTAGGGAAAGAGGGCGTCGCTCAGCCCCTCGGGACGGTACGGCTTGGACAGGAAGATGCTGTCGGCCGGCAGCTGCGACAGCTTCGTGTCGATCAGGCCCGAGATGACGATGATCCTGACGGGCGGCCACCGGCGACGGACGTGATGGGCCAGCCGCAATCCGTCCATGGGGCCTGGCATCCGAATGTCGGTCAACAGCAGTCTGATCTCGGCATGAGCGTCCAACAGCACGATGGCTTCATCCGCGTCGGCCGCGGTCAACACGATCAGGCCCATGTCCAACAGCTGGGCCTTCAGCTCAAGCCGCACGATCGCCTCGTTTTCGACAATCAGAACCGTCGCCGGTTTGTGCAGGACGGACAGAGGCATGGGAGGATAACAAGCGGCGGCCTGTTTGGGTCCACGGCGCCAACAACCTCTCGGGCGGCCCGGCTAGCGCCTCGCCGCCGGCCAGATAGCTCCGTCGAGGCATTCGGTCGGATGCGCCGAAGCGAACGATTCCCCCGCGAGCGCGTTATCGCTTACTGGCTTGACCATGGGAGGCGGCGATGAGCAGCGGCGTGAGCTATCCGGCGGACGAGGTCCCCTTCCCGGCGAAGGCCACGCCGGGACAGGCCTACAGCCTCGCCGCCATCGTCCTGCACTGGACCATCGCCCTGCTGATCCTGATCCAGATCGGCCTCGGCTGGTATATGAACGAGGCGGTTCCCGACCATTCGCCGGCGCAGGCGGCGGTGCTGCCGCTGCACATTTCGGTGGGCCTGACCATCCTGCTGCTGGTGCTGGTCAGGATCGGCGTGCGCCTGGTCCACCGCCCGCCGCCGCTGCCGGACGATATGGCGGCCTGGGAAAAAGGGCTCGCCGGCGCGTCGCACCTGGTCTTCTACCTGTTGATGCTGGCCCTGCCGCTGACCGGCTGGGCGCTGGTGTCGCTGGGCGGCAAGCCGATCGCCTTCTGGGGCCTGCCCTGGCCGCAGTTGCCGGGGATGGGCGCCGTGTTCGGATCGCCGCCAAGCCATGCCCTGCGTCACCAACTCAGCCACATCCACGTCTACATCCTGATCTGGGTGATCCTGATCAATCTGGTCCTGCATGTCGCCGGCGCCCTGAAGCACCAGTTTGACGGCCACCCCATCCTCTGGCGGATGACCAGCCGAAAGCCGCCGAGGGTCGGCGGCGGCGCGGAGGCCTGATCCCATGCCGGTGATGAAATACCGCCTGCATGGCGACCGGCCGGCGCCCCAGCCGATCCAGCTGCAGATCCCCGGCTGGGCCGGCGCCCAGCAGCCCCGGGCCGACGGGAACCACGAGCAACCGTGGCATTGCACGCCGTTCAGCGAGAGCGCCCGCTACGGCGTCGAGGTGCTCTATCCCTTCGACCAGGAACTGCGCGTCAGCCGCTATCGCGGCAAGATCCTGCTGGACGCGGACTGGGGCGAGCCGGTCGATCCCGACATGATGTGGCCGCCGTTCCGCCCCTTCGGCGAGGACTTCTATTCCTACCAGCTGTCGTTGGACCTTGAGGTTCCGGCCGGCTGGGCGGTCCGCACCGAGCCGCACCCGCGCTATTTCACCGATCCGACCAACACGACGCCGCTGGCGGTGCCGGCGCTGGTGCGCTCGGAATGGTGGCCGATGATGTTCTTCTGCATCTTCAAGGCGCCGCCCAAGGGCGTCACCCACATCTTCCGCAAGGGCGAGCCCTTCATGAGCGTGATCGCCGTGCCGGCCGAGCCGGACCTCGATCTGCAGCCGATGACGGCTGAGGAGGCGGCCGAGCGGGAATTACGCGCACGCCGGCTGGCGGCCAGCCGCGACGCTCTGGCTGAAGGCACCCGCTGGGTTTCGACAACCCATACGGTGTTCGACGGAACCTACCGGCAGATGTTCCGCGCGGCGAAGGCGCGTGACCGAAAGGCGTGACACGGCCTTCCGTACGTCGGCCCGGACCGCGGCGCCGCGTGGCGCCGGGCCCTTGCCTCAAGGCCTAGTTGTGGTCGTGATGGTGGTGGTGATGGTGCGGCCGGGGGCGGATGACCCATGCGCCATTGTACCAGGAATAGCCGTTCTGCAGATACCAGCGCCTGTTGTGGTGATGGTGATGATGGTGGTGGTGGTGCGCCACCACATATTGGGCTTCGATCAGCTGCGCCGGGCGGGCCTGGGCCTCGGCGTCGGACGCCTGCAGGCGCTCCATCGCATTGGGGATCGGCTGCAGCAGCTCGGCGTACGAGGCGGCGACCGGAACGGCCTGCGCGTCGGGCGTCGCCGCGACGGCGAGCGTCGGGCCGGCGGCCAGCGCGGCGGCGGCTCCGATGATTGTGGCGGTCTTGCCGGTCATTGATGTCTCCTTCCAAATCCCAAGAACGGGTCAACCGAAAACGCGGCGGCGAAGGTTTCGATCCGTGACTCTGGGGCGGTGGCTAGCCCGCGGCGGGCGGCTATGCTTCTGTGCCCGCCATAAACAAGCGGGGAGCGCGCCATGACCAAGACCATCTTCATCACCGGCAGTTCGACGGGCCTTGGCCGGGCGACGGCGCTGCTGTTCGCCCAGCGGGGCTGGAAGGTGATCGCCACCATGCGCAATCCGGCCAAGGAGACCGAGCTCGGCGCGGTCGCCGGGATCACGGTCATGCCCCTGGACGTGACCGACAAGGCCCAGATCGCCGACACCGCCGCCAAGGCGCTGGCCATGGGTCCCATCGACGTGCTGTTCAATAACGCCGGCTATGGCCTGGCGGGCGCCTTCGAGGGCGCCACCGACGAACAGCTGGTCGACGAGATCGACACCAACCTCCTGGGCGTGATGCGGGTCACCCAGGCCTTCCTGCCGGCCCTGCGGGAGCGCGGCCAGGGGACCATCGTCACCACCACCTCGATCGGCGGGCTGGTCACCTTCCCGTTCAACTCGGTCTACCACGCCACCAAATGGGGGCTGGAGGGCTGGAGCGAGAGCCTGGCGTTCGAGCTGGAGCCGTTCGGCATCCGGGTCAAGACCGTCGCCCCGGGCGGCATCGCCACCGACTTCGCCTCCCGCTCACTGGTGCTGACCCAGCACCCCGCCTACGCCGCGGCCATGGGCAAGGTGTTCGCCGCCTTCTCCAATCCTGAACGCCGCGCCCACGGCTCGACCGCCGAACAGATCGCCGAGGTGGTCTACCAGGCCGCCACCGACGAGACCGACCACGTCACCTTCGTCGCCGGCGAGGACGCCAAGGCCAACTACGACCAGCGCCTGGCCGTCGGCATTGACGCCTTCCGCGCGGGGGTGCGGAGTTTGTTCCTGGGGGCGTAACGCCCTGTCTTCATCGTCCGTCCTTACCGCCGTATCGGAGCCGCCATGTCCAAGACCATCGTCGTTGTCGGCTTCGGGCCGGGCATTTCCACCGCGGTCGCCGAGCGGTTCGGGGCGGAGGGCTATTCCGTGGCCCTGGTCGCGCGCAATGCGGAGCGGCTGGAGGCCGGCGTGGCGGCGCTGAAGGCCAAGGGGATCACAGCGGCGGCCGTGACGGCCGACGCGGGCGATCCGGCCTCGGTCGCCGCGGCGATCGCCAAGGCGCGCGAGGCGCTGGGGCCGATCGCCGCGATCCACTGGAACGCCTATAACAACACCATCGGCAAGGATCTGCTGGCCACCGACCCGGCGGCCGTGTCGGCGGTGTTCGACATCGCCATCGTTGGCCTGCTGGCGGCGGTGCAGGCGGCGCTGCCGGACCTGAAGGCCTCGGGCGAGGGCGCGGTGCTGGTGACCAACGGCGCGTTCGGGGAGAATGGACCCTTCATGGACGGGCTGGCGGTCCAGTTCGGCGTCATGGGGCTGGCCGTCAGCAACGCCGCAAAGCACAAGCTGGTCGGCCTGTTGTCCCAGAAGCTGAAGGCCGACGGCGTCTACGTCGGCGAGGTGATGGTGGCGGGCGCGGTCAAGGGCACAGGCGGCGGCGAGGGCGCGACCATCGAGAGCGCGGACGTGGCGGCAAAGTTCTGGGACCTGTTCCAGGCGCGAGACGAGATCCGCGCGCGGATCGCCTGACGGTTCAGAACTCGCCGTAGCCGCGCGCCATCGCCGCCGCGAAAGCGGGAAGCAGCGCGAACAGCACCACCTCGGCATGCAGGAAGCCGCGCACGCCGGCGACCTGATCGTCGCTGGGCGCCACGCCGGCCTTGCGCCAGGCGATGAAGCGGATGGTCGGGGGAACCGACAACAGGCCGATCACGGCGAAGGTCGCGATCTTGGCCCAGAAGAAGCCGTTGTGCTCATAGTAACGCCAGCCCTTGGCGGCGAACACCGCGCGGCTGAAGCCCACCGCGACGATCAGCCCGGCCAGCACGCCGTACCACAGGTCGACCGCCGCGATCCGCGCCACCGCCGCGGTGTCCATGCCTTTACGCACGGCGATCAACTCGGCGAACAGAACGCCGAACAGGCCGAACACCAGCAGATGGTGGCCGATGGCGAAGGCGAGATCCAACATGGCGGCGTTCCAGGCGGTTGGTGAAAAGGCGGGCGTGGTCCCTTTATCTTACACTGTAAATTTAAAATCAAGCGCATGCCTTGGGGCGACGTCGCGGCGGCGACGGCCGTGGAACAAGCGCCGCGCTAGAGCGTTTTGGATTAGAGTGCGCCGCGCGCGCCGGTCCCCATGGGCGTCCGGGGCAGCGATCGGCATGCAGATCTATGGGGCCGGATCGATGAAACGACTTGCGATTGCCATCCTGGCGCTTTCGGCGCTCGCCGGGCTTGCGCCTTCCGCCGGGGCCCGGACGCGGGCGCATGCGCCGAAGCCTCCGGCCTGCTGCCGAGTCGTCGCGGGAACCCCCGTCAGGGTCGAACTGGTCGACGCCGTCAACAGCGCCAAACAGAAACGCGGCGACACCTTCGCCCTTCGTCTGGCCGCGCCGCTGATCATCGACGGCAAGGTGGTGCTTCGCGCCGGAACGCCCGGCGTCGGCGAGGTGATCGACTCCACCCCGCCCGGCATCGGCGGAAAGCCGGCGGAGATGGTGCTGGCCGCGACCTATCTTCAGGCGCGCCGCGCCCGCGTGCCGCTCGACGCCATGCAGCTGGCCAGCGCCGGCCGCGACAACTCGACGGCGTCGCACGTGCTGGGGATCGGCGGCATTGCCTTCGCGCCGCTGGGCATCGTCGGCATCGTGATGCAGGGCGGCCAGGTCGAGTTTAAGCCCGGCGCGGTCGCAACGGCCAAGGTGGCGAGCGACGTGACCCTGCCGTCGCTGGGCCGCGCCACGCGTCTGGAACTGGCCGTGGCGGCGTCGGCGAGCCAGGCCGCGAGCGATCAGACGGCGAGTCTCATCGATATTCCTCCGCCGCCCGCGGGCCAGGGCCAGGTCGTGTTCTTCCGGGCCAAGACGTTGATGGGCTCGGGCCAATGGTTCAATGTCCGCGAAGACGGCAAGGCGCTCGGCAAGCTGAGCAACGGCGCCTACTTCATCCAGATCGCCAATCCGGGCGTGCACGCCTACACCGCCGTGCTCGAGCCGGAGCTGAAGGACAAGCTCAAGCTCAAGGTCGACGCGGGTGAGACCTATTACGTCAAGGGCGACATCACCGGCGGCCTGGTGCTGGGCGCGGCCAACCTCTCGCCCTCCGATCAGTCGGCCTTTGACGCCGCCGCCAAGGATCTGAAGCCAAGCGCGGCGCCGGACGATGACAAGGCTGGCGGCGCAGCGCCTGAGGCGACCCCGACCAGCGACGCCCCGGCGACCGCGCCGCCCGCGGCCTCTCCCCCGCCAGCCGGGACCGTTGGCGCGGCGCCGGCGGCGACGAACTGAGAACCACCTCCGACGGCGGTCCGCCATTTCGTGGGTCTAGCCGGGTCCGGATCCGCCAAACTCGGCGTCGCTGAAATACCGGCCCGTCAGCCGATCGCGATAGGCCACGAGGTTGTCCTGGCGGCCCAAGGCGTCGCGGACCGGCGAGGGCAGGGCCGGCGTCAGGATCGCGGTGACGATGGCGAATACGAACGCATCCGCCGCGCAGGGCTCATCGCCCATCAGGAAGGGCTTGTCGGCGAGAAGGCTGGCCAAGGCCGCGATGTCGCGGATGGCGAGGTCGGCGATCCCCGGCCGGCTGTGACGCCCCAGGCCATGGCCGTGCAGGCGCTGGATGTTCATTTGCCGCAGCTTCGCCTTGACGAACGGTCTGACGGGCGCGGGGATCGCGCCGAACATATGGCGGCCGAGACCCCGCTTGAAATTGGCCGCATCCACCCAGCGCAGGTCCAGCAGGGCGAAGTAGAGGTGGTCTTCGCACATCCGCTCAACGCTCCAGGCGATCGCCTTCTGCTCGTGGCTGAGGCCCCGGTCGAAGTCGACGCCGTATCGGGTCTCCAGGTGCACGCGGATCAGGTGGGAGTCGGCGACTTTCACGCCGTCGTCCTCGATGTAGGGCAACAATTTGCGCGGGCTGGCGAAGGGGTTGCCCTGAACCGCCTCGAAGGGCAGGCCGGCCATCTTCAGCAGCAGCATCGCCTTCATCACAAACGGGCTTGAATCCGGCGTGCCGAGAAACGGCCCGAACCTATAGAGCTTGATCAAGAGACCTCTCCAGCGCCGCCGCGCGATCGCCTGCCGCCAAGCCACGCTAGGCCTTGCGCTTTCGATAAAAAGGACAAAATATCGACGATCTCTGTGAGGATATCGAACAATGGACGGCGTGACGCTGCACCAGCTGCTGTGCTTCGACGCGGTGGTCACGGAGGGCGGGTTCCAGGCCGGCGCCGCCAGGCTGGGCCGGACGCATTCCACGGTGTTCACCGCGGTGAAGAATCTGGAGGCCCAGCTGGCGCTGCGGCTGTTCGATCGGGCGGGCTATCGCGTGAGCCTGACCGAGGCCGGCCGGTCCTTTCACGTCCGGACGCGGGTGTTCCTGCAGGCGTTCGCGGAGCTGAAGACCCACGCCGGCCAGCTGGCGATGGGGGAGGAGAGCGGGCTACGGGTGGTTATCGGCGACCTCTGTCCGCTGCCCGAGGTGCTGGGCCTGCTTCACCGATTTTTCGCCGACTACCCGGGCACGCAGCTGCACCTCGACTTCGAAGCCCTCGCGGGGCCGTGGGAACGCCTGTTCGACGACGAGGCCGACCTGATCATCCACCACATCGACAAGGCCGACCCGCGGCTGGAGTTCGTTGACCTGTTCGCGGGCGCGGTCGTGCCGGTCGTCGCGCCGGGCTTTCTGCCCTTTCCGATTTCAGACGACATCACGCCTCAGCAGATGCGCGATCAGGTCCAGTGCGTGATCCGCGACACCGCGCGGCGCTGGCCGGCCCGGGACTACTATGTGATCGAGGGCGCGCGGCGCTGGACCGTCAACGATCAGGCCATGAAAAAGCAGATCATCCTTCAGGGCATGGGCTGGGGGCACATGCCGGATTTCATGATCGGCGAAGAGCTGCGGGACGGGCGCCTGATCTCCATCGCCGGCAAGCACCTGCCCGGCGGGCGGGGCGAGATCGTCGCCGCCCGCCGCCGGGACCGGCCCCACGGACCGGTCGCGAGCCGCCTGTGGCGCTTCATCGCGGAAGAGGCCGCGGGTCTAAGGGCGGCGATCGCGGAGCGCGCCGAGGGCTCTGCTGGCGCCGCGGATTGCAGCTCGGGCTGATGGACAAGCCGGGCGTCCCGTGCGGACGCCATCGGCGCTAGCTGGCCGAGCCGTCCCTGGCCGCGGCGGCGGCCAGGGAGCGGATAGCGGGCATGAAGAGCAGCAATTCGCCGCCTGCCGCCGCGGCGTTCGGCCCGATGTCGCGAAGCAGGTGCCGGCGCATGGCGGCGGACACCGAGCCTGTCGGGGCGGATGGGCTCAGGGCTGTCAGGGCGTTGAACGCACGCTCGTCGGCGTCTGCGTCGCCGCTCAACTCCGCCAGCCGTTCCATCGTCAGGGGCCACGCCAGCGGCATGCCGCCGAGCTCGCCCCGACAGCTCAGTCCGATCCCGTCCAGCAGATCGGAGCCGCCGGTCAGGCCATTCAGGATGATGAAGTGCAGCCGGCCGGACACGGTCTCCATGCTCGTACTGAACAGCTGGTTGTGGATCATCACCACCCAGCCCTCGACCCGGATGTCGAACATGCGGGTCGTGCAGGCGAGGGCGCCCGGCTGGCCCGGCCGCATGATGGAGTAGCCGTGCACAAACAGCTCCGGCGTCGCGGCCACGCCCGCTGAGCAGGTGATCCGCCAGATGCCCGCATAGCCGCCGATCTTGGGCGCCGCTTCAGCGACGACCGCTGGCGGCAGGTCGAAGGGCAGCAGGTCGCGAACCCGGGATTTCTCGGGCTTGCCGGCCTGGATCCCCATGAACTCGGCCACGTCGTCGAAGTTGTCTTCCCAGGTGAGTAGGGTGAAACCCGTGCGGTGCTTGGCGACGAACTGGGTCAGGCGCGTGAGGTTGTGCGCCGACGGGGTCACCGCCCCGGTTATCCAGCGGCCAATGACCGACTTGTCGACGACCAGGGCCGCGGCCAACTGGGCGCGGCTCATCGACAGGGCCTTGAGGACGAGCTCGAGTTTCGCGCCGAAGGCCTGACCGTTCATCGGCGGAGCTTCAACGAAACCACCCGGCGATGCAACCAGCCCCCATCGGCGCGGGCTACGGCAATCCCGCGCCGGCGACGTCCACCTCGAACGCCTCGATCGCGCCGTTGCGTTCGGCCGCCTGGCGGTCGGGGTCGTGGGAGTCGGCGGTGCAGATGAACAGGGTCCGGCGCTCGGGGCCGCCCAGCATGCAGGCGTAGGCGCCGCGGCCGGTGTCGATGCGCTGGAGCACCTCGCCGCCTTCGGCGACGCGCAAACAGTCCTTGGTGAAGGGCGAGGCGACCCACACGGCGCCTTCGGCGTCCAGGCAGATGCCGTCGGGAACCGCGCCGCCAGGCAGCTGGGCCCAGACGCGGCGGTTGGAGAGGTCGCCATTGTTGTCGATGTCGAAGGCGGTCAGCCGCCCGGCGAAGGTCTCGGCGATGATCAGGGTTCGCCCGTCGTCGGTGATCACCGCGCCGTTGGGAAACATCAGGTCCTCGGCCACGACCGTCATCGAACCGTCGGGGTCGACCCGCACCAGCACGGTGGGCTTCTGTTCCTCGATCCCGTCCAGCTCGAAGCCGAAATTGCCGACATAGGCGCGGCCCCTGGCGTCGACGGTCATGTCATTGCAGCGGCGGGGCGCCAGGCCCGAGAGGTCGGCGTGAACCGCAATCGACCCGTCGGCCTCCTGGCGCAGGACCCGCTTGTCGAGCATCGACACCACCAGCATCCGCCCGTCCGGCAGCCAGCCGAGGCCGGAGGGCTTGTTGGGGACGTCGCAGACCTTTTCCACCGCCCCGTCGACCAGCCGGTTGACCTGATGGCCATGCATGTCCGCCCACCACAGGGTCCCGTCATGCCAGCGCGGGCCTTCGCCGAAGGCGATGTCTGTTGCGACGATCATGCGGGTCCTCCTGGGGCGTCCGGGCTCTTATGACCCGCTCATCCCGGCGAACGCCGGGACCCAGATCATAGGGCGCGGTTGCCTGCGATTGAAGCGACTGGCCCCTCGAGGTCCGCCGGTTCCATACGATCTGGGGCTCTTCGTTCGCCGGGAAGAGCGGAATTGAGCCGGATCAGCCTAAGAGGCCAGCGCGTCGAACACCGCCGTCGCGCGGGCGATGAAGACCTCGCGCTCGCGACCTTCCAGCGGCTGGTTGCGGATCAGGCGCTCGACCAGGAAGCCGATGAAGGTGGCGGCCAGCAGGCGGGCGCGGGCTTCCACGTCCTCGCCGCCCAGCCAGTCGCGGATCGGCTCCATGAAGCGTTCCTGCACCGCCGCGTTCAGCATCGGCGCGGTGGTCGGCGAGGTGGCCGCGCGCAGCAGGAACTGGAAGCTCTGGGCGCGCTCGGGATGCTGGTGGGTGTCGCCGGCCATCATCAGGGCGATGTCCCGGCCGAAGCTGGCGCGGTTCCAACCCGCCAGGCGGTCGGCGCCGAACGAGGCCTTCAGGGCGGCCTCGAACAGTCCCTCCTTGCCGCCGAAATAGCGCTTGATCAGGGCCACGTCGGCGCCGGCGTCGGCGGCGATGTCGCGCAGCGGCGCGCGGTCGTAGCCGGACTGGGCGAAGTGCAGCCGCGCCGCGTTCAGGATCGCCGCGCGCGTCGCCTCCGCGTCCCGCTTGCGCGGGACCGCGATCTCGGCGGCGGCGAGGCCTGCGGCTCCCATGGTCTCGGGCGTCTGTGGCGCGGCGGTCAGTTGCGGGCCGGGATGATCACCGGCAGGTTCTCGAAGCCGTGCACGAAGTTCGAGTAGCTCCGCACCGGCTCGCCAACCAGCTTGATCTCGGGGAAGCGCTTCATGATCTCTTCCCAGATGATGCCCAGCTGCATCTCGGCGACGCGGTTGCCGACGCAGCGATGGATGCCGAAGCCGAACGCCATGTGCTGGCGCGAGCGTTCCCGATCGATGATGTAGCTGTTCGGGTTTTCGATCACGCTCTCGTCACGGTTGCCCGAGATGTACCACATGGCCACCTTGTCGCCGGCCTTGATGGTCTTGCCGCCCACCTCGACGTCCCGGTTGGCGGTGCGGCGCATGTGGGCCAGCGGCGTCTGAATGCGGATGGTTTCCGACACCATCGGCAGGATCAGCCGGTCCGGGTCGGCGCGCAGCTTGTCATACTGGTCGGGGTTCTTGTTCAGATTATAGACGCTGCCCGAGATGGTGTTGCGGGTGGTGTCGTTGCCGCCGACGATCAGCAGGATCACATTGCCCTGGAAGTCCTGGGGCGACATGTTCCGGGTTTCGGGGTTGTGGGCCAGCATCGAGATCAGGTCGATGCTGGGCTCGGCGTTGACCCGCTGGTTCCACAGGTCCTGGAAGGCGCCGAAGCATTCCATGAAGGCGCCGGCCTTGTGCTCCCAGCTCTTCACCGGCCCGTGGCCCGGAGCGTTGGTGACCATGTCCGACCAGTAGGTCAGCTTGCGGCGATCCTCGAAGGGGAAGTCGAACAGGGTCGCCAGCGTCATCGCCGTCAGCTCTTTCGACACCAGGTCGACCCAGTCGAATTCCTTGCCGATCGGCAGGGAGTCGAGGATCTGGCCGGCGCGTTCACGCACCATCGGGGCCATCTTCATGATGTTGCTCGGCGCCACCGTCGGGCTGACGGCCTTGCGCTGCACGCTGTGTTCCGGCTCGTCCATGGTGATGAAGCCGGCGCCGCCGCGGCGCGGCTCGCGGCCCATGGCGGCGAACACTTTCTGCTGCTCGGCCAAGGCTTCAAGGTTGGGCAGGGTGATGCCGTCGGCCGAGGAAAAGGCCTCGTGGTTGGTGTCCACCGCCATGATGTCTTCCCAGCGGGTGATCGACCAATAGGGGCCGAACTCGCTCTCGGGCGTGAAATGGACCGGGTCTTCATGGCGCAGCCGTTCGAACATCGGCCAGATGGTGTCGTCCTGGAATCGGTCGACGCGGGCGGGGTTCAGCTCCGCCAGCGGCGTGGCGTAGGCCTCTTCGCGGCCGGCGTCGGTGTCGATCTTGACGGCGATATTCATGGCTTCGCTCCCCGGGGCGTGGTCGTTGATCGGCGTCGACGCGCCGTCGTCGGTCCTGCCGACCCCGGCAAGGCGGACCTGATCGCGCTAGCTTCCGCCCGCAAGGGGATTA
>Ga0302196_10002188_pt1 | contig 18426 bp, 15 predicted proteins | sample II_Bog_N1_3_FD_198794 | JGI IMG/M metagenome (GOLD analysis project Ga0302196, IMG submission 198794) | Peat permafrost microbial communities from Stordalen Mire near Abisko, Sweden - II_Bog_N1_3 | ecosystem: Environmental > Terrestrial > Soil > Wetlands > Peat | place: Sweden: Abisko...
TCTGGTCGCCGCTGGCCGGCGGGCTGTTGTCCGGCAAGTTCGGGCCGGGAACCCAGACGGCCGAGGGCGCGCGGCGCACCACCTTCGACTTCCCGCCGGTCAACAAGGATCGCGCCTGGGACTGCGTGGCGGCCATGCGCGAGATCGGCGACGCCCACCAGGTCTCCGTCGCCCGCGTCGCCCTGGCCTGGATCCTGTCCAAGCCCCACGTGATGAGCGTGATCATCGGCGCCAAGACCGTCGAACAGCTGGACGACAACCTGGCCGCGGTGAACCTGACCCTGACGCCGGACGAGATCGCCAGGCTGGACGCGGTCAGCGCCCTGCCGGCCGAATACCCCGGCTGGATGTTCGAGCGCCAGGGCGCGTCGCGCCGGCCGAAGGCGTTTGCGCCGAAGGGCTGAGGCGCGCCGCTAAGGGCTACCCCCTCAACCGATTTCATGGCTAGTTAGCGTGAGTTTGAAGAGGGGGATCTGCGGCCATGGCCGAGTTTTCAGCCAGCGATGCGGCGACCACCGGCTTTCGCGTGGTCCGCGAACACCCGACGGCGGTGCTGTTCTGGGCGGTGGCCCAGTTGCTGGTCGGCGCGATCTCGACGGTCCTGCTGGTCGGCATGGCCGGGCCGGCCATGAACCAGCTGCAATCGATGTCCGCCGGATCCCAGGACCCCGCCGCTTCGATCAAGGCGCTGCAGCAGCTGGCGCCGGTCTATGTGCTGATGCTGCCGATTTCGCTGGTGATCTACGGGGTGATCTACGCGGCCATGAACCGGATCGTGCTGCGCCCCGAGGACAGCCGCTTCGGCTATCTGCGCCTGGGCGCCGACGAGTTGCGCCAGGTCGGCGTGCTGGTGCTGATCTTCCTGATCATGGTCGCGGTCTATATCGTCAGCCTGATCCTCGCGGTGGTGTTCGGAGCCATCATCGGCGGCGTGGCGGCGGTGGCGGGCGGTCCCAACGCGACAGCGGCGGTTAGCGCGCTGGCCGTCATTATCGCGATGCTGGGCGTCCTGGCGGCGATCATGTTTGTCGGCACCAAGCTGTCGCTCGCCTCGCCGATGACCTTCGCCACCGGCAAGATCGACCTGTTCGGTTCCTGGGCGCTGACCAAGGGACGCTTCTGGCCGATCTTCGGGACCTATTTCCTGGCCTTCATACTGATGCTGCTGACCGGGCTGCTGGCCATGCTGATCATCGGCGCCATCATGGCGGCCATCGCCGGCGCGCAGGGGGCCATGGCGATGTTCATGAAGCCGGACATGAGCTCGGTGACCACCTACTTCAGCCCGGCGCGAATCGTCTATCTGGTGCTGGTCTCGGCCTTCACCGCTTTGTTCCTGCCGATCTGGCTGACCCCGCCGGCGGCCATCTACCGCAGCCTGACGGCCGGGCGCGACCGACGCACCGTCGAAGCGGTGTTCTCCTAGACAATCCGGCGCTCAAGACCCCAACATCATGACTCAATACGTCGCCGCCATCGACCAGGGCACCACCTCGTCGCGCTGCATCATCTTCGACGCCGCCGGCGCCATCGCGGCCATCGACCAGAAGGAACACCGGCAGATCTTCCCGCGCCCCGGCTGGGTCGAGCACGACGCCGAGGAGATCTGGACCAATGTCCAGGCCGTGGTCGCCGGCGCCCTGGCCAAGCTGAAGATCACCCCGAAGGATCTCGCCGCGGTCGGCATCACCAACCAGCGCGAGACCACCGTGCTGTGGGACAAGGCCACCGGCAAGCCGATTCACAACGCCATCGTCTGGCAGGACACCCGCACCGACCGGCTGGTGCGCGAGTTGGGCGGCGAGGCGGGCCAGGACCGGTTTCGCCAGCAGTGCGGCCTGCCGCTGGCCACCTACTTTTCCGGCCCGAAGGCCCGCTGGCTGCTCGACACGGTAGAGGGCGCGCGGGCGCGGGCCGAGGCGGGCGAGATCCTGTTCGGCACCATGGACACATGGCTGATCTGGAAACTCACCGGCCGGCATGTGACCGACGTGACCAACGCCAGCCGCACCATGCTGATGAACCTCCAGACGCTGGACTGGGACGATGAGCTGCTTGCGGCCATCGGCGTGCCCCGCGCCATGCTGCCGGAGATCCGGCCCTCCTCGGAAGTTTATGCGACCGCGACGACGCTGCTCGAGGGCGTGTCGGTGGCCGCGGCCCTTGGCGATCAGCAGGCGGCCCTGTTCGGCCAGACCTGTTTCGCCGTGGGCGAGGGCAAGTGCACCTACGGGACCGGCGCCTTCCTGCTGGTCAACACCGGCGAGCAGATCGTCCATTCCAAGAACGGCCTGCTGACCACCGTCGGCTACCAGATCGGCGCGGCGCCGGCGATCTACGCCCTGGAAGGCTCCATCGCGGTCACCGGCTCGCTGGTGCAGTGGGTGCGCGACAATCTCGGCCTGATCCCCGCCGCGCCGGACATCGAGGCCCTGGCCCGCACCGTCGAGGACAACGGCGGCTGCTATTTCGTGCCGGCCTTCTCGGGCCTGTTCGCACCCTACTGGCGCTCGGACGCGCGCGGGGCGATCGTCGGCCTGACCGGCTACATCCACAAGGGCCACATCGCCCGCGCGGTGCTGGAAGCCACCGCCTGGCAGGTGCGCGAGGTGGTCGACGCCATGGCCGCCGATTCCGGCGTCGCCCTGACCACGCTCAAGGCCGACGGCGGCATGACGGCCAACGCGCTGCTGATGCAGTTCCAGGCCGATGTGCTGGATGTGCCCGTCGTGCGGCCGGTGGTCGCCGAGACCACCTGTCTGGGCGCGGCCTACGCGGCGGGGCTGGCGGTCGGCTTCTGGCCGGACACCGACACCTTGCGCAAGAACTGGCGCCAGTCGGCGGCGTGGAAGCCCGCGATGGCGGTCGAGGCGCGCGACAAAAGCTTCCGCCAGTGGAAGAAGGCGGTGCAGCGGACCATGGACTGGGTCGAGGAAGACTAGGGCTCCCCGTCTGCGGCGCCCATGTTCCCTTTCGTAGCATATGTACGACATACGCGTTGCCATTCGTAGCGCACCACGCTACAATCCACGCAAAATCGGGGCTTGGCGGTGACGATCCAGAGCTGGGGGAATGGCGAAGCTGAGGCCATCTTTGCCGGCCGCCGGGTAAAGTCGGTCGCCGCCGACCTCGCGAAAGCCGCCCGGCGTCGTCTGGCTCAGCTCGATCAGGCGACGCGGGCGGAAGATATGGTCGTGCCGCCCGGCAATCGCCTGCACCGTGTTGGTGATCGTTGGGCGATTCGGGTCAACGATCAGTTTCGGATCACATTTGTTTGGGGCGACGCCGGCCCCGAACAGGTTTGGTTTGGTGACTATCACTAGGGATGCGCCCCGGGCGGCCGCCTGGGCGTCCCATCGTCACGGAGGGCGGAATGGCCACGCATGACTACAGCAGCTTCGAGAGCCCCCTGCCCCATCCGGGCGAGACGCTCCGCGAGGATTTCCTGCCTCAGTACAAGCTCACCGCTGGAGCCCTTGCGCGCGCGATGGGTTTGAAGGACCGCACGCGGGTCGAACGAATCATCCGCGAAACCCAGCCCATCACGCCGGACACCGCGCTTAGGCTCGGTAAGGTGTTCGGAACCTCGCCAGACCTGTGGATCGGCATGCAGGTCGCGCACGACTTGTCGGTCGCCGCGATCGCCGCCCGCGAGGACTTGGCCAAGATCGCCACCTTGGCCGTCGCCTGATCGCGCGCCCTACGCCTTTACCCGCTCGATCAGCGCCATCGCCCCCGCCGGGGCGCGCACCTTGCCCTCGTGGATGATGTAGGCGAACACCTCGCGCGGCGCCTTGACCGGCTTGTGGTCAGGATCGGCGCAGGACAGGTCGGCGGGCCGTCCGCCCTCGGCCCAGGTCTTCAACCGCTCGGCCCAGGCGTCCAGGTCCTTCGGCGCATAGGCGGTCTCGATGTCGTCGGAGCCGGTCTGCAGCCGCGCATAGACGAAGTCGCCCGTCACGTCCGCCAGAGCCGGATAGACTTGGTGGTCGGCGAACACGACCGGAACCTCGAACCGCCGCAGCAGGGCGGCGAAGGCCGGGGTGGAGAAGCTGTCGTGCCGCACCTCCACGCAGTGGCGGATCACCTGGCCGCCGATCTGGCGCGGCAGCAGCTCGAGGAAGGCGCCGAAGTCGGCCTCGTCGAACTTCTTGGTGTTGGCGAACTGCCAGAGCACCGGACCCAGCTTGGGCCCGAGCTCCAGGATGCCCTGGTCGAAGAATCGGGCGATCGACTCGCCGGCCTCGGCCAACACCTTGCGGTTGGTGGTGAAGCGCGAACCCTTGACCGAGAAGACGAAGTCGTCCGGCGTCTCGGCGAACCACTTGCGCCAGCTTTCCGGCTTCTGGGAGCCGTAATAGGTGCCGTTGATCTCGATCGCGGTCAGACGCCGGCTGGCGTAGGCCAACTCGTTCTTCTGCGTCAGGCCCTCCGGATAGAAGACCCCGCGCCAGGGTTCGAAGGTCCAGCCGCCAACGCCCACCCGGATCGGTCCGCGTCCGCTCATCTTGCACCGCTCCTACAAAGCCGCCGCCGGCGTCAGTCAAATCGTTTACCTGTGGTAGAACAATCGTGGCATAGCAGACACTTGCACGCCCTATATTCGGGAAACGACCGATCTGACTTTTTCTTAACGAGCATATCGCCCTTAGGTCGGCTAGGCGTCTTTGGCGGAGGCGCGGGAGGGGCTAGACTCGACTGCAGTTCCGCGCCGATCGATTTGAATCCAAACCCATAGGTTGGCCATGCGCCGTCCACTGATCATCATCGCCGCCCTGCCGCTGCTGGCCTCCTGCGCCCTGGGACCCAAGATCCCGGCGCCGAACCTTACCTTGCCGACGGCCTACCAGTCGCAGCCGACCGCGGGCCCATCGGAAACCCCGATCGACCGCTGGTGGGCGCTCTACAACGATCCGCAGCTGGAAACCCTGGTCGACCAGGCCCTGGTCAACGCGCCCGACGCCCGCAGCGCCTATGAGCGCCTGAAGGAGGCGCGCGCGGTGCGCTCCGACGCCCTGTCCAACTACTGGCCCCAGGGCGCGCTGAAGGGCTCGGCGACCAAGACCGACACCCAGCCGATCGGCACGGCGCCAAGCTTCAAGCTCGGAAACCAAACCTATTCGCTCGAAAACGCCGGCGTCACCGACACCTATGGCGTCAATTTCGATGTCACCTGGGAACTGGACGTGCTGGGCGGGGCCAGCGTCTCGCGCAAGAAGGCCAACGCCGACCTCGCGGCGGCCAAGTTCGACTATGTCGCCAGCCGCACCAGCCTGGCCGCCAGCGTTGCAGACCAGCTGTTCCAGGCGCGCGGCCTGGCGATCCAGCTGGATGACGCCCGCGAGGAGGCCCGCCTGTCGCGGGAGCTGCAGACCGTCGCCCAGAAGAAGGCCGACCATGGCCTGGGCGCCCAATCCGACGCCGACCAGGCCGCGTCACAGACGGCCCAGGCCGACGCCCAGGTCGCCGACCTGGAGACCCAGCTGCACGCCGCCAAACGCACGCTGCTGGTGCTGCTGGGCCGCGGCGGCGAGCCGGTCGACAACCTGGAGACGGTCGCCTATGTCGGCACGCCCCCGCCCATCCCCGCCAGCGTCCCCGGCCAGCTCCTGGCCCGCCGCCCCGATGTGCGCGAAGCGGCCCAGAAGCTGGTATCCGAAAAGGGCATGCTGAAGCTGGACGAGCTGGCCCTGTTCCCGAACTTCACGCTGCAGCCCGGCGTCGGCCTGGTGTCCCAGCCCATCCTGGGCACCGCGAACTCGCTCAGCAATCCCTGGTCCATCGGCGTCAATTTCGCCCAGCCCATTCTCGACATGCCGCGTCTGAAGGCGGAAATCCGGGCCCAGGGCGCGCGCGCCGACCAGGCGGTGATCGCCTATGAAAAGGCCGTGCAGACGGCCTACGGAGAATCGGATAACGCCTTGGTTCAACTCGGTTCCGATGAAACCAGGGTAAAGCTGTTGACGGCTGGGGAAGCGCAGGGACTGACGGCCTACAAGGCGTCCAAGACGCGCTACGGCGCGGGAATTGACGATCTTTCGACCGTTCTCACCGCCGAGCGGACCTGGCGCAGCGCCCGAACAGCCTTGACAGGGGCGCAGGTGCAGGCGATGCGGCGCTCAGTCCAGGCTTTCAAGGCGCTGGGCGGGGGATGGTCGGCCACCGAGCTGGCCGCGGAAACGCACGGCGCTCGATGAAAGCTGGCAACATGACCCAACGGCGGGGAACCAAGGCGCTGGGCGTAGCGGCGGCGGTCGTGCTGACGCTCGGCCTGGCCGCGTGCGGGAAGAAGGCCGCGCCGCCGGTCGACGAACACGTCGGCGCCCGGGCCGTTACGGTGGCGATGGTCGAGTCCCGGCCGATGGGCGGCGGCGTCGATGCGCCGGGCGTCCTGGTCTCGCGCGAGGAAGCCTCGGTCAATTCCGAACTCAGCGGCTACGCCGTCGCCAAGGTCTATGTCGAGGCCGGCGCCCTGGTGCGCCAGGGCCAGCCGCTGGCCCTGCTGGACGACAGCCTGCTGCAGTCGCAGATCGCCCAGCAGACCGCCCTGGTCGCCCAGCAGAAGGTCGCGGCCGACCAGGCCGCCCAGCAGGCCGACGATGTCGCCGGCCTGGACAATCAGGGGGTGCTGTCGAAGGAACAGATCGACCAGCGCCGCTTCCAGGCCCGCAGCGCCCGCGCCGCGCTCGACGCCCAGACAGCGCAGCTCAAGGACCTGCAGACCCGCGAGGCGAAGATGACCGTCCGCGCCCCGGTCGCGGGCCTGATCCTGCAACGCAATGTTCGGCCCGGCGACATCGCCTCCCCGGCCGGCACGCCCATGTTCACCATGGCCCGCGACGACCTGATCGAGCTTGAGGCCGACGTGGCCGAGGGCGAGATGACCGGCGTCAGGACCGGCGACGCCGCGCGGGTCACCCTGCCGGACGGCAGCCAGGTGCAGGGGACGGTCCGCCTGATCATGCCCGCCGTCGACCAGACCACCAAGCTCGGCAAGATCCGCATCAGCCTGCCCGTGCGCGCCGATCTGCGCCCCGGCGGCTTCGGCCGCGCGACCTTCAGCGGCTCCAGCCAGGCCGTGCCGGCCGTGCCGGAAACCGCCGTGCGCTATGACGCCGACGGCGCCTCGGTGATGGTGGTCGACTCCACCAACCATGTGCATCAGGTCCCGATCATCACCGGCCAGCACGCCGGCGGCTATGTCCAGCTGATCAAGGGTCCGCCGGTCGGCTCGCGCGTGCTGCACGGCGCGGCGGTGTTCGTCCTGCCCGGCGACGTGGTCAATCCGGTTGAGGATGGGCCGGCTCAAGGCGGCGCCGGCGCACAAGGCGGCCGCTGATGGCCGAGTTCCGGATTTCCACCTGGGGGATCAAGAACCCGATCCCCGTGGCGCTGTTCTTCCTGGCCGCGGTGCTGGCCGGCACGCTCACCTACAATATGCTGCCGATCAAGCGCTTCCCCAACGTCGTCTTTCCGGCGGTGGTGGTGACGGTGACCGAGAGCGGCGCGGCGCCCGCCGAGATGGAGACCCAGGTCACCCGGCCGATCGAAGACGCCATGGCCGGCATCGCCAACGTCAAGGACATCCAGTCGGTCGTCGACCAGGGCGCCTCGACCACGGTCATCCAGTTCGAGCTGAGCGAGGACCTGCAGAAGGCCACCGACGAGGTGCGCCAGAAGGTGGACGAGACGCGCGCCAACATGCCGCGCGACATCGATCCCCCGTCCGTGTCGCGGGTCGACGTCGACTCCCAGCCGATCCTGACCTACGCCGTCGCCGACCCAAGCAAGTCGCCGGCGGAGCTTTCCTGGTTCATCGACGACACCATTTCGCGCGCCCTGCAGGCCCAGAAGGGCGTCTCCCAGGTCTCGCGCGTCGGCGGCGTGGACCGCGAGATCAATGTCATCATCGACCCTGACCGCATGGCGGCGCAGGGGCTGAACGCGGCCTCGCTGAACACCGCCCTGGCCGCCTTCGACGTCGACTATCCCGGCGGGCGGCTGGACGTGGGCGGACGCGAGCAGACCGTGCGCGTGCTGGGATCGGCCCAGACCGTCGAGCAGCTGCGCAACCTGACCATCCCGACCATCGGCAGCCGCTATGTGAAGCTGTCGGATGTCGCCGACATCGGCGACGGCGCGGCCGAGGAGCGCGGCTTCGCGCGCCTGAACAACCAGCCGGTGATCGGCTTCCAGGTGCTGAAGACCAACGACGCCAGCGAAGTGAGCGTCGAGAAGAACGTCGAAGCCGGCGTCGCCGAGCTGCGCAAAGCCTATCCGGGCGTCACCTTCACCAAGATCTTCACCACCGTCGAGGACACCCGCAACAGCTACGAGGCGACCAAGCGCGCCATGCTCGAAGGCATGGTGCTGGCGTCGATGGTGGTGTTCCTGTTCCTGCGCGACTGGCGCGCCACGGCGATCACGGCGATCGCCATGCCGGTCTCGCTGATCCCGACCTTCCTGATGATGGCGGTGTTCCACTTCAGCCTGAACGTGGTCACCCTCCTGGCCCTCACCCTGGTGATCGGCATCCTGGTCGATGACGCCATCGTCGAGATCGAGAACATCCAGAAAAGGGTGCAGGCGGGCGCGCGGCCCTACTACGCCTCGATGGAGGGCGCCGACCAGATCGGCCTGGCCGTGGTCGCCACCACCGCGACCATCGTGGTGGTGTTCACGCCCGTCTCCTTCATGGGCTCCATCCCCGGCCAGTTCTTCAAGGAGTTCGGCCTGACGGTCGCCGCCTCGGTGCTGTTCTCGCTGCTGGTCGCGCGACTGTTGACGCCGCTGCTGGCCGCCTACTTCCTCAAGCCCGTGGCCCACGCCCATCCGCGCGGCGACCTGCTGCCCTTCTACCGCCGGATCCTGGAATGGGCGCTCGCCCACAGGATCGTCACCGTGGCGACCGGGGTGGTGATCTTCATCCTGTCGCTGGCCCTGGTCATCCTGTTGCCGTCGGGCGTGCAGCCGCCGGACAACTCCGACTACATGTTCGTCGCGCTGCAGGGACCGCCGGGCGCGACCATCGCCGACATGGACCGCATCTCACGCGAGACCACCGACCTGCTGCGCAAACAGCCCGAGGTAGCCATGGTCTTCACCCAGATCGGCTCGGTGGCGGGCGAAGGCTTCGGCGGCGGCGGCGGCTTTTCCAGCGGCGTGACCACGGGCACCGCGACCGTGGTGTTGAACGACAAGCGCGCGGCCAGCGTCACCCAGATCCAGGACCGCATCCGCACCTCGCTGCATTCCATCCCGGACGCGCGCGTCAGCTTCCAGGGCGGCGGCTTCGGCGCGGCCGGCGTGCAGATGGTGCTGACGGGCCAGGACGGCGACATGCTCAACCGCGCCGGCGAAGAGCTGGAACGGGAGATGCGCAATCTGAAGACCGTGGCCGACCCGCGCCCCTCCAATCCGCCCACTGGCCCGGAAGTCGAGATCACGCCCAAGCCGATGGAGGCCTCGCGCCTGGGCGTCAGCGTCCAGACCATCGCCTCGATCGCCCGCATCGCCAGCATCGGCGACATCGACGCCAACGTGCCCAAGCTGACCCAGGGCGAGCGTCGGATTCCCATCCGTATCCGCCTGCCCGTCGGGGCGCGGACCAATATCGACATGATCAAGGCGCTGGAGGTGCCCACCGCCAGCGGCGCGACCACACCCCTGTCGAGCGTCGCCGACGTGACCTTCGCCTCGGGTCCGGCCGAGATCAACCGCTACAACCGCGAGCGTGACCTGCAGGTCGACGCCGACCTGGCCAACGGCGCCCAGCTGGGCCAGGCGCTGCAGGAGATCAACAAGACGTCGGTAATGAAAAGCATCCTGTCCGGCGGCAAGGACTCCAAGCTGCAGTTCCCCGGCGTGCACAAGGCCGAGCTGGGCCAGCAGGAGCAGATCCGCGACCTGTTCACCGAGCTGGGCATGGCCATCATCACCGGCGTCAGCCTGATCTATGGCGTGCTGGTGCTGCTGTTCCGCAGCTTCTTCAAGCCGGTGACCATCCTGGCGGCCCTGCCGTTGGCGATCGGCGGCGCCTTCCTGGGCCTCTTGGCCACGGGGCTCTCGGTCAGCATCCCCTCGCTGATCGGCCTGCTGATGCTGCTGGGTCTCGCGGCCAAGAACTCCATCCTGCTGGTCGAATACGCCATCGAGCGCGAGCGCGACGGCTACAGCCAGCGTGACGCGATCATCGAGGCCTGCCGCGAGCGGGCGCGGCCGATCATCATGACCTCCCTGGCCATGATGGCCGGCATGGCCCCGACCGCCCTGGCCATCGGCAAGGGCTCGGAATTCCGCCAGCCCATGGCGGTGGCCGTGATCGGCGGGCTGATCTCATCGACCATCCTGTCGTTGGTCATGGTGCCGGTGGTCTATGAGATGGTCGACGACTTCGAGCGCTGGCTGGCTCCCCGGCTGGGCCGGCTGATCACCCCTCACGACGCGCCGGACGGCGCCGCGCCCACCCCCCGCGTCCCCGCCGAATAGCGGCGCGACGATGACCCAGCTGATCGACGCCCGCGACGGCGATTTCGAGTGGATTCTCGGTGGGGACCCGGTCACGCCGGGCCTCACCCTCCCGCCGGGCGGCATCGATGCGCCCGAGGTCATCCGCCTGGTCCACGGCATAGCCCAGGCCGTCTACGCCGGGCATGACCGCGGCGCCTGGATGATGGTCGAGAACGGCGAGGTTGTGGGCCTATGCAGCTACAAGGCGCCGCCCGACGACGATGGCGCGGTCGAGATCGGCTATGGCGTGGCGCCGGCGCGCCGCCGGCAGGGCCACGCCACCCGCGCGGTGGCCGGCATGCTGGCGATCGCCAGGGAGGATCCGAAGGTCAAGGTGGTGCTGGCCGTGACCACGGTCGACAACACCGCCTCGCAACACTGCCTGATCGCCAACGGCTTCGTCGAAGTCGACCGAACCGACGATCCCGAGGACGGCCCGGTGATCCTGTGGGTGCGGGAGCTGGAATAGCCCTTAAGCCCGCCAGGGCTCCACCACGATCTTGACCTGGGTTTCCGGATCGCCCAGCGCCTTGAAGGCGCCCGCCACGCCCTCCAGGCCCACCGCGTCGGTGATCACCGGCGCCACGTCGATGCGGCCTTCGGCGATGTCGTTCAAGGTCGCGGCGAACTCCTCCGGCGCGTAGCCGAACACGAAACGGAAATCGAGCTGCTTGGTGATGGCCATGAAGGGCTCGATCTTGTCGACCTCCATGCAGACGCCGGCGACGATGATCTGCGAGCCCGGCGGGCTGGCCTCGATCAGGCTCTGCAGCACGCCCGGCGAGCCGACGCATTCGAAGACGATGGCCCGCTTGGGCTCCTTGCCCATCATCCGCGACATCATCTGTTCGGCGCCGGTGGTCGGAACGCCCATGTCCGACCATTTGGTATGGGGCGAGACGACCGCCGGATCGACCACGATGTCGGCGCCCATCCGCTCCGCCATCGCCCGGCGGGCCGGCGAGAAGTCTGCGGCCGCGACCGGCCCGTAGCCCCGCGCCTTCAGGCCCGCGATCACCGCCAGGCCGACCGGTCCGCAGCCCACCACCAGGGCGGCGCTGTCGGTGTCGATCGCCGCCTTGGCCACCGCGTGGGCGCCGACCGCGAACGGCTCGGTCATCGCCGCCTGGCGGTCCGACAATCCGTTGGGCACCGGCAGCAGCAGCATGTCCGACAGCAGCATCCGCTCGGCGAACCCGCCCGGATAGGTGTTGGAATAGCCCAGCGGCGCCATGCCGGCGGCCTCCATCAGCACAGGCACGGTGACCACCCGCGTGCCGGGCTTCAGACGTTTTTCGGCGCCGGGCGCATAGTCCAGCACCTCGGCGCAGAACTCGTGACCGAACACCACGTCCTTTTTGGGATCCAGCGCGAACGGCGAGCCGCCCCGTCGGGCGTAGTCGGCCATGTCGTCCAGATGATGCAGGGCGTGCAGGTCCGAGCCACAGATGCCGCAGCAGAGGGTCTTGACCAGCACCTGGCCCGGCCCCGGCTCCAACTCGCCGATCTCCTCGCAGACAAGTTGCCCCTGGCGGGCGATGGCGGCGCGCATGCGTTTGCTCCCCTGTTTGAAACCGTCTTAGGCGGCTGGCGTAGGGGCAGGCAATGGGGGGCGCGGGCCAGAGTCGGCCCTATTGCAGTCCGTCGAACGCCGGGTAGAAGGCTGGATCTCCCCGCGCGGCGACCGCGCCAGGATACTGGAGCCTGTCATGTCCATCGAACTCGGCGACGCTGCCGAAGCCGACCTGCCGGCCCTGGTCGAGATTCAGAACCATGCCGTGCGTGAAACCACCGCCTCCTGGTCCTACCAGAGCGTGGACATTGAGGGGCGCAAGGCCTGGCTGGCCGAGAAGGCGGCCAAGGGCCATCCGGTGATCGTCGCCCGGCGCGGCGGCGAGGTGCTGGGCTACGCCTATTATGGTCCATATCGGCCCTGGGACGGCTATCTGCATACGGTGGAGAACTCGGTCTATGTCCGGACCGACGTCCACCGCCAGGGCGTCGGCGCCCGCTTGCTGGACGCTCTCATCGCGCGCGCGAAGGCCGCCGACCTGCATGTGATGGTCGCGGCGATCGAGGCCGGGAACGCGCCATCGATCCAGCTGCACGCCAAGGCGGGCTTTACCGAGGTCGGCCGCCTGCCCCAGGTCGGCGCCAAGTTCGGCCGCTGGCTGGACCTGGTGCTGATGCAGCGGATGCTGAACGACGCGGCGAACCCGCCGGGCTGAGGCGGCGGGCTTGCGTCCTTCGAGGCTCGCCTATGGCTCGCACCTCAGGATGAGGAGCGTTGCACGAAGGGTGCGTGGTTCGAGACGCGCTCGAAGAGAGCGCTCCTCACCATGACTAGATATCATGCAATTCAAATACTTAGTCATCCTGAGGAGCCCCCTCTTGGGGCGTCTCGAAGGACGCATTGTCCTTCATGCAAAGGCCTCCAGGATGAGGACCCTTTTGTGAATTGGGCCAAGGATTCTCGTCCTGAGGCGCCCGCGCAGCGGGCCTCGAAGGACGCACATCCCTACCTCTCCTCGCGCGCCCCCAGCTCCGCTAATATCTCATCCGTATGCTCGCCCATTTCCGGGGGGTGGCGGCGCACGTTCGCGGGGGTGGCCGAGAAGGCGATCGGCGGCTTCATCTGTTGATAGGGGCCGGCCTTGGGGTGGTCGTAGCGTTCGAAGAAGCCGACCGCGTCCAGGTGCGGATCGTCCATCAGGTCGTCCAGCCGGTTCATCCGCACCACCGGGATCTGCAGCGGCTTCAGCAGCGCCAGCCACTCGTCGGTGGTCCGCGTGGCGGTCACCTCGTCGACCATGGCGTACAGGGCGCGGACGTTCTGGGCCCGGGTCTTGTAGTCGGCGAAGCGGGGGTCCTTGCCGATGGTCTCGCTCCAGCCGGCGACGGCGAAGAACTGGTCCCACTGCAGGTCCGTGTACGGAAGAAGCCCGATATAGCCGTCCTTGGTCGGGAACGGCTTGCGGTGCGGGTTCATCACCCGCGAATAGCCCCAGTCCCCGGTCGGCGGGTCATAGACGTGGCCGTGCAGGTTTTCCGCCAGATTGAAGCTGGTCATGCACTCGAACATCGGGACCTCGACCAGCTGGCCCTCGCCGGTGCGCTCGCGGTGGAACAGGGCCGCCAGCACCGCCTGGACCATGAAGTGGCCAGAGACCTTGTCGGCGATCAGGTTGGGCAGGATGCGCGGCGTGGGATCGCCGTCGACGCGGCTGAGCAGATCGCCGAAACCGGCGGCCGATTGCACCAGATCGTCATAGGCCGGCTCGCCCGCATAGGGACCATCCGAGCCATAGCCGGCGCCATGCACATAGACGATGTCGGGCTTAAGCGCCTTGACCTCCTCATAGCCCAGGCCCAGCCGCTTCAGCCCGTCGTAGCGCACCGAGGCGGCGAACACGTCGGCCGATTCGATCAGCGTCTTCAGCGCGGCCATGGCGGCCGGTTCGCGCAGGTCGAGCAGCATCGAGCGCTTGTTACGGTTGATGGTCATGTAGATCGGGCCGAGGTCCGCCGGCGCGCCCTCGGGCACGGCGCCGGCCCAGCGCATGATGTCGCCGCCCGCCCCTCGCCGCCCGCCGGGGAACTCGATCTTGATCACGTCCGCGCCCAGATCGCCCAGCATCTGGGTCGCATAGGCGCCGAACACCACGCTGGTCAGGTCGACGATGCGCACGCCCTTCAGGGGGCCGGTCGCCTCGGTCTCCAGCTCTTTTTTCTTGGCCAAACTCAACGCTCCCCGTTCTTGTCTGTGTTCTTGCTCATTGCCCGGCCAGCCGCGCGACTCCGGCCCTGATCTCCGACACGATCAGCGCCTCCTTGGCTTCGAGCCGCGACACCGGTCCGGCGGCGCCCACCGCGAACACCCGGCCGAACGGCCCGCGCGGCAACAGCGCCGCGATCACGCCGACACCGTCCGACACGGTGTGCTTGGAAAACACATAGCCGCGCGCGCGCACCTCGCCCACGTGGGTCATCAGCGCCTCGCGGCTGAGCACGGCCTCGCCACCGGCCTCGGCGTTGATCCGCCGACGGAGCTTCTCGATCTCGACGTCCGGCTTGGCGCTGAGCAGCAGCCAGCCCATGCCCGACTTCGCCAACGGCCGGCGCGTGCCCGGCGGAACCGAGAACCGCAGCGGCTCGGCCGAATGGATGACGTGAACATACTGGGCGTAGAGGTCGCTCTGCGCGGCCAGGATCACCGTCTCGCCGGTGACGGCGTGCAGGTGTTCCATCAACTCGGTGATCGCGCCGTCGCCGAACAGGGCCTCGCGCACCCAGGCGCCGAGGGCGGCGATCCGCATGGTGGGGAAGTAGGTGCGCCGCTCGCGGTCATAGTCCAGGTAGCCCTGGGCCACGATGGCCTTCAGCAGGGCCGAGCCGCTGGAGGCCGGGTAGCCGAGATCCGCGCCGATCTCCTTCAGCGTCAGCGGCCGGCGCTGCCGCTCGAAGTGCTCGAGCACCTCGAACACGCGTTGGGCCGACTTGATGCTCCCGTCGGCCATGCCGCGGCGGACTCCATATTCCACATATGTGTATCGTTCATGCACATATAGGCAGAAATCGGCGCTGGCGTCTAATATTCCTTCGCGCGAACATGGGGCAAAGGCCGGGAGGAACCGCCGTGGACTTCGAACTGAGCGAAGAGCATCGGATGCTCAAGGATCTGGTGGCCCGGTTCGTCAAGGACGAGCTGTTGCCGCTGGAAGCCGGGGTGCTCGAGCGCGAGGCGTCCGGCCAGGGCCTGGGCCTCGGCGCGGCCGAACACAAGCGGCTGGACGACATCTCCCGCGAGCTCGGCCTGTGGGGCCTGGACGCGCCGGAAGACGTCGGCGGCTCGGACCTGCCGGTCACCGCCATGGTCGGGGTCGAGGAGGAGTTCGGCAAGACCGTCACCCCCTACACCCTGCCGCCCGACAGCCCGAACCTGCGGATGCTGATGGCCACGGTGAACGATCGCCAGCGCGAGGCCTATCTGGCGCCCTATGTGCGCGGCGAGACGATTTCGGCCATCGGCATCTCCGAGCCCGGCGCGGGCGGCGACCCGGCCGGCATGATCACCCGGGCGGTGAAGGACGGCGACGACTGGATCATCAACGGCCGCAAGATCTGGATCAGCCGCGCGGCCGAGGCCGACTTCACCATCCTGATGGCGGTGACCGACAAGGAAAAGGCCGCGCGCGGCGGCATCTCCGCCTTCCTGGTCGACAAGGGCACGCCGGGCTTCAACGTGTTGCGCCGCATTCCGATGATCGGCGGAGCGGCGACCTATGAGATCGCGCTGGAAGACTGCCGCGTCGAGGGCTGGAAGCTGCTGGGCGTCGAGGGCCAGGGTTTTGCGCCCATGCAGCTGCGGCTGGGCACCCGGCGGGTGCAGATGGCCGCCTGGTCGATCGGCATGGCCCAGCGGGCGCTGGACATGATCTGCGACTATGCCCCGCAGCGGGTCACCTTCGGCCAGCCTTTGTCGGAGCGGCAGGCGATCCAGTGGTGGGTGGCCGATGCGGCGACCAAGATTCACGCCGCCCGGCTGATGACCTATCACTGCGCCTGGAAGCTGGACCGGGGCGAGGACGTCCGCCAGGAGATCTCGATGATCAAGGGCTTCGCCACCGAGATGGCCTATGAGGTGGTCGACCACGCCATGCAGACCTTCGGCGCCATGGGCATGACCAAGGAGCTGCCGCTGCAGCTGATGGCCGCCAAGCTGCGCACCATGCGCATCTACGACGGCCCGACCGAGGTGCATAAGTGGGTGGTGGCGCGGAACCTGTTGGGATCAAAGCGGCGGTGAGGCCAGACCGAGATAGTCAGCTTGCCCAGGATTTAGTTGCGGCGGCTCATCTTAAGGGGCGGTTCGTTCTGCGTTCGGGCGCGGTATCGGACCAGTATTTCGACAAATTCCGGTTTGAATCCGACCCTGCGCTATTGCGGCGCATTGCGGCGCGAATGCTGACCCTGGTTCCGTCGGACACCCAGGTGTTGGCCGGGCTGGAGTTGGGAGGCGTACCAATCGCCACGGCCATGGCGTTGGAAAGCGGTCTGCCGGTGGTGTTTGTGCGTAAGGCCGCGAAAACCTACGGCACCTGCCGCGCGGTCGAGGGCCAGGACATCGCCGGCCGGCGGGTCGTCATCGTCGAGGATGTCATTTCCACCGGGGGCGCGATTGTCGAGGGCGCGGCGCACCTTAGCGACGCCAACGCCAGTCTCACCGGCGTTGTTTGCGCGCTTTGGCGCGGCCCGGACGCGCTCGCCATTCCCGCTCTGCCGGAACTCCCGGTTTGGGCCGCGTTTCTCCAATCGGAGCTGAAGACATGAAAACCCAATACGGCGACGTTACAGTCACCCTCGACGGCCATGTCGCCGTGCTGGAAATCAGCCGGCCGCCCAACAACCACGTCAGCGTCGAGCTGATGCGCGACCTGGCCGACGCCTTCGAGGACCTGGACGCCGATCCGGCCTGCCGCGCCCTGGTGCTGGCCAGCGCCGGCAAGGTGTTCTGCGGCGGCGCGGATCTGCATGCGCCCAGCGGCATCGCCACCGGCAATTTCGACGAGGTCAATCCGCTCTACACCCAGGCGGTGCGGCTTTTCTCCAACAAGAAGCCCATCGTCGCGGCCATCCAGGGCGCGGCGGTCGGCGCGGGCCTGGGCCTGGCGCTGGTGGCCGATTTCCGCGTCGCCGCGCCGGAAGCCCGCTTCTCCGCCAACTTCGTCAAGCTGGGCTTTCACCCCGGTTTCGGCATCAGCCACACCCTGCCCCGGCTGATCGGCGAGCAGAAGGCGGCGCTGATGATGCTGACCGGCCGACGGATCAAGGCCGAGGAGGCCCTGGCCTGGGGCCTGGTGGACGAGGTGGCGCCGCTGGAGACCGTCCGCGACTGGGCCGTCGCCCTGGCCCATGAACTGGCCGGCAACGCGCCCCTGGCGGTGCAGTCGACCCGCGCAACCCTGCGCGGCGACCTGGCCGGCGCGGTTCGCGCCCAGACCGACCACGAGTTCAAGGAACAGAGCTGGCTGCGCCAGACCGCCGACTTCGCCGAAGGCGTCCGCGCCGTGGCCGAGCGACGCAACGGGGTGTTTGTGGGAAGGTGAGGGCGCACTGAAGGACGGTCTGTGCGTGGTTCGAGACGCCCCACGCGGGGCTCCTCACCATGACTAGGCTTTCGAGACCGCATAAAAAGTTAGTCATGGTGAGGAGCGCGCCCTTCGCGCGCGTCTCGAACCACGCAAGACCGCCCGCAGAGGCGAAACACGGGAGGAACAGCGTGCCAAAGCTCAACCGCGACGGCGTCGACATCTATTACGAGGTCCATGGCGAGGGGCCGGTGATCCTGCTCACCCACGGCTATTCCTCCAGCGCCGACATGTGGCGCGGCCAGATCGACGCCCTGACCAGGGCCCACAGGCTGGTGATCTGGGACATGCGCGGCCACGGCCGGTCCGACTATCCCGAGGATCAGGCCGCCTACAGCGAGGCGGCGACCGTCGCCGACATGGCCGCGCTCCTGGACGCGGTCGGCGCTGACAAGGCCGTCATCGGCGGGTTGTCGCTGGGCGGCTACATGTCGCTGGCCTTCAACCGGGTCCATCCCGAGCGGGTGTCGGCCCTGCTGATCATCGACACCGGTCCCGGCTACCGCAACGACGAGGCGCGGGACGGCTGGAACCAGAACGCCCTGCGCACCGCCGAGCGCTGGGAGACGGATGGGCTTACACGGTTGTCCTCAAGCGGCGCGGAAGTGCGCCAGAGCCCCCACCGCAACGCCGAGGGCCTGGCCAAGGCCGCGCGCGGCATGCTGACCCAACGCAACGGCGACGTGCTCAATTCCCTCCCGACCATCGCGGTCCCGGCCCTGGTGGTCGTGGGCGCCGACGATGCGCCCTTCCTGGTCGCGTCGGACTA
>Ga0302196_10002190_pt1 | contig 18417 bp, 11 predicted proteins | sample II_Bog_N1_3_FD_198794 | JGI IMG/M metagenome (GOLD analysis project Ga0302196, IMG submission 198794) | Peat permafrost microbial communities from Stordalen Mire near Abisko, Sweden - II_Bog_N1_3 | ecosystem: Environmental > Terrestrial > Soil > Wetlands > Peat | place: Sweden: Abisko...
GACGGGGTCCCGGCCACCGCGTGGCAGCCGGCACTCGGCGCCCTGTACCAGGCGGGCGCCTGGACCGAGTACCACCTGGGCGCACCGATCACCATCGACCAGATGCACCTCCAGGTGGTGACCGACGACCAGCACTCGGTGCCCACCGAGCTCACCGTCTCGGCGGGGGGGAGTTCCGACACGGTCCGGCTCCCGAAGCTGCCCACCACCGCGGGACGCGGTTCGGTCACCGACGTGCCCCTCCAGCTGTCGCCGCTCACGGGTGCGACGGTGCGGATCACGGTGGACTCGGTCGACCTGCGGGACACGACCGACTACCTGTCGCGGGCCCCGGTGGCGCTGCCCATCGGCATCGCCGAGTGGGGGATCCCCGGCCTGGCCCCGGCCCCGGTGCCGACCGACATCCCGTCGACGTGCCGGGGAGACCTCCTCACCGTCGACGGCACCCCGCTGTGGGTGGAGGCGGCGGGCACCACGTCGACCGCGCTGGACCGGCAGGCCCTGACGCTGACGCTGTGCGGGCCGGACGCGCAGGGCCTCCCCCTCGGCCCGGGTGACCACCTCCTGCAGTCGGCGCCCGGTGCGGTGACCGGGCTCGACGTCGACCAGCTGGCCTTCGCCTCGGCTCCGGGGGGCACGGCGGCCGTCCTCCCCGGCGACGGCACGGTCCCCGCACCGACGCCCGGCACGGCGCCGTCGGCCTCGGTCGTCCGTGAGCAGTCGACGGCGATCGACGTGTCCATCTCCCACGTGACGGCGTCGGACGCACCGTTCACCCTGGTGCTCGGGCAGAGCCTCAATGCCGGCTGGCAGGCGACGGTGGGCGGACGGGTCCTGGCCGCACCGGTGCTGACCGACGCCTTCGCCAACGGGTGGACGGTGGACCCGGCCACGTTGGGATCGGGCATCCACGACGGCACGGTGGACGTCACGTTCCGGTGGACCCCCCAGCGCCGGGTGAACCTCGCCCTCCTGGCCTCGGCTGCGGCCATCGTGGTCTGCCTGGTCCTGGCCGTCCTCCCGTGGGTGCGGCGCCGGCGCCGGGGCCGGCGTGACCGGGACGGGGCGGGCGCTGATGGAAGGGGCCCCACCGGCGCCCCCGACGGGTTGGAGGCGTTCGTGGACGCCGACCCGCCCGGCGTGGTGGACCGGGCGACCTACGCCGGTGACCCGGCACCGTGGGGGACCACCGTGGTGGTGGCGGTGGTGCTGGGCCTCCTCGGCGTGGCCGTCGCCTCGGTGCCGGTCGGCCTCCTCGTGGGTGTGGCCACCGGGATCGCCCTGCGGGTGCCGAGGGGGAGACTGTGGCTGGGGATCGCCGCCACCGGGTGCCTGCTGGTGGTGGGCGGCTACATCACCTACAGCCAGTGGTCGCGCCCCAACGCGTCGAACGGCGGGTGGCCGAGCTGGTTCAACGCCATCTCGGGCCTGACCTGGGCGGCCGTCCTGTTCCTGGCCGCCGACGCCACGGTGGAGCTGGTCTTGCGGCGCCGGGCGGCAGCCCGAGCACGGGCCGACGGACAGGATGCGGCTGACCAAGGGGACCCGGTCGACGCGTCGCCCCGGTCCGGCTGAGGGTCGCTCAGGCCACGCCGGCCCAGATGGAGGCGGGGCGCACGCCCCACGCCACCTGGCGGGCGAGCTCGGCACTCACCACCGGCAGGTCGGCGGCGTGGGTCACCCCGACCAGCTCGGCGTCGGTGGTCAGGACCCGCACGGGCAGCCCGACCCCGCCGGCCACCATCGACGACACCACCTCGGGCAGCAGCACCTCCGCCTTCGGGACCTCGCCGCCGGCCGCCACCGAGGCCAGCAGCGCCTCCTCGTCGAGCCCGGAGGCGTCCATGGCGGTGTGCAGCACGTCCCAGATCCCGGTCCGGAACCCCCACAGGTTCACCGATGCGGGCAGGTCGCCGGCCAGTTCGGCCGGCGCGAGGCCGTCGTCGGACACGAAGACGGCGGGGTCGTCGGTGGGATGCACCTGTCGGCGCTCGTCGAGCGACACCAGCAGGCCGTCGGCACCGACCGCGCAGATGCCCCGGGTCACCGGGTCGGCGGTGGCCACGGTGGCGTGCAGGGCGAACCCCACCAGCGCGTGCTCCGCACCACCGGAGCGCAGCTGATCGGCCAGCAGGCCCATGGCCGCCTGTCCGTAGACGTCGTCGGCGTTGGACACGCCGAACGAGCTCCCGGGCTCGAGGGCCGACTCGGCGGCCAGCACGGCGTGCACGGTGCCGAGGGGGAGCCGCTGCTCGGCGAAGGCCACGTCCACGGCGCCGGGCCAGCACTGCTCCACGTGGTAGCGGATGGCCGGACCCGACTCGGGGTGGAGCACCAGCACGATGCGGCCGAAACCGGCCCGCAGGGCGTCGGCCACCAGCAGGTCCAGGACGGCCTCGCCGAAGGGGCCGATGGGGGCCAGGGGCTTGCAGCCGCCGTAGCGCCGGGCCATGCCGGCGGCCAGTACCACCAGTGCGGGGGCGTCCGTCGATCCGGCCGCGACCGGTGTGGGCGGGGTCATCCGCCCCACTTGAGCACGGCACTGGCCCAGGTCATGCCGCCCCCGAACCCGGTGAGCAGCACGTGCTGGCCGGCCTCGAGCCGGCCGGTGTCGAGGGCGTCGGCCAGGGCCAGGGGGATCGAGGCCGACGAGGTGTTGCCGTAGCGGTCGATGACCACCACCGCCTTCTCCTCGGGGATCCCGAGCCGCTGGCAGGCGGCGCTGATGATCCGGAGGTTGGCCTGATGGGGGACGACCAGGTCGATCTGGTCGGCGGTCAGGCCGGCCTCGGCGATGGCGGCCTGGGCCGACTCGACCACCACCGCCACGGCCTTGCGGAAGATCTCCTTGCCGTTCATGTAGAGGTAGCCGCCGTGGTCGCACTTCAGCAGGTGGCGCAGCGACCCGTCGGCGCCGAGCTTGAAGCTGAGCAGCTGACCGGGCCCGTCGACCGCCTCGAGCACGACGGCGCCGGCCCCGTCGCCCACCAGGATCGACACCGAACGCTCGTTCCAGTCGGTGATCTTGGAGAGGGTCTCGGCCCCGATGACCAGGAGCCGCTCGGCGCCGATGGCCAGCATGCCGTGGGCCACGGTGAGGGCGTACACGAAGCCCGAGCAGGCGGCGTTGACGTCGAAGGCGCCGCCGGCGATGCCGATCCCGTCCTGCACGGTGGCCGACGTGCCCGGCACGATCTGGTCCGGTGTCGTCGTGGCCAGGATCACCGCGTCGATCTCGTCGGGGCGCCGGCCGGCCTTGTCCAGGGCGGCGAGCCCGGCGTCGATGGCCAGCTGCGAGGTGGTCCCACCGATGCGCCGTTCCCGGATGCCGGTGCGCTCCTGGATCCAGGCGTCGTTGGTGTCGAGGGTGAGGGAGAGGTCCTCGTTGGTCACCACCTTGTCGGGCACGGCGATGCCGTAGCCGGTGATGATGCCGCCGCGGCCGATCACCGCTCAGCCCGCCTCGAGGATGTGGATGCCGATGAACGCCGCGTCGGTGGTGCCTGCATGGGACCCGATCATGCCACCCGTGTTGGCGGCCACCGCCAACCGGGCGCCGGGCACCTGCCGCGGGCCGGCCTCGTCGCGCAGCTGGGCGGTCAATTCGACCACCTGGGCGATCCCGGTGGCACCCAGCGGATGGCCGCGGCTGACCAGTCCGCCGCTGGTGTTCACGGTCACGCCGGCCCCGCCCAGGGTGGTGTCGCCGGCCGCCGTGGCCGCACCGGCGTCCCCGGGCTTGAAGAACCCGAGGGACTCGAGGGCGCAGATCTCCTCGGCGCTGGTGGCGTCGTGCAGCTCGACCACGTCCACGTCGGCGGGGTCGACGCCGGCGGCGTCCCAGGCAGCGGACGCCGTCTCGGCCAGGCGCTCGTGGTAGTCGATGTCGCCGTTCCCGGACCGGACCGTGCTGGACACGATCCGGGGCGCCCCCCGACGGGCCTCCAGCGTGAGCACGACGGCGGCCGCCCCGTCGGTGAACGACGAGCACATCAGCCGGGTGAGCGGGGGCACGACGGAGGACGAGGACAGCACCTCGTCCAGGGTCACCTCGGACTGGAACTGGGCGTGGGGGTTGAGGGCGCCGTGCCGGCGGGCCTTGACCGCCGCCGCCCCGATCTGCTCGAGCGTCGTGCCCCAGGCCGCCATGTGCTCGACCGTCCACTTGGCGTTGAGCGCCATCAGCACCGAGCCCGACGGGTTCTCCCAGTTGGCGTGCATGAACGCCCGGTCGGCACCGGGTACGCCGTCCTCGATCCCGGCGAGGGTCTCCATGCGGTGGCCCGTCCACATCTTCTCCACGCCCACGGCCAGCACGGTGCCCGCTCCGCCCCGCGTGGACAGGTTGGCCAGGTGCAGGGCCGAGGCCCCGCCGGCGCACGAATTGTCGACGTTGATGATCCCGGCGTTGCGCAGGCCGGCATCGAGCAGGAAGCTCTGGCCGCGGATGCAGGCCTGGTCGAGGAGCCGTCCGGCGGTGGCGTTGCCGAAGATCACGAGGTCGACCTGGTCGGGCGTCATGTCGGCCTCGGACAGCGCGTGGTCGACCACCTGGTGGGCCATGGCCTCGATCGACAGGTCGCGACGCTGCATGGGGGTGGTGGCGGTGCCCACGATGTGTGCGGAGCGGTCCATGGGTCCTCGGTTCTGATCAGGCCCGGTGTGCGGTGGTCGGGGTCCGGATCGGCACACCGGCGGCGGGCAGCGCCGTCATGAGGCGCTCGAACTGGTCGATGGGGTGGTCGTCGGTGACGTAGACGGCGACGTGCTCGGCACCGGCCGACCGGTACTCGGCGACCCGGGCGGCCACCTCGTCCGGTGTGCCGGCCACCAGGTGGCGGTCGAACGCTTTGGGCGGCAGGCCGTACAGCGATCCCATCCACGCCGTGCCCTTGGCCGCGCCCCGGGCCCGGTCCTCGTCGAGCGAGACGAAGAGCACCATGGCCGGCGTGACCGGGTCGCCCTGGCGGCCCACGGCGTCGGCCTCCTTGGTCAGCCGTTCGACGGCGTCGCCGTACTCGTCCACCGACAGGAAGAGGGGCATCCAGCCGTCGGCCAGCCGGGCGGCCCGGCGCAGCGCGGCCTCCGAGGAGCCCCCGACCCAGACGGGCACCGGGGACGGGGCGGGCAGCTGGAGGTAGCGCTCGGTGGCCTCGGCCGACGCCGTGTCGCCGCACACGGCGCCCCGTCCGGACCCCCAGGCCCGGTGGAGCTCGCCGATGGCCGTGTCGAGGTCGTGGCCGCGGCGGTGGTAGGCGGCGCCCACCTGCTCGTACTCGCCCGGATGGCTCCCCACCCCGACGCCCAGGACGAGCCGGCCCCGGCTGAGGGTCTGCAGGGTGGCGGCCTGCTTGGCCACGGCGACGGCCCGGCGCAGCGGCAGCTGGATCACGCACGAGCCCAGCGCCACCCGTTCGGTGGCGGTGGCGGCCACCGTCAGGACGACCATGCACTCGAGGCACGGCCCGTGCCAGAAGAGGTGGTCGCAGGCCCACAGTGCACCGGCGCCCGCCGCTTCGGCCTGGCGGCACAGCTCGGCCAGCTCGGCCAGGGGATCGGCGTCGGACGGGGGACCGGACGGGGACGCAGCCCAGGCGGGGACGGTGTCCTGGACGAAGGTCGGAAGGATGAGCCCGACGGTCCCCAAAGGCTCGGATGGTCGTACCGGGGCCACACCGCATGGTAGCCCCGGGCCCCCGGGCGCGGGACCATCGACGGGCGGCGTACCGCGTCGCCGGGCGCCCGTGACGGCCCGGCCGGCGACCCGGTGCACGGAGTCGGCGTCCGACACGGCAGACTGGGGGGGAGCGGTGCGGCCCGCACGCTCGTGCCGGTCGACCGAGCCGGCGGAAGGACGGACGATGGACCCCGACACCACGCAGCTCGAGAACACGCCGGCCGACGCCTCGCAGCCCGGTGGCGCGCAGCCCCGGGACCCTGCCGATGCGCCGGTCGCCCTGTCCGACGAGGAGCGGGGGGAGCGCCTGGCTGCGCTCAACTCGATCATCGAGCTCATGCGCCCGGCGGTCCAGGCCGACGGGGGCGACCTGGCCCTGCTTTCCGCCGACGTGGTCACCGGAGTGGTCGAGGTCCAGCTGCAGGGGGCCTGCAGCTCGTGCGCCGTCAGTTCGTCCACCCTGCAGGGCGGCGTCGAGCGCATCCTGCACCAGCGGCTGGACTGGATCACCGAGGTCCAGGGCGGCGTCGACGAGTCGGTCGACCCGTTCCTGAGTGAGTCGATGGGCCGCGGCGGGTACGTCCCGAGCTTCTAGACACCCCCCGCGCCGGCCCACCGGCCGGGTCGCCGGGCTGCGGGGACCGACGGAGGGATCGTCGAGGGACACCCCGCCCGCGGTCTGCCGTACGATCATCCGATCGTGACCCACCCGCTGCCCGACGTCGTGGAGCCGCGCCACGCGCCCGACCCGCCGGGACCGCAGGCCGGGCCGGCCCACCGGGTCCGGCGGGGTGACCGGACCGGGACGGGGCTGGTGCCGTCCGGGAGGTGGCTTACCGCCCTGGCCTTCGCCGTGGTGGCGCTGCCTTTCGTGGTGGCGCTGGTCGAACTCCTGCGGCAGTCGGGCACCAACCTGACCCTGGCCGACGACCTGGCCCTGATCGACCTGCACACCCGGCGGGCGCTGGAGTGGAAGCAGCAGCTGGGGGTCTTCGACCGGAACAACTGGAACCACCCGGGCCCGAGCTACTTCTACCTCCAGTCCGTGGTCTACCGGGTCCTGGGCGGAGGGGCGCGTGCGCTGTTCGTCGGGGCGACGCTGGGGAACGGGCTGGCCGCCCTGGGCTGCGTCGCCGTCGTGCGCTACCGGAGCACCCCGGCACGGGCCCTGTGGGCCGCTGTGTGGATCTGCGCCCTGGCCGGTCTGCTGGCCGCCTCGGGTCCGGCGTCCACCACATACTCGGAGTCCGTGCTCGGGGGGCTGGTCAGCCCGTGGAACCCGATGGTGGTGATCTTCCCGCTCCTGTTGACCGTCCTGCTGTGCGCGGCGGCCATCGACCGGTCGGGGCTGTCGCTGCTGGCCGCGGTCGTGACCGGCTCCTTCGTGGTCCAGACCGACATTTCGGCGGCGCCGGTGGTCGTGGTGGTCGGGGGGGTGGCCGCCCTGGCCTGGGCGGGGACGTCCGTCTACGACCTGGTCCGCCTGTGGGCCGGCGACGGCGCCAGGGACCGGCGCAACGTATGGGGGGAGCGCCGACACTGGATCACCGGGTCGATCCTGGCGCTCGGGACGTTGGCGGTGGCGATCGTGATGTGGCTGCCACCCCTGGCCCAGCAGCGGGCCAACCATCCGGGCAACCTGACGCTGATCGCCCGGTTCTTCACCCACCACCAGGGGACCTACCCACTGGGCGTCGGCTGGAAGTCGCTGCTGTCCGTGGACGGCATCGTCCTGCAGGGCCCCGGCGGGGTGATGCGCACCTACCTGGGCTTCGCCGTGGCCCACGCCGGCCTGGCCTGGACGGCGACCGTGGTCACCGGGCTGGCCGCTACGGCAGCCGTCGTGGTCGGCATCCTCCAGCGCAACCGGTTCGCCCTGGGTCTCGGGCTGCTGGTCCTGGTCGGGAGCGTGGCCGTGGTGGTGTCGGCCACCCACGTGGTGGGGTACATCTTCGGCTACCTCCTGGTTTGGGCGGTCGTCCTGCCGATCGCCGCGCTGATCGTCCCCGGGCTGCTGGCCGTCCCAGGCTTCCCCACCGACGCATCGCCGTCACCGGCCCCGCGCCCGGTGACGGCGTCGACCGGCCTGCGGGTGGCCCTGTGCGTGGTGGCCGCGGCCATGAGCGTGGTCGTCGTGGTGCGGGTGGCCTCGATGCCGCCGCTCACCCGGGCGTCGGACCCGAACGTGGGCCAACTGGCCACCCTGGTGACGCCGTACCTCGTGCCCGGGGGCCGGGTGTTCGTGGGCGACGGGGGGGCGGGCACGGTGGACACCAAGCTGCTGGACACCGAGGAGTTCATCGGACTGGTCAACCTCCTCGACCAGAACGGGCACCGACCGACGGTCAACCACGTCTGGCGCACGGAGTTCGGCCCGGGCTACCAGACGACCGGGCAGGAGCAGCGCCAGGTCACCCTCACCACGTGGGACCCCACCTCGCCGACTTTGCCCGGATACGTGGGGAAGGCGGGGGACATGGCGGTGACGGTCACCGACCCGACCGGCGCCCCGGTGGCCCGCACGCCGTGACGGGCAGCACCACCGACGCCCCGGGGATCGACCGGTGCGCGCCCGTCTGGGTAGGATCTTCTCCTTCGCGACGGAGCGGACCTGGGGGAACGCGGGGCCCGGTGTCGACCGATGGGGACTGAAGGGGGGCCAATGACGTCGCAGACCGAGTCCGCCGTGGACGAGCGGTTCCTGGCGTCCGGCGACGAGGCCGGCACCGCCCCCGACGACCGCAAGTTCCGCCCGGACGTCGAAGGCCTGCGAGCCCTGGCCGTCGGGCTGGTCGTCCTCTACCACGCCGGATTCCCCCGACTGACCGGTGGGTACGTCGGCGTCGACGTGTTCTTCGTCATCTCGGGGTTCGTGATCACCGGCCTGCTGCTGCGGGAGCGCACCGGCACCGGCAAGACGTCGATCCTCGACTTCTACGCCCGGCGGGCCCGGCGCATCCTGCCGGCGGCCACGCTGGTCATCCTGGTCACCGTGGTGGCCGTCTACGTGCTGCTCGGGTCGGTCGACGGGAACAACGTGGCCGACGACGGTCGGTGGGCCGCCGTCTTCCTGGCCAACTACCACTTCCTCGAGGTGGGGACGAACTACCTGCAGTCGCTGCGACCGCCGTCGCCCCTCCAGCACTTCTGGTCGCTCTCGGTGGAAGAGCAGTTCTACGTGGTGTTCCCGACGCTCTTCCTGGTGGTGGCCGCCCTGCGCAGCCGGTTCTCCACGCGCCTGCGGATGGTGGTGGTCCTGGCGGTCATCGTCGTCGGCTCGTTCGCCTGGTCGGTCGTGCAGACGTCGGCCCACCCGGCGGCCGCCTACTTCTCGCCCTTCACCCGGGCCTGGGAGCTGGCCCTCGGCGGGCTGATCGCCGTCAGCACCCCGTGGCTCAAGAAGCTCGAGCCCCAGCTGGCCACCGTCATGACCTGGGGCGGCCTGGCCGCCATCCTCTACGCGTCGTTCCACTTCAACGCGTTCACGGCCTACCCGGGATCGGCGGTGGCGGTCCCGGTACTGGGCGCCGGCCTGATCATCGCCGGTGGCGTCGCCATCCCCCGGCACGGGGCGGAGGTCGCGCTCGGGTGGAGCGGTGCGCAGTGGCTGGGGCGCCGCTCGTACTCGTTGTACCTCTGGCACTGGCCGGTGCTGATCATCGCCATGGAGTACGCCAACAGGACGCACCTGTCGTTCGTGCAGAACATCCCGCTCATCCTGGTGGCAGTCGTGCTGTCGATGGCCACGTACCGGTTCCTGGAGAACCCGGTCCGCCACCTGAAGGTGCCGTCACGGCCGAGCGTCCTCATCGGGGGGATCGCCGTGGTGGGGACCGTGGTGGTGCTCTCGGTACTCATCTCGCTGGAGACGGTGACGCCGCCCGTCTACCAGGTCGTGCCGGCGGCGGACACGGCCGAGGTGACCCGGACGGTGGCGGCGGCCACGCAGATCACCACGCTCCCGAAGGACCTGGAGCCGTCGTTGTCCGAGGCGGGCAACGACTGGGCGGCCTGGAACGGGAACCTCTACACGCCGTGCGCCGACACCGCCGACATCAACGCGTACAGCGAGAACCTGTGCGCGCTGGGCGACCTGTCGAGCACGCGCACCATGATCGCCTACGGGGACTCCCACACCATCATGTGGCTGCCGGCCTACGAGGCGATCGCCAAGGCCGAGCACCTGCGCCTGTTCGTGCTGGTGAAGTACTTCTGCCCGGCGGCCCGGGTGACGGTGGTGGACCCGCCGGGCTCGGGGAACATCGGCGGTCCCTACGTCTCCTGCATCGAATGGCACAACTGGGTGATCGACGTGATCAACGCCATCAAGCCCGTCCTGGTGGTGGCGTCCCAGGACACCCTCTACAAGACCCCGGTGACGGCGACCTCCAAGTCGGGCTTCTTCAGCGACTCGGCGTGGCAGGCCGGCGTGACCAGCATGTTCGACGCCATGAAGATCCCCGACCAGGACAAGGTGTTCCTGGGCAACATCCCGATGCTCCCGCAGTCCGGGCCGGCCTGCCTGTCCCAGAACCCCGACGACGTGCAGGCCTGCTCGGCCCCGGTGGAGTCCACACTCGTGCACCTGAACCCGGCCGACAAGGCGGGAACCGAGGCGGCCGGCGCCCGTTACGTCGAGACCACGCCGTGGTTCTGCTCGGCCACCTGCACGGCGGTGGTCAAGAACTACAACGTCTACCTCGACCAGTTCCACGTGACCGGGACGTACGCCAAGTACCTGACCAACGCGCTGGCGGAGGGGCTGGGGTATGGGCCGGTGGGGACGGCATCCCCGAATCCGTGAGCGACCGTGACCTGGACGGATCCGGGTCCCGGCGAATGCGCGGCTCCCAGGCCGGTGGAGAAGCTGAGTCGACCGTGGAAGCAGATGTCACGGATCAGGGGGTGGCGCCGGGGGTGGCGGTGGACTCTGGCAGGACGCTGGACTCATCGTTCTCGGCGAGACGGAACAGCCTCAATTTTTTGAGACTGGCCCTCGCCGTCGCCGTGGTGCTGTCGCACTCGATCACGGTGGGTGGCTATGGGAGCGAGGTCGTCCTGGGCAAGACGACACTCGGCACCGTTGCGGTGTACGGCTTCTTCGGGATCAGCGGCTACCTGATCGCCGGCAGCGCCGAGCGGAACGGCGTGATCCAGTATCTGTGGCAACGGTTCCTGCGGATCTTTCCGGGGTTCTGGGTCTGCCTCGTCGTCACGGCCTTCGGGTTCGCCCTCGTCGCCTGGAACCACCGGAATCCGGAAGTGGCCCGCAGTTGTGGCGTTCACTGCTATGTGTCCGAGCCGGGAGGACCGTTCGGCTTCGTGTTCCACAACATCTGGCTCAAGATCAACCAACCGGGAATCACCGGGACGCTCGCCCCCGGGTTCCTCACCGACGCGTGGAACGGCTCGCTGTGGACGCTCGTCTTCGAGTTCCTGTGCTACCTCCTTCTCGCCGTACTGGCTCTCGCCGGGTTGCTGCGCCGCCGCTTCCTCGTCCTCTGTCTGACCCTGGCCGTGTGGGCCGCTGAAATCGTCATCACGTCGGTCCCGGGGCTCAATCAGCAGTTCACCGCGGTGAACAACTGGTATCCGATGAAGATGCTCACCCTGGTCCCGATCTTCCTGGCTGGCTCTTTGCTGTACCTGTACCGCGAAGTGGTTCCGGACTCGAGACGTGTGGCCCTGATGAGCGCGTTCCTGTTCCTTCTAGGATTGGTGCTGCCCATCGGGGCGAGCATCCCGACGTTCACCCTGACCAGCATGGACGTCACGGCTGTGTTCCTGGCCTACCCACTCCTGTGGCTCGGGATCCACCTGCCCTTGTCACGCGTGGGTTCACGAAACGACTACTCGTACGGGATCTACATCTACGCCTTCCCGGTACAGCAGATCCTCGTCGTCTGGGGTGTCAACGCGTGGGGTTACGGGCTCTACACGTTTCTCACCCTGCTCTTCGTGGCACCAGTGGCAGCAGCCAGCTGGTGGCTGGTGGAGAAGCAGGCCCTCAGCCTGAAGCGCATCCGTCCGACAGAGGTGTTCGGTCACCGCGAGTGATCCGAGGGGCTGGGCCGGGACTGGCTCCATCCGGCTTCCCACAGGTACAGGCGGACGGTAGGCTCGAAAGCCTCGGACGCCAGGAGTGGCAGGGTGGCTCGAGCTCCGCGCACCACCGTTCCGAGGAATACCGAGGGGGACACTGTTGGCCGACGACCACGACTCAGCGGTCGGCGCCCGAGGGCTGGATGACTCGGCGACCGGGCCTGTGGTGTTGCCGGATGATGAAGTCCCGGTTGGCACGGTGGTCGAAGTTCCGGTGGTCAAGCCGCGGCACTTCGCCGGGTTCGACGGACTGCGGGCGATTGCCGCTGTCACCGTCTTGCTGGTCCACACGGCGTTCATCTCCGGATACACGTTCCAGTCGCCGCTGGGCATCTACACCGCACGTCTCGATATCGGGGTGTCCGTCTTCTTCCTGATCTCCGGGTTCCTCCTCTACCGTCCGTTCGCCATCTCGCACCTGACCGGGAGGAACGCGCCGAACACCAAGAGATTCTGGGAGCGTCGGCTGCTGCGTATCGTCCCGGCGTACTGGGTGGCGCTCACGTTGATGAGCTACGTCTTCCACGTGACGACCATGAATCCTGGGATCAGACAGGTCGCCATCCACTATCTGTTCCTGCAGATCTACTTCCCCACGTCGTCGACGCTGGGCATCGGCCAGGCCTGGTCGCTGTGCGTGGAGATGAGCTTCTATTTGGCTCTGCCGTTCATCGCGCTGGCGATCGGCGCAAGCCGCAAGAGCCAGAAGAGCCAGAAGAGCCAGAAGAGCCAGATGGTACGCGAACTCCTGGCCATGGCCGGCCTGTACCTGATCAGTGTCGGCTTCCGGTGGTGGATAAGTGGTTTCCCCAATTCGAAGACGGTCAATGGACATCAGGTACTCATCTGCCAGCCGCACTGCGCGCAGAGCGCCCCGCTCTCCATGGTGATGCAGCTCTGGCTTCCTGCCCGCATCGATCTGTTCGCCTTGGGAATGCTCCTGGCCGTGCTCAGCGTCTGGTGGACCGAGCGCGACACGGAGCCCGGGTGGCTGTCGCACCGGGCGATGCCGTGGCTGGCCTGGGCAGGTGCCGCAGCGGTGTTCTGGTGCGTCTCACACCTCGGCATCTCGGGCACCCCGACGGTCCTGGTGTCCACGTCCAAGGAGATGGAGCAACAGGCCCTCTACGGCCTCTTCGCATTCCTGCTGCTGCTGCCAGCGGTGTTCGGTCCCGAGGACCGATCGCTCATCCGGCGGTTCCTGCGCTGCTGGCCGGTGGCGAGTATCGGGGCGGTCTCCTACGGGATCTACCTCTGGCACCTCGGCGTAGCCGTCAAGTTCCTGTCCGCTACGGGTTACGTGCTCTTTGAAACGCCATTCTGGATTCTGTCCCTTTGGGTCTTCGGAATCACGACGGTCATTGCGTCCCTCAGTTATTTCGCGCTCGAGAAGCCGATCCTGCGGATCAAGGGACGGCTCGGGTGGTGGAACCGTCCGTCCGGTCCGGACGCCACGTTGGACAGCAAGGTCCTCTCCGAGTAGCGGGTAGGCGGGATCCCAACGCCGGGGCCGTTCGGCCACTGCGCCCGACCTGGGCCGGTCCGAGGTGCGGGTGTCCCCATCTGGTGATCGGCACCAGCCCGACCTACAAGCCGCGGCGCACCGTCCGGAGCTGTGGCCCTGGCTATGAACCGAGCTTCTGGCATATCGCCGAATTTGTGGCAGCAGGCGTGATGTCGCTCACGGTGACGGCTCCGCCGGGAAGATTCGGTACGAGACTGGTCTCTCCCGACCCGGCGAAGCTGGGCCCGAAGGCCGTGCCTCCCCCGGCAACGCTGATCTGGTCAAGGTTCGGGTCGATCACCACATGGAGAATGAGGTATGACCCGGTGGTGACATCGATGACGCCGCTGACCGGCGGGGGCCACGACGGCGGAAGGGGCACCGGTTCAAGCGCAAGTTGGATCTGGTTGTAGCCGACGGGCACCATGACCAGTTTGCTCATGCCGTGCGAAAGGATTGGGATGGGCGCTTCGAGTCCGGTCACCGGCCGGAGCAGGGTCACGCGAAGGACCCGGCTGAATGCCGGATTCTGCGAGACGGTGAGCCAGCCAAGGTGCTCCGCTTGCCACCCGGGAATGCCCGTGCTCGCGGATGACGTCGAAATGTAGACGCCGCTGCAATTCCCTACATCGAACAGGCTTTGGCTAGGAGCGAGCTCAGGAAGGGTTGGGGTGTGGATCACGCCGGATCGGAGGGCGCCGGGTGACAGAGTCAGCTGAGCCGATACGAAGTGCCTGGCCTGTTCCGTCGACCAGTCGCCGGTCGGGGTTATGGCACTCCCCACGTTGGCCCACACGCTGAAGGCGGCCAGAGCGCAAATTGCAAAGGTGAACGCCACTGGTCTCAGGCGGTGGTTCCCGTCGATCCGTTGCCAGATGTCCACCATGCCGATCATCGAACCAAGTGCCAGGAAGGGCAGGAAGTCGGCAAGGTACCGATTCGCGATGAACCCGATGAGCAGGACACCACCCCCGCAGGCGAGTGCCGCGAGGAGTGGCAATCGGATGAGTGCGGCCCGCCCGGCAGGCCGTCGCCTGAACACGGTGATGACACCCCAGAACGCGAGGATCGTGAGCAATGGCATCGATGCCGGGATGCTCGTCGTCGGATCGGTCTCGTCAAAGATGACATGGCCGATCACCGGCGCCGGGGACTGGGGAAGGGTGATGAACGGAAAGATGCCGCTGATGTGCAGGGCACCCGGCCGCAGGTAGGCCAGCAGTGTGCTCGGCAGGAACTGCAGCCCGAATGCACCTCCACCGTTTGCGGCCAGATAGAGGCGTCGGTGCGCACTCAGCTGAGTCCACACCTGGTCGGCCTCGGAGAAGCCGAAGACCTGACCGAACTTGGCGAAGTTGATCGCAACCATGAAGGCAAGGGGCACCAGCCCTGCGAGGAGAACCGGAACCGCCCATCGCCTGGTGCCGGAGTCTTGGTGGTCCCAACTGAACTTTCCCGCGACCAAGAGGCAACCGATGATGCATGCGTAGCCGTTCGGTCCGCGCGTCAATGCGACGAGAAGCGTCAGAGTCCCGAGAAGTGCGAGCCGTCGGCCGGACGGACGTTCGACCATGCCGACGAGCGCGAAGAGTACGCCGACGGTCAGCGCGCTACTCCACGCAAGTTCCTCCTGGAAGACCCGAGGAGTCGCAGCCAAGAACATGAGCACCGACCCGGCCGTGGTGGCGACGAGGAGGAATGCACAGCACACCGTTTCGGACATGCCGAGCATCGAGTCCCCACGGACGAGAATCCGCACGCGCCACAGAAGCAGTGACGCGAACGCGCAGAGCGTCGTCCACGCCAGCACCATGGAGAAAGGGGTGAGGCGACCGTCGAAGGAGTGGGTCAACCCGAGCACGGGCATACGGATCAGGGAGGGAAACAAGCTGAAGTAGGTGTACTCCCGGCCGCCTCGCACAAATCCTTCGATTCCGATGGAGCCGCGGGGGACAGAGATGTGCCCACCGAAGAGCGCACGCGCCTGAACGTCGTAGAAGTTGGCCTCGGAGATCTGCCGGAATGGGTTGACCGTGCCAGTCCAAAGATCCCAGAGTATCCAAAGGAACGGAATGGTCGCGAGGCTCAGGGCGATGACGGCGGCCGCCGTGAAGCGTCGCCGCGAATCGACTTCTGAACGGACGGAGAGCGAACTGGGCTCCGTCACATCTTCGGATTCTGGTTGCGTGATCTCTGGCGACTGGATTGGCATCGGACCTGAATTGGGGCAGATCGCGTGGCTACGGTTGGGCCGGACGGCGGGCTGCGGTCGAATGGCCAAAAGGGTTACTGTGATGCCCCACGTGACCCAGTCTCACATGCCCGGGTGCGCAGGCCGGCGTCATCGGCGATGCCGACCCGTTGGGTGGACGCTCACCATTGTCAGGGTCCCGTTCAAGGGTTGCGTCACGGGACGCTGTCGGATGTGGCGGGACATCGGAAACCGACAGCATCCCCTGCGTTGTAGCCTGACTGGGATTTGGCGCAGGGTGCAGGCAAGATGGTCGCTTCCTGCGGGCATCGGATCACTGGAGAGGGGGGCGGCAGTGGCGATCGCGGACCAAGAGACGAATCCACATTTGGTCGAGGATGCCGACCCGGGCGTGCCGGCCGGTGCCAAACGACCCTGGTTCCAGAGTCAGCTGCTCTGGGACCTGTTCCCCGTGGTCGTGTCCCTGGCCACCTCGGCGGCCTTCATCATCCGATCTGTCATCTTCATCGGTGGTCAGCGGTTCTACGTCCTGTTCGATGACGCGGCCATCTCCCTCACGTACGCCAGGAATCTGGCCCAGGGCCACGGACTGGTTTGGATGGTCGGTCAACCGCACGTCGAGGGATACAGCGACTTTCTGTGGACCCTGTGGATGTCGGCCATCGAGTGGGCCGGTCCGAGCGATCGCATGGCCGGGCTCTGGGTGATCGTGTCTGCAGCGGTCCTGCTCGCCGCCAATACGTACCTCATCTGTCGGATCACTCGTCGGCTTGCCCCCGGTTCCCACGTGGCGGCACCGTTGGCTGGACTGGTCGTCGCCTTGTACTACGGACTCGTCGGCTGGTCGCTCGAGGGAATGGAGACCAGCCTTGTGGCCTTCCTCTACTCGGGTGCCGCCCTGTGCGCACTGCGGGTATGTGACCCGAACGAAGACCGCACCGTCAAGGTGCGGATGCTCGTGGGGACGGCAGCGCTTCTGGCGCTGGCCGTCCTGACCCGGGACGACGCGATCATCATGGCGGCCGTGGTCATCGTCTTCATCTGGCGGAGGGCGGAACGTCACCTGCGAGACGCGCTCATCGTGACCGTTCCGTTGGTGGCAGTGATCGCAGGTCACACAGCGTTCCGACTCGCGTACTACGGCGAACCGTTCCCCAACACGTACTACCTGAAGACCCTCGGGATCCCGCTCGCCACCCGCCTGGACCGGGGGTGGGTCGTCGTCGCCCAGAACGCCTCGATGCAGCTCGTCGTCGCCCTCCTGCTGGCCATTACGTACTTCCTGCTCGCCCGCCGGGCCGGTGGTCGAGCGGCGTCTGGCACGGGCATGTTGGCGGGTGCGTTCCTCGCTCAGGCCGCGTACCTGATCTATGTGGGTGGTGACTCGTACGACGTCACGTTCTCGGACCGCTACCTGTGTGTCGTGGTCCCCTTCCTGTTCGTCCTGGCGGTACTCGGGGCATGCCGACTGGGCGATCTGGGTGCGAAAGCCAGGACTCCGATGGTGGCTGTCGGAATCGGGGTGATCATCGCCGGCGCCTTCGTGGATTGGTCGGTGCTTCCCGTCGAGCGACTGCAGATGATCCGTTCGCCCTCATGGCATTTCTCGACCTGGGCGGTCCTGCTCTGGGTGGTCGGCGGGTTGATCGTCCTTTTCGCGCTTCTCCGCTGGCCCCTACGTTTGAAGGCGGCAGGCATCGCGGCGACCCTGCTTGCGGTCGGCATCGTGGTCACCACCAACGGCGTCCAGGCACAGGCGTGGGTGGATTCGAACTACTTCGGGTACAACCTCCAGGGGTACGTCGCCAACTTGGGCCTGCGGACTGCCAGTGCGACAACCCCGGGAACGTCGTTCGCGGTGACGGGGGCGGGCAATATCGTGTTCTTCAATCATCGACCCGCTGTTGACCTCTACGGGTACTCTGACCACGTCATCGCATTCTCGAAGCCGCACACGACTGCCTACGTCCCTGGCTACGGATGGTTGCCGCTGCCCTTTCAGCCGGGACACAACAAGTGGAACTACAACTACAGCATCGGAGTGCTGCGTCCCGACGTTGTCCTCGACCTTGCGTTCCCCTCGCCGGCGGATCTGGCCCATATGAAAGCCTGGGGCTATCTCAGTACCGGCACGGGTGTCTATTACCTTCCCGGCAAGCTCGACCTCTTCAAGTTCAACGCCTGACGTCGAGCGGTCGATCCGTTCGGGCAATTTCGGCCTGAGCCCTTCAATGGTCGTCTGTCGCCAGGTGGCGGGCGACGACGAGCAGCAACTCGCCGGAGCGCTACCCTCACGGTTCGGAGTCCGGTCGATATCTGGCTCCTCGGATCTGAGGGGGCTTGAGCAGTTCGTGGCGGTAGCAGATCGGTGGTCGTAGCCTCCAGGGATGGCTCGTCCCGAGGCTCAGGATCCGTCGGTGATGCTGGCCATGTTGTTCGGCATCGAGGGCGCGGAGGTCCTGGCGTTCGTCGAGGACGAAGAGGGCCCTGCGTTCGGCATCCTGATCGAGACGCCGATGAGCGAGACGACGTGTCCGACCTGCGGTGGTGCAGTCGAGGCACGTGGTTCGGTCACCCAGGATCTCCCTCCCACCACTGCCGGCCCTGCCGACTTGTTGATCCGGTGGAAGCGGCGTCAGTGGCGGTGCGTGGATGCTCGTTGCACCCAGGAGGTGTTCGGCGAGCGCAACGACGATGTCGATGCCTTCATCGAGCGGGTCCGACCACGACGGAGGTCGTCGAGGCCCCGTTCAGATAGGGCTGATGCTCGGGAGCAGTGACCAGTCGGGCTTGCCGGCGTAGAGCAGAGCCCGCACCCGGTAGTTGCGGAAGTTGGTGAAGCCGAAGGCCACCCGCTTGACCCGCTTGATGAGGTTGTTCATCGCCTCGGTCGGGCCGTTGGTGAGATGACAGGCGTGCCAC
>Ga0302196_10002192_pt1 | contig 18407 bp, 22 predicted proteins | sample II_Bog_N1_3_FD_198794 | JGI IMG/M metagenome (GOLD analysis project Ga0302196, IMG submission 198794) | Peat permafrost microbial communities from Stordalen Mire near Abisko, Sweden - II_Bog_N1_3 | ecosystem: Environmental > Terrestrial > Soil > Wetlands > Peat | place: Sweden: Abisko...
CCGCCGGGTGGAAAAGGGTTCGTACGCTTCCTGAGGTACGTCCCCGAACCGCCCAAAACCCGCATTCTAGAGCCAAATCCCGCCAAATCCGCCGATTTCGGCCGTTCTCGAGAGGATCCGCCATGAGACCCCGAATCGCGGCCGTTCTGCGGCGAATCGCCTTCAAAATCAGCCCTCCGAGGTCGATTTCGGTGGATGTCGGGCTGACCGGGGAGACGGTCGCACGGATCATCGAGAGCGTGCGGGCCGAACTGCTGCCGCCGGCCTGCGCGAGCGACCACGACTACCGCTCGATGCGCTCGTGAGCGCGCCGGCCCCCATCATCGTCCATCAGGAGATCACGGCTGGCGATGACTACAAGGCTGCGGAGGGCCGCGCGCTCACCTGGCAGTCTCCCCAGTGGCCCAACCTGGCAGGTGCCTCGATCTCCCTGGTCTGGGGCTTCGACCAGGCGAACATCCTGGGCGCCTCCCCGGTGACGTGGACGACCATCCAGCCGTCGACTCCCGCGTCGACCTTGGCGACGGTCGAACTCAGCCACGAACAGACGAAGGAAGCGGCCGAAGGCTGCTTCGACTACGTGCTCCGCGCGGTGCTTGCCGACGGCGACACCTTCACGCTTGCGACTGGCCAGCTGACGATCAGCGTGGAACCGGGCCTCGCGCTCCTCGACCCGATCATCTAGGCGGCTTCCATGACTGTGCTCCAGAATGGCGTCTCCCCGGCGCCGGCCGTGCTCGAAGTGATCCGTGGCATGACGTATCGCTGCTCGTTCCGGTGGTTCGCGAACGAAGCGGAGACGGTGGCCCTGAACCTGACGGGCGTCACGGTCACGCTGACCGTGGTGGGGCTGTTTACGCTCACGGTCGGGAACGGCCTGACGGTCAACGCCGCCGCCGGCACTTGCGCCGTGAAGATCCCGCCGGCTCTGTCCAGGGGGGTCCAGCTGGACCAGGCGCACTTCTACATCACCTTTGAAGAAAACAGCGAAGAAGTTGCCCCGCCGGTCGCCGGCACCATGACCTTCACCAATCCGTAGGAGAGCCACATGACACAGCTGCTCGCCGGCTTCAACGGCACCATCAAGAAAGCACAGAACAAAGTGCTGGCGGAAAAGATCAAATACGCGAGCCTCGGCCAGCGCAAGGCGGCGCAGACGTTCAAAGAAGCCACCACGTCGAAACTGGTGCTCACCGCTCATGGCCTGGTCACGGGCCAGACGATCGTGTTCACGTCGCTGCCGAACGAAACGTCCGGCCTGGTCACGGGTCGCCTGTACTGGGTGACTGCGACCACGAACGAAATCGAACTTGCCGAAAACGAAGGCGGCGCGAAACTCACTTGGACGGCGCTCGGCGCAGAAGGCTGCGTCCTGCAGCGCGTGCTCGAGTGTACCGCGATCAAAGCGCGCATCCCGATCACGCTGGCGCAGGTCGGTGACGGCTTCGCGGAAGACGCGACCTCGTTCGCGATCGAAACAACGGGGGCGCAGACCGGCGAAAACTCCATCACCGACGTGCTGTTCTTTGAAGCGCTCACGGCCGGGGAACTGCTCGGCGGCTACTGCCTGCCATCCAAGCTGGAAGAATCCGCTGCGGCGGTGGTGACGATCCTGAGCATCAAGGCTAACAACCTAGTCGCCCCGTAGTCGCCTAGGAGGTCGTGATGACGCTAGCTGTCGGCAGTGAAGCACCGGGGACAGTCTCCCCAGTCGTCATCGGTAAAGGCGAAATGCTGTGCGAGAAGGTCACCCCCTCTCAGCGAGCGAAAATCACGTCGCTGTCGTTCGTCACCAGCTCGACCGCGAACACGGCCACGTCGGTTCGCATGTACGTGTGCAAAGTGTCGGGTGGCAACCCTGGCGCGGTCATCGCGTCTGCGACGCACGTCGGCACGCCCGCCGGCTCGAGCACCGTGGTCTGTGCGGCCGAACTGGTCGAAGGCATCGTGTCTCCGACCGAAGAAGTGTACCTGTGCATCCTGGCGGTCGGTGGCAACGTGCACCTGGAGACCACCGGCCTCCTGAGCGCGGACACGAACAAAACCCCCGGCGAAATCACCGAATACACCGGCAGTAACGTCACGGCCTGGATCGAAAAGGCAAACAAGGCCGCGTTCCAGGCATACGCATCCGGTACCGTGCTGGGAGCCAGCGTCGCCGTAGTCCTCAAGACCGGCACGCACGTCGAAGCGCCCGTCAAAAACAACCGGGTGAACGTCGTACTGAACGCAGGCGTCGCGCTCGAAGTGAACGCTATCGCCGGCGCCGCTGTGCCCGTGTACTACGGGCCGGGTGGTGCTGAAGGCGAAGCCGAACTCGCGAAATGGAAACTGGAAGAAAAAGAACCGGCCCTGCAGTCGGGTACGGGCGTCCGCTACCTGTGGGCGTGGACGGGTAGTGTCGCAAACAGCAAGTCCGTCATCTTCCTACATGGCGGCGGCGACATCAACAACCAGTGGCGCTCGATGGAAGGCTACGGCCAGGAAACGAGCGAATACGTCCAGCTGTTCGCGCCGGCCGGAACGAAAACAACACCCAAAGGCTACGGCTTCGCGGTCTTCAACGTAAACTACCGCGACCCGCCATCGGTGAACGCGGCGCGGCAGCTCGAAGACATTGTCGAAGGGTTCAAGTACGTCGCCTCGCACGCGGCTGCGTACAACGGCCAGACCTCTGGCATCACGGTCATCGCCGGCTCCGCAGGTTGCGGTCTGGCGCTTCGGGCGATGCAGATAGTAAACGCGGAAGCTCCGGGCACGATCGCCGGCATCGCGATGCTGTCGCCGTATGGCCTGGAGTTCGAGCGCACGCTGGAAGACATGGAGTCGGGCGCATACCGCGAATACCCGAACAGCAGCGAACCGACCGTCAAGCACGCGGGCGGCAGTGTTCCGAACCTGATCGAACATGCCCAGGAATACCTCGAACAGGAACTGAACTACACCGGCAGCGGCTTTACGCCCGCATGGTCGCCGCCAATTCACTCGTACGCCAGTAAGACGAACGCGACGGCGAGCCGCACGAAGCAGCGCGAACTGAGCGCCGGGGATCGCCTCACGCCAGGCGCCCCGAAGCTGCTGATGTTCAAGTGCGCGAAAGACCTAATCGAACCGCAGTGGATCACGCCCACCGTAGAACGCCTCGAACGCGAAGGCAAGAACGTCAAGCTGCATGTGGTCGAATCTGGCCTCGGTGCAGAAGGGCACAGCTTCGCGGGCCTGTGGACGCACGCGGCGGAACCGTTCTCCACGAAGCGCGTGAACGAACTGATCGCCCTGTGGATCAAAGGCGAAGCTCCGTTTTCACCGAACGAAACCCTGCCAGTACTGAGTGTCGGTGTGGGCGTGACCGCACAGGTCTCCCGCACAGTGCCGGGGCCGGTGACGGTCGCGTCGGGCACGACGGCGCACGTCGCCATTAGTCGCAGCTTCGCGCCCGTGGTACGGAGCGGCGTGCGGGCCTCCGTGGTAGCGAGTCGGACGTTCTCGGCGTCACTGGTGGCCGGCGTGCAGGTGAGGGCTACGGCCTCTTACAGCTACGCGGTGAGCCTGCGTAGCGGCATCAGTGCTGCGGCGGTGGCTAGCCGCAGTCGGGTTGTGACCTTGCTGTCCGGCATCGGCGTAAGGGTCATGGCGCTCCGAACGCAGACGGTGTCGGCGCGCGTCGGCACTACGGTGGCGGTCTCGGTATCACGCACGGTCTCGCCTTCACTGCGGGCCGGCGTGTCCGTTCAGGCCGACGTGGTCGTGCTGCGATCGACTGTGTTCACGGCGCTGACTACCCCGGCGCCTCTCTTCGGCAGCATTCAGGTGCCTGCACGCATTCCCTTCACTCTCACGGTGGAACAACTCTAGGAGCGGCGCGATGCCCCCCTACCCGAAGCACGAGTCGGTACGTGCGCGCAAGAACAAGTCAAGCACCGCGACGGAGCTTGTCATCCGCAACCCGGATGAATACGTGGTACCGGAGCCTCCCGAAAACTGGGAGATCGTGAAAGAGAAGGACGCCGACGGCAACACAGTCGAGCGGCGCGTGAAGAAGGACTGGCACCCCGAGGCGCTGCACTTCTGGGAGGAAGCCTACACCTCCCCGATGTCCGACCAGTGGGTGCGCGGCGAACACGCGGTGCTCCGTCAGCTCATGCTCCTGCAGCAGGCGCTGTGGGAGGCCGCTGAACGCGGCAAGACCGGCGGGCTGGCGATGATCACCGCCGAGAACACCCGCCTGATGAAGCAGATGGGCCTCACCATGATGGGCCGGCGCAGCCTGCAGTTGACGGTCGCCCAGACCGCCGAGACGATCACCCGCATCCAAGGCGGCGCCCAGGGCAGCGTGAGCGGACCCAGGTTCGACGCGCTCGGCTCATCCTCCGAGGAAGACGAGGAGCCTGAGGAAGCTCTCTTCGTCTGATGGGGGTCTTCGCGATCCCCGGCGCCGAAGCCACCCCCGGCCCGACGCTCGGATGGCAGGTGCGCCTGTGGATGGAGCGCTACCTCGTGCATGGCCCTGGCGACATCCGTGGCCAGCGCTACCAGCTCGACATCGAGAAGGGCGCGGTCCTCAAGAATGCATATCGACTTCAGCCGGCTGGCAGCCGGACTCCTGAGGGGCAGTCCACCGAGGGGCGCCGACGCTTCAAGCGTGTCGGTCTCTCAGTGCGAAAGGGATGGGCTAAGACCGAGTTCGCTGCAGCCATTGCCGCCGCAGAGCTTCATCCCGAAGCCCCTGTCCGCTTCGATCACTGGGCTGAGGAGGGCGAGCTTTCCACATGGGAGTACGTAGATAAGAACGGCGAGCTTCGCCCCTACGTCTACTCGGCCGGCGAGCCGTACGGCATCGGAGTGAAAGACCCGTACATCCCGATGGTTGCCTACACCGAGGAGCAGAGCGAGGAGCTTGCCTTCGGTGCGCTGAAAGCGATGCTGGAAGAGGGTCCGCTGGCCGGCGACTTTGACATCGGCCTCGAGCGGATCATTGTCCTCGACTCGAGCGGTCGCGCAGCCGGTAAGGCCGTAGCACTGGCCAGCTCCCCCGACGGTCGAGATGGAGCGCGTACCTCGCTCAACGTCTTCGACGAGACGCACCGCATGGTGACCGAGAAACTCGTCAAATCCCACCAGACGATGCTCGCGAACATCCCCAAGCGCAAGGCTGCAGACGCATGGAGCCTTGAGATCACGACGGCCTTCGAGCCGGGCCTGGGATCGGTCGCTGAGGGCACGATGGAATACGCCACTCTGGTGAGCGAAGGCAAGGTCGAAGATTCGCGCCTGTTCTTCTATCACCGTCAGGCCGGCGACGAGCATGTCCTACGCACCGAGAAGGGCGAACCCATCCCAGCAGGGATGCGTGCAGCCGTTATCGATGCGTCGGGACCAGCGTCGATCTGGACTGACATCGACGCGATCGTCGAGCTTGGTCTCGACCCGCAGACGGATCCCGCCTACTGGGAGCGTGTGTGGCTGAACCGGCCGGTGCAGCAGTCGCTGCAGGCTTTCCCAATCAACAACGTCGACCGGCTGATCATGCCGGGTCGCGACGGCGAGCTGTGGCGCCCTCCCAAGGGCAACCGCGTCGTCTTCGGCTTCGACGGCGCACAGACTCGAGACACGACCGCCCTGGTAGGAACCGACCTAGCCAGCGGCACCCAGTTCCTCTTCGCGGTCTGGAAGAACCCAGGCACCGAGGCGGGCTGGCACGTTCCCCAGGCAGAGGTCGACGCCGCCGTGGCGTTCGCCTTCGGCTACTGGGACGTGTGGCGTCTCTACGCGGACCCGTACTTCTGGGACACCCATGTCGCTGACTGGGTGGCTCGGTTCATGTATCGGGGCAAGCCGCGAGTCTTCGAGTGGGCGACCAACACCCACAAGAAGATGGCACTTTCGCTCAAGGCGTATATCGCCGCCATGAACGAGGGTGTCTGGCACTACGACGGCGACCCGGAGTTCCGCACGCACCTGGCCAACGCCAGGAAGCACGCGATTCCGATCCTTGATGAAGATGGCGTGAATCTCTTCACCATCCGCAAGGAGCGCCCTGACTCACCCTTGAAGATCGACATCGCGATGGCCGGCTGCCTCTCCTATGAGGCGTACCGGGACGCGGTGGCGGCTGGCGAGACCATCAACGTCCGGTCTCGCGCGCCCGTGTCGATCTCCTAACACTGCTGGCCGGCGATACGCCCATGGGGCGGTCGAGCGCGCGCCCGGCCATGCAGACCACCCATGAGAACCCCTTTGGGGTCGGGTGGTTGGCGCCCATATCGGCGCCGGACCCCAGCGACGGCTGGGGCAACCCTTCACTCACCTAGGAGAATCATATGGCGTCCACGCCTGCGGAAGCGAAGCGGTACCTGATTCTCCTAGACGCCAGGCTGAAAGCCCGCACCCCGGAGATCACTCTGTGGGAGCAGTACTACGAGGGCTTTCACCGTCTCGCCTTTGCGACGGCCCGATTCCGCTCGGTCTTCGGGAACCTGTTCCACGAGTTCGCTGACAACTGGTGCGAGCTGGTCGTGAGTGCCAGCGTCGAGCGCCTGAGCATCAACGGCTTTCGCGTTGGCGAAGAGGCCGACGAAGCCGATCTCGACGCGATGCGGTTCTGGAACGACAACTGCCTGAACGCCGACAACCGCATGGCACACACCGAGGCCGTCAAGCTCGGTCATGCCTACCTGCTCACCGACGGTGAAAACAAGGCGTTTGAAACTGAGAGTCCCCTGGTCACGATCGAGCACCCCTCTCAGGCGATTGTGCTGCACGACCCGACGAACCGCCGGCACCGCCTCGCCGGCCTCAAAGAGTGGGTCGACCACAACACCGGCAAGGTCTATGCGACCGTCTACATGCCGGACGCCATCTACCGCTTCGAGGCCGAAGAGTCCAACAAGCCTGAAGCGAGCAGCGGTCTCGCGAACAGCGGGCTGGTTCGCACCACGGACTACGAGGTGTCTCCGTCGTCGAAAGTCGGCCAGGGCATCGAGTGGGTCGAACGTGTGGGCGTGCCGTTCGTGGTTCCGAACGGGCTGAAAGTCGTCCCGCTTATCCCGCTGATGAACAACCCCACGCTGAAGCGCGGCGGCACATCAGACCTCTCCGTGGTCATCCCGGTGCAGGACGCGGTCAACAAGACCGTCGCGGACATGCTGGTCGCCTCCGAGTTCGCCGCCTTCGCTCAGCGTTGGGCGACGGGCGTCGACGTGCCGAAGGATCCCCAGACCGGCCTGCCGATCGCTCGAGGGGACTTCCTGGCCGGCGCCGCGCGCATCTGGGCGTCTGAGCATCAGGACACCAAGTTCGGGCAGTTCGAGGCGAGCGACCTGAAGAACTACGTCCACGCGATCGAGATGTACATCCAGCACATCGCGGCGCTGACACGCACTCCTCCCCATTACCTGCTCGGCCAGTCCGGCGCGTTTCCCTCCGGTGACTCACTCACCGCGACCGAGACGGGCCTGGTGGCAAAGGTCAACTCGAAGAAGGATGACTTTGACCCCACCTGGGCCGAGACGATCAAACTCTGCTTCCGCGCCGCCGGCAACGAGGCAAAGGCCAAAGAGGTCATTGAGACTCTCTGGGGCGACTCTGAGCAGCGTATTCGCTCTCAGCGTATCGACGGTGCCGTCAAGCTCACAACCCTGGGTGTGCCGCAGCAGGCGATCTGGGAAGACGAGCTTGGTGCCACACCACGCCAGGTTGCACGCTGGCACAAGATGAAGAAGGACATGGGCATGGACGAAAACTCCTCGGAGTTCGCCGTCCCGCCGCCCCTGGCCGAAGGTGAAAAGCCGCCGCCGGTTGGCCCTGAGGGAAACCTCCAGGCTGAGCAGGCAGCTACGCAGGCCACTCGAGTCACTCGTATCACTAACTAGGGGTCCACGGTGACCCACGAAGGAGATCAAGCGCGATGCCTGACGCCCCCGCCCCGACGATCCTCGATGGCCTCGGCCTCACCCCCGCAGACGGGGGCGTGCCTGCCCCCGTCGCTGAGCCTGCAGCTGCTGTGCCTCCCGCTGCACCTGCTGCCCCCGCCGTACCTGCCGCGCCGGCTCCTGAGCCGATCGTGGTCCCAGAGGGTGCGCGTAACCCTGACGCTGTCCAGAAGGCTATTGCGGCTGAGCGGGAGACTGCTCGACTCGCGAACGCTGAGCGACGCCGCCTGGAAGCTGAGCTGGAGGCTGAGCGCGCCGCTGCGCTTCCTCTGGCGGACCAGCTCGCGCTTGCACAGGCGGGTGAACAGGCGGCTGCGCTGACCGCGATGCGCTTTGAAGTCGCGGCCGAGGCGGGGCTTCCGCTGAACCTGGCCAGCCGACTCAACGGGTCGACGCGCGAGGAGCTGACGGAGGATGTCAAGACCTTCTCCTCCCAGGTCGGCACGATCACGCCGGCCCCCCTCGTAGCACCTGAGGGTGGCCTTCGTCTGCCGCCGCCGGTCAAGGCCAACCCTGAGCTGGCACACAACGCGCTGATCTCGGCGCTCGTCGGCCAGGGCCGCATGGCCGCACCGCAGGCGCGTGACCCGTTCGCGGGCCTCGAGCCGGCACCGCAGGACTAGCAGCAGGGCGGGCGACCCGCTTACTCGTTTCACCCAACTCTTGGGATTGGCGTCGTGGTGATCCACCCGCGCCCCTCACCCGGTCATTGCCGCGACGGCGTGGACGGATTCACAACCGCCATTCAAATCCGTAGTGGAAAGAAGAAATGACCGCCAACCAGATTCCCTTCAGTGGTGCAGCGAACGTATCCGGTGGATACCTCCTGCCGCCTGAGCAGGGAGAGATTCTCGTCAACGGCATCCTCGTCGAGACCGGAGCCATCCAGCTCGCCGGTGATGCTCGCAGCACCTCTGCCCGCAAGACCAACTTCCCGATCTGGCTCGGTCGCCCGACCGCCGGCCCGGTGGGAGAGGGTGGCACCAAGGGTGTGACCGGCGCCGCGTTCGGCCAGGCCACGCTGGAAGTCGTCAAGTTCGCGTCCATCATCGTGTTCACGGACGAGCAGCTGGAAGACCTGCAGAACGGTGACCTCTCGGTCCTCGCTGACGCAGGTGTCCGCCAGGCGCTGTCCGTGGCGATCGACGCCCACGCTGTCGACCTGTCGGGCGGCTCGAACATCTCGGGCGGCTCGGTTTTCAACTCGCCGTTCCTGCCCAGCGCCGGCCCCGGCGTGACGCTCGCTGGTACCACGGGTACCGAAATCCAGAAAGGCGTCTCGGCGGCTCTCGGGATCCTCGAGGAAAACGGTTACGGAAATCCCGCCGACATCGGTGTGCTGCTCGGCTTCGGCTTCCAGCAGCCGCTGCGTGACGCGCGCGACGCCAACAACCGTCCGCTGTACGACGGTGGGCAGTACGCCGGTCAGACGATCGACCCGCTGTACGGCCTCGCACGCGCTCACTCGACGAACCTCGTGTCGCTGAACTCGAGCGCCCTGACGTTCAAAGGCACGACCGTGTCTGGCTCGGGCACGATCACGATCACGACTCGCGGCACGGCGCCGCTGGTCATCGGCCAGCCGATCTCGGACGCGAAAAGCGAGATCCCGGCCGGCGCGGTCATCATGACCAAGACCGGCGTCGATGGCGCAGAGACGGCCATCACCATCGGTACCTGGGTCAACGGCGTCCTGACCGCTGCCGTCTGCGGCGGCACGGAAGCCACCCCGGAGCTGATCACGGTGAAGCGGCCGGTCGGCGTCATCGCTCACCGCCCGAACATCCACGTCCGCATCCGTCAGGACGTGGTCGTGAAGACGAGCAACGAGGCGTCGGTCGAACTCGTCGCCGGCTCGAAAGAACTGGTCAGCCTCTTCCAGGCCAACCTGACCGCCGTCCTGTACGAGACCCGCCTCGGCGTGCTCGTCCACGACAGCACCCGCGCGATCGTCCCGCTCTGGTACTAGACATGTCCGACGACGTGTCGATGGTCGACCCGGCTGCCCCCGCTGACGCGGGGGTGGCTGCGTCGGTCACACCACCGCTCGACCCCGCCGTGACGCCTGAGGCGCCCGTCGAGGTCGACCCCCTGCCCGACCCCCTGCCTGAGCCTCTCGTGGCTCCTGCGGACCTCAGCGCCGACGACGCTTACGAGGCCGTCGAAGCGATCGAGGCCGCGCAGAACCAGGCGGCGGATCCCAGGGAAAACCACACGGTGGGGCTGCTTCACAGCGACTCCATCTTCCGCCCGGCTCCGAAACGGGGCATCGAGGGGCAGCGCTACGAACAGGTGCTCACCAGCCTGTAGGAGATAACCATGGACGCGACCACAGAGACGGACATCGGTGGACGCCCCATTCTGGTTGAGGGGTTGCTCGGCCGGCTACTGCGCCGGCCGACGCACCCCCAGCCAGTTGGTGAGGATGTAGAGCAGTGGATGAAGGTCACTGCCCTGCAGACCGACGGCATCGACATTCACTTCACCAAGTACCGCCCGTCCGACATCACCGGCCAGCGCCCCATCTGGTACGAGTTTGTCTACAACCTGGGTGACATCGACCTCCCCCCCATTGGAATCCCGATGGGACCGCGTCACTTCGGCATCACAGCGCGACCGAGAGAAGGCTAGATGCTCGACTCCCCCGCCTGGGCACCGTCCATCGAACAGGTCGCGGCGCGCATCATGGCGCGCACCCGCCTTCCGAACGGCCTCCCAGCCCAAACCTTTACAAGCGAAACCACGCCAACGAGCACGCAGGTTCTGGTCATCATCAACCAGGCAGTTTCTCTCATGCGCCCCGTGCTCGGGCCAGTGCCCGACTCGCTGGTCGACCTGGCCCAGGCGCTCGCCGCCTTGCGCTCTGCGTACATGATCGAGCTGGCCTACTTCCCGGAGCAGGTCGAGACTGCGATGTCCCCCTACCAGTCGCTGCGCCTCGAGTTCAAGGACTCGATGAAGGACTGGGATATGGCGGCGCGCGGCCTCGAGCCGAACTCCGTCTCGAACCTGCACTCGATGCACGTCGCCACCGAATACCCCGCCTACGCGACCGGCGCGTTCAATGCCTAAGACGCGCTTCTCCGTCCACATGGGCATCACGGGTGCGGACGAGACGTGCTCAGCGCTGGAAGACATGGCACTCGCCCTGATCAAGAGCAAGCCGATCATGGTGAAGGCAATGCCGATCATCCAGCGCCAGATGATCGAGCGGATGGCCGAGGCTCCCTGGCTGCCCCTGACCGAAGGCACGGTCGAACGCAAGATCGGGCAGTTCGAGAATCCCGAGGTGTTTCGCGACGAGTCCCGGCCCATCCGAGGGAAAGCCACCCGAATCCCCGACCTGCTGTACCACGCGATCGTTACTCCCGGCACGCCCGGCGCTCTGCGGCGCGTCACGCCAAAGTCCGCGACTTTCGGCGTCGAGAGCAAAAACGGTCAGCTGCTCTGGTACGCGCGCTTCGTGCAGAACGTGAAAGGCCGGCAGAGGCGCATCCTTGCGTTCACGCCGGCCAACGCCATCGAGCTAGCGGAGCTTGTCAAGTACGAGGTCTATAGCTCGTGGACCGAGAGGTGGTGAGCGGTGCCGTCTGATCTTGAAGTCTTCGGCCCTCTGGTCATCGACACGCAACTGCCAGAAGCAGTGGAAGCCACGCTAAAACTGTGGATGCAGACCTACCTGCAGCGGCTCGAGCGCGCGATCTCCAAGCCCGTCAACTGGCTGCCGCCCCCGCAGTCCTACACGATCACCTCCGACTGGGACCACTACCCGGAAGAGGCGCTGCCGGCGGTGCTCATCATGTGTCCCGGCGTGACGAAGCCCAAGATGGACGGGCGCCGCGAATACCGTGGCGTCTACCCGGTGCGCGTCGGGATCTTCGTGGAGGCTAGGGACCGCGTCTCGACCGATGCGCTGGCCAAGTACTACGGCACGGCGCTCCGCGAGCTACTCCTGCAGAAGGGTTCCCTAGGCGACTTCGCAACCGCCACGGCCTGGGCGGGCGCCGACTATGGCACCCGTGTGTCAGACCGCTCGCAGCGCACCGTGGGCACAGCAGAAATCAAGCTCGAGGTGGAAGTCCGCGCGATCGTGCGCCGCCTGTCGGGTCCGGTTGAACCCATCACCACCGGCCTGGCCCCTCCGTCTCTCCCTGAGGTCACTCGGGAAACGCCAGTCAAGCTCGAACCGAAACCTCTCTAGGAGGCCACCTTGCCTTACCTGTACATCGGGTCTCATGTCGAGTCCCTCGCATGCGGTCGCCCCATAGCAAGTGGGGAAACCGTCGAGACAGTAGACGCCGCAGACCAGCGACTGGTCGACGACGGACTTCTCATCCCCGTCGCACCAGATGTGGTTCAGGTTGAACCCGTCGTCCCGGTAAACACCGACTCAGAGGAGCCTGCGGCAGATGCGCCCCGGACCTAACGCAGCCAACACCACGGCACCCACCTCGAACACGTCTCCGGTCTCGACCGCGACATGGTTCCCGGTTGGTCCCGCAGCACAGGGTCCGACGACTCCTGTGCTCATCACCAACTTCGCCCAGTACCAGAAGGTCTTCGGAGGTCGCGGGACTTTCTCCGCAACCCTCTCCGACTCGATCGAACAGTTCTTCCTCGAAGGCGGCGCGCGTGCATACGTGACCCGCGTCGTTGGCGCCGCTGCGGTAACCGCATCGGTCGTCCTGAAAGACTCCACCGCCGCCGCGTCGGCCACGGTGTCGGCACTGGGCGCCGGCACATACGGCAACGCCTTCACCCTGACGGTTGGGGGCACGCTGGAAACGGCGTACACCATCACCGTCAAGAACGCAACGGAAACGCTCGAAGTCTCCCCGGCGCTCTCGAGCCTCGCGGAACTCGCAGCGTGGGGCAAGCTGTCTGCCTACGTCACGGTTGCGGTGACCGGAACGAAAAGCCCGAACGTCGGTGGCCCGTTCGCCCTGACGGGAGGTACCGACGAAACCGCCGGCATCACGACCGCTGTGTACGAAGCGGCGTTCGCGAAGCTCCTGCAGGAATACGGCCCTGGCCACCTGTCGGCTCCCGGCGTGTCCACCTCGAGCGTCATCGAAGCGCTGTACAAGTACGCGGCGCTGCAGAAACGGCTCGCCGTCGCTGACTTGGCGAACGCCGGGAAGGCGACGCTACTGACTGCGGCTGCCGTGTTCCGCGCGCTCACCGCAGTCAACCGCCCCGGCATTCTGCTCGGGGACTGGCAGCAGGCTCCTCCGCTGCCTGGCACCATCGCGCCGAGGGCGGTTCCGCTGAGCGCCTACTTCGCAGCCAAAGCGGCTGTGATCGACTCGCTCGGCAACCCGAACCTCCCCGTCGCCGGCAAACAGGCGATCCTTCCCAGCTCGCTTGGTAAAGAACAGGTCTTCACCGAATCGGAACTGGAAGAACTGTACCTCGCGGGCGTCAACGTCTGCAAGGTTGTCAACGGCCAGGTCAGGATCTACGGCTGCCGCACCGCCGTGAACCCCACGACCGACCCGCTGTACCTGCAGTTCAACAACGTTCGGCTGGACATGGCGATCACATGGAAAGCCCTCGCCATCGAGGAGCAGTACATGTTCTCGCAGGAGGATGGGCAGGGGAACGACAGCTCGGCCTATGGCAGCGCCCTCGCCGGCATGCTGCTCCCGCTGTACACCATCGGTGCCCTGTTCGGGAAAACGCCGCAGGAAGCATTCTCGGTGGAAGCCGGGCCTGCAGTGAACACCCTGGCCACGGAGGAAGAAGGCAACCTCAACGCCACGGTCTCGGCCCGCCGCGCTAAAGGTGCCGATCAGGTCAACTACAACTTCAACCGCGTGCCGATCACGCAGGAAGTCTAGGAGGCGCGATGAGGCGCGAGGATCTCTACAACTGCTACATCGAAATCCGTGGCAGTGACGGAACACTAGTGAAACTCCAGTGCGACAAGATGTCCGGCATTGGCATGAAGGCCAAGAGCCAGGTGTACCGGGCAGCGAACGGACTGGAAACGGAGCAGGTGCTCGGCGCTCCGCGCAAAGCGGACCCGGTGACGCTGACCCGGCTGTACGACCCAACCGTCGACGCGGTTGCACCCTGGCTCCTGAGCCAGTGCGGTCGCGCGTCGGTGACGGTCACGAAGGAACCGCTGGATGAAAACGGGCACAAGCTCGGCAACAACCTCATCCAGACCGGCAAGCTGGATGACTTCACGACGCCGGGCACCGACTCTGAGTCGGACAAGGCGGCGCTCTGCATGTTCGCAACCACGGTGACCACTCCGGTCGCCACCGCGTAGCACAACTCCAAGGAGCCACATGTCCGACAGCCCCATCGACTCACCGACTGACACCGCGACGGTTCAGACACCCTCCCCCGATGGGGCTGTCGAGCCGTCTCCGCTGGACTCTGTCCTCGCAGGCATCAAGGCCGACCGCCTGAAGCTCGGCGCCGGCTCCGACCCGCTCGACCTCGTCGTCCCCGGCTACCACGGGGCGCTCGTGCTCCGCTGTCAGTGGATCCCCTTCGCCAAGCTCACTGCCGGCGCGAAGGCTCTCGCTGACATCTCAGAGCCGACAGAGCAGATGATCGTCGCGTCGGCCGACACGCTGGTCACGACGTGCAAGGAGTTTCTCATCAAGGTGGACGGCGTCCTCAAACCTCTGTCGACCACCGCTGAGCCGATCACGTTCGGTGACCCGCGCCTCGCTGAAGCGCTGGGCTTCCCCGCCCCGGCGACCGCTCGAGCCGGCGCCGAAGCCGTGTTCAGGAACGACTACGCGATGATCCGCACCGGCAACGCCATCGTGGCGTGGCTGCAGGACACCACGAAGACGCTGGACGAGGAGTTCCTGGGAAACTAGGGCGCCGCGAGTCCACGCAGGTCATTGCCCAGGCTGCCGTACTCGGCCTGGGCAATGCCTTGGAGATGCTCGACTTCGATCGGCACTCTGAGAAGTGGCTCGCGGCCGAAGCCGTGATCAAAGAGGCTACGCGCCTCAGGCATGAAGAACACGACCACCTGGCCACCGCGATAATCGCGCGGCTCGGAGAAGCCTTCGGGGGCTAGGAGACACGCCATGGCCGGCATTGAGGCATCCGAGGTCGCAGTCCGCATGCTGTTGCTGGACTCGAAGGCTTTTCAGGAGGAAATGGCGAAGAACGCGGACAGTGTCCGTGCGGTTCGCGACGCCGTGGAGGAGGTCGACGCCGCCGGCACTGAGGGTGGCCTGACGGGCTTCCTGGGCCGCTCGAGCGCCGCGCTCGATACGGTGAACGGCAAGCTCGCCAACATCTCCAAGTCTGCCCTGCAGTTCGGCCGGCAGACGGCCGTTGTGAGCGCTGGCGCCGCCGCACTGATCTACGAGTCCGTGAAGGAACACGCCGCAGTCGAAGCTGACTACATCCAGCTGCAGACCCAGGCGCACCTCAAGTACGCCTCCGAACGGGTCCAGCTTGAAAAGGACGCGAAAGGCATGAGTAAGTACGGCGTCGACCCGAAAGAAGTGGTCGAAGCGTACTACCCGCTCCAGTCCGTCCTGCACAACACCAAGCAGGACTACGAAGGGCTGAAGGCCGCAGCCGAGGGCGCTGCGGTTGGCCATGACACACTCCTGAACGCGACGAACGCGGTCACCTCGGGCTTCAAGCTCGGCTTCAAGGACGTGCATGGCTTCAAGGAAGAGATGGCGCTGCTCGACGAAACCGTCGGCGCCGGCAAAATGCACCTCCCCGACCTCACCGAGACTTTCTCGGGAAAGCTCTGGGCGACCTCTGTCGCGCTGGGCCTGCCTGAGCGCGAGATCCTCGCCACAGTGGCTGCCGCCACGGCGACGATGGGCGAAGGCGGCGGCATCAAGTTCTCCAACACCCTCTCGACGATGCTCCTCAAAGCCATCGGCTTGAAAGGCGAGGCCAAGAGCGCGGCGACGAAGCTCGGCCTGACCGAGTTCGAGGCAGCCGACGAGCTTCGCGAAACCGGCGGCATGCACAAGCTCCTCAGCCAGCTCGCCGCCGCACGCGGTCGCCTGGGCCAGGACGAATGGCAGAAAGATGTTTCCGAAATGTTCGGCGGCTCCCGCTCGGCCGGCACCCTGTTCCAGGCTTTCAACCAGATGAAAGCGCAGCAGGAAATCGAAACTCGCCTGGACGGCGTGTCGGGCGGCAAGACGCTCGACAAGCACTTCGGTGAAGCGTCGAAGGCCCTTTCGTTTGACATGAAACAGCTCAAGTCTCAGACGCATGAAGCCCTCAACGAACTCGGCAAGTTCTTCGGGCCTCCCGTGATCAAAGGGCTGAAAGACCTCGCCGGTTTCGTTCAGGAAGTCGCTGGCACATTCAGCGAACTGCCCAAGCCCATCAAGGATGGCCTCGGCGTTCTCGTGGTGTTCACCGCCGCGCTCGCCCCGGTCGCCTTCGTCGTGGCCGGTCTCGCCCGCGTGTTCATGATGGTCATCTGGCCGATCGAGAAGTTCATCTGGCTGGTCAGGTTCGTCCCCACCATCCTAGAGACCCTCGATGGCGCCGCGTGGGGTCTAGCCGCCGCGCTCGAGGGCGTGAGCTTCGCTGCTGTCACCGCCGGCCTGGCGAGCGTCGTGGCGTTTACCGCCCCGATCCTCGCCCTGGTCGCAGCCTGGAAAGCCCTGGACAAACTGCTTCCTCAGGGTGACCGTCCCGAAAATCTGCTCGGCGGCAACCAGCCAGGGGAAAAGCACCAGAAAGCCAATGAAGAAAAGGTCGTCAAGCGGTTCAACGAAGAGGGCGCCCACGCCGAACCACACATCAACGGCGTCTATGGCCGTCAGATCGAACTGATTCTTCACACGAAAGTGGATCTCGACGGCAAGCAGGTCGCCCTCGGCATCGTGCATCCTCTCCACCAGATCGAGCGTCGCGAACAGAACCTGAGGTAGTTGATGACTGACTTTGCGTTCTTCGAGTTCCGCTCGAGTTCCGCGCATAGCGAACAGCTGAAGGTCCGCTGTCGCTACGGCGGGGGCACGATCGAGACCAAGGGCGGCACGGGCGTGTACAAGGTCGTGGCCCGTCCGTACCTGCCCGCGCTCACCGTCTGGGAGGGTCCGAAGGAACCGCTCACCCACACGATCCCGTTCGTGCTCGACGGCTACGAGCACGATGTCGACCAGCATCCAGCCGTCCAGCAGATCATGAAAATGGGCGGCTGGGTGAACGGCGCACAGACCGAGGAACCTCCCCAGCTGATCCTCGATGGCTACGGCACCATCCTTGCAGACTTCACGCAGGAACCCTCCAACACCTGGGTGCTATCGGCACCTCCGATGTGGGGTGCGCGCATTGTCAACGAGGAAGGCACCCTGGTTCGCCAGGAAGGCAAGCTGACCTTTCTCCTCTTCAACACCGACGCGACGATTCTCCGGGTAGCGCCGCCGGCAGCTCACAAAATCGTCCACATCGCGAAGTCTGGAGAGACGTTTGAAACAGTGGCTTACCATCTTCTTGGCGACGCTGGCCTGGGGACTAAGCTCGCCCAGTTCAACGATCGCTACCACGCACACGAAAAGCTCGAACCCGGCCAGTCTGTCGAAGTGCCTGACAAGACCGAACAGCAGTATTGGAAGTCTCACCCGCACTTCCGGCCGTAGGAGGGTCACCATGGCGCAGGCGTCCGCAATTGAAAAGCTCGCTGCGGCCACGGTTGCGGAGTTTGAACGTCGTGAAGGCCGGCCGAATGCGAAGTTCGATCTCTCGAACGTGGAACTCGTCGACGAGTCGAACCAGAAGCTCGACTGGGACATCTTCACGGACCTCACCAGCGCCCCCATGACGCTGACGATCACCGGCGCCTCGTCGGTGAAGATCGTGGTGGAGGACCCCAAGGGCGAGCTTCTCAACGATCCCGTCTTCGCCAACTGGATGTTCAAGCAGGAGCTGGTGAGCAAGAGCAGCGCCAAGGTTTACACCGGTCGCAAAATCACCGACTCGAGCAAGAGCGAGCGGTACGGCGAAGAAGACGAAGAAGAGTGGATCCTTCCCGAACGGCCGATCGACCTAAACCTCGACGGCACATGGTTCAGGCTAAGCGGGTTCACCGTCGACAAAACAGAGCTGACCCTCAGCTTTGAAGACCGCATCGCGTGCATTCTCCGCGAAGAAGTCGGCACCTTCGTCACCGTCAACCGTGGCGACTTCACACGCGCGCAGTTCATTGAAAAACTCGCGAAGACCGCCGAACGCATCAGGCACATGAAGATCCCGGTCTTCATCCCTGAGGCGAAGATCGTGCAGCTGATCGAAACGCCGACCTCCGGGGAAACGGCCGGCGACCTCAAATCATCCTCGGCGCGTGCGCTCTCCCCCACTGACGGCATCACCGTCAAGGGGCAGCCGGCGTCGGCCACCCAGCTGCAGATCCTCAGCGAAGCGCTCGAAGTCGCGGTCGAACTCAAAGCCCCCTTCAAGGCGCAGGTCGCGCTGATCATCGCGATCATCACAGAGAACGTCGCGAGCAACCCGAAC
>Ga0302196_10002193_pt1 | contig 18402 bp, 12 predicted proteins | sample II_Bog_N1_3_FD_198794 | JGI IMG/M metagenome (GOLD analysis project Ga0302196, IMG submission 198794) | Peat permafrost microbial communities from Stordalen Mire near Abisko, Sweden - II_Bog_N1_3 | ecosystem: Environmental > Terrestrial > Soil > Wetlands > Peat | place: Sweden: Abisko...
GGCCGGCGAACCGCTGCCTGTGCACACGCCGCCCCTTCCGACCGTGGTGACATCGGGCGAGACCACCATGGCCCGGATCGGCTGGTCCAGCCGGAGACAGCCGGTCGAGCCGTGGTACGGCGCGCTGAATGCGAAGATGCCACCGTCGGATGCCACCTCGTAGTACCCACCCTCAGGAGTGGTGGCCATGCCCACCACGGGCTGGTTGAGACGACGTCCCCCCATCGACCCGTGGAAGCCGGCGCCGGGGCCGAAGGCGAAGATGCCACCGTCGGATGCCACCTCGTAGTACCCACCCTCAGGAGTGGTGGCCATGCCCACCACGGGTGCATCGAGGTGCCGACCGCCCATGGATCCGAAGAAGTGGGCATCGCCGAAGGCGAAGATGCCTCCGTCGGAGGCCACGAGCCAGTATCCCTGGCAGTCCGGGGTGGCGGTGATGCCGACGATCGGCGCCGCCAGGGTGACACCGGCACCGGCCGGTGAGCCGTCGTTGGTCGCCGAGCCGAACGGGTAGATCTGCCCGTCGGAGCCGGCGAGCCAATATCCCCCCGTACCCCCGACCACCCCTTGGCACGACGCCGCCACGGTGAACGCCTGGGGTGGGCCGTCCGCCGCGGCGAAGGTGGCGCCGATGCCGACGTGGGCGGTCAGGGTGCAGGTGCCCACGCCCACGTACGTCACCGTGGCGCCGTGCACCGAACAGACCGCCGGCGCGTCGGTGGTCACCGAGGTGAGGCCGTCCCCGGTCGTGATGACGGACGGGGTGAAGGTGCCACCCACTCTCCCCGAGGACGGCAGGTTGCTGATGACGGGCGGGCTCGGCGTGGCCAGGGTCACCTTCTCGACGACGTTGTTGGCGGAGTCGCCGATGTAGACGTCGCCTGACGGGTCCACCGCCACCCCGACGGGCTGGTCCAGGGGCGAGGCCGTGGCCGGGCCGGGGGTCGGGGCGCCGGCCCGTCCGGTTCCGGCGACGATCGACAGCGTGCCGGACGGGGTGACCCGCTCGACCACGTTGGCGCCGAAGTCGGCGATGTAGACATCATCCGACGAGTCGACGGCAACGAAGGCGGGGCCGCCCAGGGGCGAGGCCGTGGCCGGCCCCGGCGTCGGGGTGCCGACCCGGCCGGTCCCGGCGACGATCGACAGCGTGCCCGACGGGGTGACTCTCTCCACCACGTTGTTGCCGAAATCACCGATGTAGACGTCGCCCGACGAGTCGACGGCGACACCGCCGGGATAGTTCAGATCCGAGGCATCGGCCGGCCCGGGGGTCGGGGCGCCGGCCCGTCCGGTGCCGGCAAGGATCGACAGCGTGCCCGACGGGGTGACCTTCTCGACGACGTCGTTTCCGCTGTCGGTGATGTAGAGGTTGCCCGAGTCATCGAGGGCGATCTGGTTGACGCTGTCCAGGTCCGACGCGGTGGCCGGGCCGGGGGTCGGGGCGCCGGCCCGTCCGGTGCCGGCGAAGATCGACAGCGTGCCCGACGGGGTGACCTTCTCGATGACGTTGTTTCCACTGTCGGCGATGTAGCCGGTGCCCGACGAGTCGAAGACGATGGCTCCGGGACCGTTGAGGTCCGACGCGGTGGCCGGGCCGGGGGTCGGGGCGCCGGACCGTCCGGTCCCGGCGAAGAGCGACAGCGTGCCCGTCGGGGCAATCTTCTCGACGACGTTGTTGCCGCTGTCGACGAGGTAGACGTCGCCCGACGAGTCGAAGGCGATGCCGTTGGGGACGTCCAGATCCGACGCCGTGGCCGGGCCGGGGGTCGGGGCGCCGGCCCGTCCGGTGCCGGCGACGATCGACAGGGTCGGTCCTCCCGCCCCCGACGCAGCCGACACAGCGGCCGGCCCGACGACTGTTGCCATCGTCGTTCCGACCAGTGCCATGACCCCGACCGCGACGTGGTGGACGATCCGAGACCGGTGCCTGCGGACCGCGGCTGTCACGGCGCACGGTCCAGTTGGCGTGGCCGGGGTGACCGGATGCCGCCCGAGTGTTTGCCGACGGAACTCCTGCATCCATGCGCCTCCTGCCCAGGCTGTGCACGTTGTGCGTTTATGACACCACTAAAAGTGAGATATTACACACGAGCTGCCCTCCCATCGGCCCATCCGACCGGACGCCACCACTCGTCGGTGGGACCACGATTCGAACCGATCCCCGCCATGGACAGGCACGCGTCGGAGGCTGGCCTCCTGATCGGTGTGCGCCGGATGCACCTCCCGCCGGCCGCTCGGACGCCCGGTGGCTGGCGCTACCGTCGCGGCATGGGTCGCCGCGGCTGGGCTCTGGTCGTGATCGGCGTCTCGGGCCTGCTGGCCACCGCCTGCGGGACGACGCTCGCGACTCCGGCGGCACCTCGCACCGGACCGGCCACCGACGGCATCCGACTGGAGTTGGCCACGGGCACCGCCAGCCCCGGTCAGGTGGTCACCAGCCGGCTCTTGGGGAGTCGCCTCGCCGACCGAAGGAGCTCCGGTTTGGTCGAGGTCACCTGCGGAGCCAAGGACACCCGGGTCAGCCATCCCGTGCAGGGTGTGACCGGTGCGGCCACACCACCGACGGATCGGGCACCTGAGGACCAGCCGTTCGATCTCCCGGCCACCGCCGCCGTCCGCTTCACCGTCCCCCAGGTCAGCACCGGCGTCTGCGTCGTCGCCCGGCCCGTTCGGACCGGCGCCACGGTGGTGTACCCCCGGACGCCCCTCGACATCCACTGAGGCCAGGTCACCCCAGCTCGGCCCGGCGTCGCGCCAACTCCCGCTTCGCCGCCTCGTTGCCGGGCAGTTCGATGGCCCGGTCGAATGCCACCCGGGCCTCGTCAGGCCGACCGGAGCGCGCCAGCAGCTCAGCTCGGGCCGCGACACAGGGGAGATAGCAGCTGAGCTCCTCGATCCGGTCCAACTCGGCCAGCCCGGCGTCCGGGCCGCGGAGCTCCCCGATGGCCACGGCGCGGTTCAATCGCACGATCGGGGTGTCGTTGACCGCTACCAGCACGTCGTACCAGCTCACGATGGCAGCCCAGTTCGTTTCGTCCCACGTCGTGGCCAGGTCGTGACAGGCGGCGATGGCCGCTTGGACGACGTAGGCGTCCGGTCGGTCGGTCACGTGACGGAACGCCATTCCGAGCAGGGACAGGCCGGCTCCGATCTCGGCCTGGTCCCAGAGCCCGCGGTCCTGGTCGGCGAGCCGGACCACGTCGCCGTGGGCATCCAGCCTCGCCGGCATGCGTGCGTTGTGCAGACGCAGGAGTGCCTCCAGACCGGCGACAGGGACCTGGTCAGGCAGCAGCTCGCGGACCAGTCCGACCAGCCGGATCGCCTCGGAGGTGAGCTGCCGCCGCAGGGGGCTCTCGCCGCTGGTGGCGTGGTAGCCCTCGTTGAACAGCAGGTAGATGGTGGTCAGCACCCCTCTGATCCTCTGAGGGATCTCGTCGACCGAGGGCGTCCGGTAGGGGATGTGGGCCACGGCGATCTTGCGCTTGGCCCGGACGAGCCGCTTGGCCATGGTCGCCTCGTTGACGAGCAGGGCGCTCGCCACCTCGGCGGTGGTGAGACCGCACAGCGTCCGCAGGGCCAGCGCGGTCTGGGCCTCCGTCGGGAGCGCGGGATGGCAGCAGGTGAACAGGAGGCGGAGGAGGTCGTCACGCCGTTCGCGGTCGTCGGCCATGGGAGCGTCGACCGGCCCTCGATCCTCGAACGACGCGACCTCCTTGTCCGGGCGCCTCGACTCACGCCGGAGCAGATCGATGGCGCGGCGCCTCGCTGCCAGGGTGAGCCAGGCTCTGGGCTCAGGAGGTACCCCGTCGCGGGACCAGACGTCGAGGGCGCGGACGACGACATCCTGGAGGGCGTCCTCGGCCAGCTGTAGCGAGCCGGTCGTCCGGATCAACGACGCCAGGACGCGGGGCCACTCGTCCCGGACCAGCCGGGCGAGGGCCTCGCGCCCCTGGTCCGGCTCAGCTGCCGGAGGCACCGAGGTCGATGACCGGGCGGACCTCGACCTTGCTCGTCCAGGCCGCCGGGATCTGTGATGCCCACCGCACCGCCTCGTCGAGGTCGGCGCAGTCCATGAGGTAGAAGCCGGTGAGCACCTCCTTGGTCTCGGCGAACGGCCCGTCGGTTGTCACGACGTCACCACCCTTACCTCCCGTGACCTGCACGGTCGTCGCCGTCGAGGTCGGATAGAGCGCGGCACCGCCCCGCAGCACCGCGGCCGCCGTGGCCCCGAAGGCACCGTATTCACTCATCATCTGCTGCCGCTCCGGTGTGTCCACGGTGCTCCAGTCCGGGTCGTCCGGCTCGTAGATCAATGCGGCGTACTGTGGCATGCCTGCCTCCTGGTCTCTCCTGGTCAGCCCGGTGCTGATCCTGCCAACTGAACGAACGGCGAACGTCGGGATGGACACGACGGTGGCGCACATCGACAGGGCCTCCGGATCAGGACCGGAGCCTTCCTTCGTTCTCGAGACCCGGGTCACCGGTCCCACGGCCCAGGTCGAGCTGCCGGTCCATCTCGGCGGCCCGCTGCTCCTCGTACCGCATCCACAGCACCGCGCACGGGATCATGGCCAGGAACATGAGGGAGTCTCCCCCCACCCACATGATCGCCCCGCCCATGTGGAGGTCGGTGACCAGCGCCGGCCCCCACGTCCTGTGGAAGGCGGCGAGGGCGGGGAACAGCTCGTGTGAGGCCGACGCCAGGGTGAGCCCGGTGAAGGTGTCGACCGGGACGGCCAGGGCCAGGTAGATCAGCCGGAGCGGGGGCGACAGTGGATACCGGGAGGGTTCGATGGCGACCACATGCCGCCAGAAGAGGTAGCCGATGAGGAGGAAGAGGAGATGCTCCAGGTCGTTGAGCGCCGACGAGATGACGGCGCTGTTGTAGAAGCTGGTCAGGTGGGCGACGGGAATGAGGACGGCGTAGAGGACGAAGTCCACCACCGGATGGGCCACGACCTCGGCCACCTTGGATCCCAGGCCCGCATCGACCACGTGGTGCACCCTCCCCGTGGTGGCCCGCGTCAGCAGGTCCACCGGTGCACCCATGGCCAGCAGCGGTGCGGCGATCATGATCAGCATCAGGTGCTGGATCATGTGGACGTAGAAGAGCTGCACGTCGTAGACGCCGATGAAGGTGTCGACGGACACCAGCGCCACAGCCAGGCCGCCGAAGAAGGCGCCGGTGCGCCGGACCGACCACGGGTGCCCGGGGTGGCGGGTACCGAACCGGTGGACCCCGACCGCGTACAGGACACCGGCGGCGATCAGCAGGATCGACACGGGGTCGAAGGTGACCGACCCCAACCGGTGCACGTCCAGGGGGGCCAGGGCCTCAGCGGCCAGGGTGTGGATGGTCGGAGGGGCCGAGGTCGACAGGGGATCCATGGCTCAGTCCCCGGGACGGTCGCGACACCGCTCCCTCACGGTCAGCGGCACCGGGGCTCCGGACCCGACCTCACCGTCGCCCACCCGGCCTCATGGCCGGACGTGGGCAGGGCGTCCTCGGCGGTCGTCGTCCACCACCGACCCACGGTCGCGCCCGAGGGGCGCAGCGTGGTCGTTCCCTCTGGGTGCAGCGAGGTCGCCCCCCGTGGGCGCCGAGAAGTGCCGGATCCGTGAGCTGTTCCAGATGACGAAGCACGACGACAGAGCCATGGCCGCGCCGGCGATGAGCGGGTCGAGCAGGCCGCAGGCGGCCAGGGGGATGGCCGCCACGTTGTAGGCGAAGGCCCAGGCCAGATTGGTCCGGATGGTCCGGATGGTCCGCTGGGCCAACTGGATGGCGGTGGCCACCACCACGAGGTCGTCCCGCACGATGATGAGGTCGGCCGCATTGATGGCCACGTCGGTACCCGAGCCGACGGCCAGGCCGAGGTCGGCGGCGGCCAGGGCGGGGGCATCGTTCACGCCGTCACCGACCATGGCCACGGAATGGCCCTCGCGCCGGAGCCGCTGGACTGCGTCGACCTTGGCCCCCGGGAGCGCGCCGGCGATCACGTCGTCCACCCCGATCGATGACGCCACCGCCCGGGCTGTCGGCTCATTGTCGCCGGTGACGAGCACGCAGTGCATGCCCAAATCCTGCAGGGTGCGCACCGCAGGGGCGGCTGAGGGACGGATCGAGTCGGCCAGGCCGATCACTCCGACCGCGACATCGTCCCGACCCACCACCACGACGGTCCGCCCGAGGCGCTCCCATCGGGCGACGGTCTCGGCCAGGTGGGTCGGCAGCGGTGCACGGCCCGAGGCGAACAGTGCCGGGCGTCCGATCGACACGCTCACGCCGTCCACCACGCCTCGAGCACCCAGACCGGTGAGGGCGACGAAGTCGTCCACTGCGGGCAACCGGCCACCATGCTGCGTCGCCCGTCGGACGACCGCCCGGGCCACCAGGTGCTCGGACGCCTGTTCCAACCCGCCGGCCCAGCGCAGCAGGGCGTCGGCCTCGATGCCGGACACGGTCTCGACGTCGGTGACCTCCATGTCCCCGGCCGTGACCGTGCCCGTCTTGTCGAGCAGCACGGTGTCGATGTGACAGGAGACCTCGAGGGCCTGGTAGCCCTTGAAGAAGATCCCCTGCCGAGCGCCGACGCCCGACGCCACGTGCAACGCCGCCGGTGTGGCCAGGCCCAGCGCGCACGGGCAGGCGATGATCAGCACGGACAGCGCGGCTCCGAACGCCTGCTCGGTCGATCCGCCGGCCAGGAGCCACCCGATCAGGGTGAGCACCGCGGCGGCCAGCACGCAGGGGACGAACACACCGGCGATGCGGTCGGCCAGTCGCTGGACCCCGGCCTTCTCGTTCTGGGCCTCCTCCACCAGGCGCACCATGTGGGCCAGCTGGGTGTCCTGGCCGATGCGTGAGACCTCGACCTCCAGGTACCCGCCCTCGGACACCGTGCCGCCGATCACGTGGTCGCCCACGGACACGTCGACCGGGACCGACTCGCCGGTCACCAGGCTCCGGTCGATCGTCGACTGGCCACCCACCACCGTTCCATCGGTGGCGACGGTCTCGCCCGGCCGGACAGCGAACCGGTCGCCGACACGGAGCCGGTCGACGGGCACCCGTTGCTCGGTTCCATCGGGTCCGAGCCTGGCCGCGTCCTTGGCCCCCACCGCGGCCAGCGAGCGCAGCGCATTGCCGGTGGACCGCCGGGTCGTGGCCTCGTAGTAGCGGCCGGCCAAAAGGAACAGGGTCACCCCGGCGGCCACATCGAGGTAGATGGCCCCGCCGGACCGATGGGCGATCACGGAGAAGATCGACTCCCCGGTGTGGCCGGTGTCCCGCCAGAACATGGCGTAGACGGACCAGGTCGTGGCCGAGATGATCCCCAGCGAGACCAGGGTGTCCATGGTGGTCGTGCCGTGGCGGGCGTTGCGGACCGCGGCCCGGTAGAAGGGCCACGCTCCCCACGTCACCACCGGCGCGGCCAGGGCCAGGAGTAGGACCTGCCACCCGGTGAAGCGCAGGGAGGGCACCAGCCAGAAGGCGATCGAGGTGTCGCACAGCGGCATGAACAAGAGCGCGGTGACCACCAGGCGCCGTCCGATCGATCGGACCCGACGGGTGTCGTCGGCGCCGGGGTCGTCCGCCGAATGGCGCCGGTCGGGAGCCCTGGCCGAGAACCCGATCGACTCCACTTCGTCGATCAGCTGCTGCGTCGTCGTGCCGGGGGGTGCGGTCACCCTGGCCCGTTCCGTGGCCAGGTTGACCTGGGCGTGCACGCCCTCGAGGCGGTTCAGCCGGCGTTCGATCCGGGCGCAGCAGGCACCACAGGTCATGCCCCCGATGAGCAGGACCGTCTCGACGGCACCCTCCTCGGTGCCACCCCCCCGGGACTCCCCGGGCGCAGGGGTGTGCGTGGTCCCCGCGTCGAGGGCTGGCGCCACATCGGTCACGCCGGTCAAGTTACTACGGGCGGCAAAAGGGCCATCCGGTGGCGGGCCGTCGACGACCGTGCCCTCCGCCGGCACCGACGCGGTCATCGGTGGGGACCCACCGGCCTACCGGCGGCCGCCGAAGATGCGCAGCAGGGCCAGGTAGACCATGGCGGAGGACAGCAGGAGCGAGAAGGCGGAGAACCACTCGGCGTCGGCACTGAGCTGGCTGGCCTGTGCCCGATAGGCGAAGTCGTAGTCGACGAACAGGTTCATCACGGCCAGGAACAGGTACAGGACGCCGAAGACGACCACGCCGCCCAGCCCCGTCGTGCCCCACCCGGTCAGGAAGGACACCGCCAGCACGGCCAGGAAGCCGAGGGAGGCGACCATGGTGGTCTGGATGAACCGGTGGCCGACGCGGACCAGGCCGGTGCGGTAGAGGAACCACACCCCGGTGACCACGGTCAGGGTCCCGACCACCGCCAACGTGACCACATGCTGGCCCTGGTTGGCGTAGAAGCGGGAGAGCACTCCGAGGACCGCGCCCTCGCTGACCGCGAACACGGGGGCCAGCATCTTGGCCCGCATGGGCCGGAAGGAGGCCCACAGCCCGGCGGCGAGGGCCACTAGCAGCAGGGGCCACACCAGTCCCAGGGGGAGATCGGCGGCGTAGGCCAGGCCACCGACGACCAGGGTCAGGGCACCGAGCAGTCCGGCCTTGTTGAAGGCGCCCTCGGCGGTGAACGTCCGGGTGGGGGCGGTGGGCGACGGCGGAGCGTCCAGCACGGCGGTCGAACCGCCCGGGCGGGCCGGTCCGTAGGCCTCGGTCATGCGCTGGTAGTTCGACGATGATCCGAGTGATCCCCGGCTGGCTGATGCCATGATGCGCCTCTCTTGTCTCGTGTGCACCCTGGTGGTGCACCGTGCCTCGGTTCCCACCGGGGCCTCCTCACTCCCCAGTCTGCCTGCTCAGACGGGTGGATCGGGTCGCGGCGCCCCCTTTTCCGAAGCGTGCCGGGTCAGATGGCCTCGATGCCGGGTCCTAGGCGGGGTCCAGAGGATCCCAGGCGTCCTGCGTGTACTCGACGATCCGCCCGAAGAGTGCCGTCGCCTCGATGAGATCGGGCGAGGCGGTCCTCGTGGGCCCGGCCAGTGACGCAGCCACACTGTCGGACAGGCCGGGGTCGACCTTGCGCAGGAGGGCGATGGCCACTCTCGCCGCTGCCCGCACCGGTCCCGGATCGAGGGTCCAGATGGTCTCGAAGCGCCGCTCGGAGTCGGGGGCGTCCGGCGGCGACGGAAGCTCCCAGCCGGCCACGCAGGCGGTGAAACCGGGCGCGTCACAGACGAGGGCCCACTCGCGGCGGACGGGCGAGTCGGCGGGCAGCGGCACCTCGGTGGGATGACCGGCGGGATGAGGGGCGGGATGGTCGGCGGGGGCCCGGCCGACCTCGAAGTCGGCGAAGACGACCGACTGCTCGGCGGTCCGGGCCAACTCCTGCCATCGGGCCTCCGACTGGCGGTAGAAACGGCCCTGCTGGAAGGCGCCGATCAGCACCGGTCGGCGGGCCTGCGCCAGGCACTCGTCTTCGATGGCCGTGGTGACCGCCCCCAGCGCCGGCTTCTTGAGGATGTGGGAGCGCAGAGGACCGTCACCGGACGCCAGTGCGGCGAAGAACGACCGGGCCGGTCGGGTGGCTGCCTCCCGGGCGGCGGCCACTGCGGCGGGAACCGACAGGCCGGTCTGCCGGAGACGGGCGACCTCGGCCACCAGGTCGACCTGGTCGGCGTGGTAGCGCCGGTGCGTACCGGGGCGGTGGTCGGCGGTGGGAAAGCCGTACCGGGCCTCCCAAGACCGGAGTGTGGCCGTCGCCACTCCGGAGCGACGGGCCAGTTCCCCGATGCTCAGCTGTGGTTCCCGGTCCATGGGCTCAAAATCACTCATGTTGCCTAGATTAGTGCATGACAATGCATCATTTCCTCTACACTGGTTCCAAGGGGGGGACGAGGGTGTCCCCGTTCGGGGTCGCCGCGGGACGATGCCGTCGCGGTGCAGGCCGTGGACGGTGGGAAGCGAGGCCACCAGATGTCGGAGCTACAGAGTCCGGAACTGTTCGATGGACCCGGAGGCGGATCGTGGAGTGGAGGCTTCGGCACCGACGATGCCGGTCGCATCATCTGGCTCCATGGCGAGTTCGACGACCATGCCTGGCGGCGGGCGGCGGCGTGCCGTGATCTCGATCCGGGACTCTTCTTCCCCGTCGGGTTCACCGGTGCGGCCGCCCAGCAGATCGCCGAGGCCAAGGCGGTGTGCCGGGGCTGCCCCGTCCGACTGGCCTGCCTGCAGTTCGCGCTGGTCTCCAACCAGGAGTGTGGGGTGTGGGGTGGGTACGACGAGGAGGAGCGACGGGTGCTGCGTCGGCAGTGGCGCGAGCTCGGCCGGCCCCTGCAGATGCCCCGGGCCCCGTCGTCCGACCCGACCGGAGCCGTCGGCCCGTCATCGGTGACCGGGGCGGCCGTGGGTGCGGGAGCGGACCGGATGCCTGCCCCGGGACGGACCACGGGCGGGCCATGGGGCGGGCCCGGGAATTCCTCACAGAATTAGCTCCATTCCCGACGACATGGATGCGGTATCGGGCGGCATACTGGGGACAGGTCACAACGGAAGGGAGGCCCCGAGGTGGAAGAGCGACGTGACTACCCCATCGAGCGGTTCGATCCCTTGCTGCGCGACCTCATCGGCTGGGGCTTGGCCGAACGGTACGACAGCGGTGAGGGCCCGGCCTGGCGCCTGAACGGCCCGGCCCAGCGGCGGCTGGACGAGCTGTCGCCCTCCACGCCCTCCGGCCACGACGCTGTGGTCTACCTCGACCGTCGCTGCGCCGACTGCCAGCAGCGCGGCATGACCCGGCTGCACGAAGAGCACTACGTCTGTGACCGATGCTGGGCCGGACGCCAGGTCATCCCCGACCCGGCGGTTGCCGAGCCGTCCCCGGTCGCCCCGCCCCACTTCTGGCGGCGGTCGCGGCAACGACAGGGCACGCAGACCACGCCTTTGGCCAGCTGAGGCGGTGCTCAGAGGGCAGGGGGCCGGGGCCGAACCTCACTGACCGACCGACTGACTGACTGACTGACCGCCTGACTGACTGACCGCCTGACTGACTGACTGAGCCCGGCCTCACACCGCGGCGCGTGCCGCCTGGGCCCGGTCCGGGCCGACCAGCCGGAAGGCCAGGATGGCCACGTCGTCATCGCTCTCGTCGGGAACCAGGGCGTCGAGCAGGCCGTCGAGCAGACGATCGGGTTCGGTGTCAAGGAGGGCCGCCCGGTCGGCCAGATGCCGCAGGCTCACGGCGAGGTCCTCGTCCCGCCGCTCGACCAGTCCGTCCGTGAACAGCACGAAGGTGGTCCCGGGCGGGAGCACCACTGACCGGGACTCATAGGTCGAGGCCGCCACCCCGATGGGGGGGCCCACCTCTGTGGGGACGAATCGAGCCTCGCCGGCGGACACCAGGAGTGGCGGGAGGTGCCCGGCGTTGGCCAGGGTGACCTGTCCCGTCACGAGGTCTCCGGTGCCTACCAGGGCGGTCGAGAAGTGGCCGTCGACCGAGACATCGAGCTGATGGGAGCACATCGACAGCACCTGGTCGGGCGGGTGGCCCTCGAGGAGATACGCCTGCATGGTGAAGCGGAGCCGGGCCATGACCGCGGCGGCGGTGACCCCGCGCCCCGACACGTCCCCCACCACGAAGGCGAAACCGTGGTCCCCCAGAGGGAACAGGCTGTACCAGTCCCCGCCCACGTCGACACCCTTGGCTCCGGCCACGAACCGGGAGGCGATCTCCAGCTCGGCGATGGAGGGATTCCGCTGGGGCAGCAGCGCCCGCTGCAGGGTCTCGGCGATGGAGCGCTGCTCGCCGTAGAGGTGGTCGAGCCTCCCGTAGAGTCCGCTGATCGTCCGGGCGGCGTCCTCGGCATCCCTCCTCCGCCGGGCCAACTGCTCCGCCACGACGGCGGTGCCGACCGTCAGTATCGTGCCGCCCACGAGGAAGATCCAGGGCAGATCCGCTCCCAGCTGACCACCGAGCTGGCTGGCCGGTGAGGCCACCAGGGTCAGCGTGGTGTCGCCGAAGGGCACCGACACCCGGGCCGTGTCGCCGGATAGCGGGAGCTGTGCGGGGACCAGGTTGGTCGTGGCCAGATCGGACGTCCGGGTGGTGTCACCCAGGTAGGTGGCGTAGTCGAGATCGGTGAAGGCCGAGTTGCTCTCCACGGGCACCCTCCGGTCGGCGGGGATGGCCCGCTCGGCATAGACCACGTAGGAGGACGTGCGCGAGTCGGCGATGGCGTAGCCGATCCGCTGGGGCTGGCCGGCGGGGATCCCGGCCACGGAGAAGGTCGGCCGGTGGAAGGCTCCGAGCACGAAGGAGCGCGTGGACGGCGCACCGATGGCCATCAGTGGCGCCACGCCGACGGACGCCAGCGGCTGCACTCCCGAGCCGCTCACCTCCCACAGGGATGCTGCGACGAACAGGTGGCCGGGACCCACCACCGCCGTCATGGCCCGGGTGAACTCCTGGGAGCTGCCATGGGTGGCCGACACCACCCCCAGCGCCGTCTCCAACGGGTTCTCGATGCTCAGGATGGTCGAGGCCAGGACGTCACCGGCCTGCCGGGTCTGGACCTCCAGGAGGCGGTGCTCGTTGTCGCGGTCGAGATGGGCGGCGGTCAGGACGACGGCGGCCGTGATGACCAGCCCGACGATCACGACCACCACGGCGATGCGTCCCGGCCTCACGAGGCCCGTCGGCCCAGCCGGCTCCTCGCCGATGCGGATGGCATCGGCCGGCGGGATGGGGTCGCTGTCCAAGGAGTCTGAGGTCACGTCGCCCTTGCCGTGTGGACGGTCCGGTTCGAAGCGCTGCCGGCCGGAGTACCGAGGGTCCACTGTGGCAGACCCGCTGGTGCAGGACAACAATTGTGCCGCGCCATCCAGGGTGGGACACGGTGCGTGACGGAGCCGGTGCCGTGGCACCGGGAGGACGGGTGCCGAACGGACGGCCCGTGCTAGCTTGGCGAGCCGGAGAGACCGCTCGTCCAAGGGGGAACCATGCGTCGTCGACCCGCTCTCGTCACCGTCGCGCTATGTCTGATGGTGACCACAGCACTTCCGATGCTGGCTGCGCCGGCCGGAGCCGCCGGCCGGGGGCACGGCGAGGCCGGAACGGCACGGACGCCCAAGACGGCCGGACCGGTCAGACCACTGAAGAAGGGCACACTGAACGGCGACACCTACATCAAGGTGACCGATCTGGGCTCGTCGACGTTCCAGGGTGACGGCCCCTATGCCGTGGGCACCTACACGCTGACCATGCCGGTGACCGATGCCAACGACGTCACCTACTCCACGAAGGTCCAGGTCTGGTACCCGACCAAGCGGCCGACCTCGCCGTCGGCCGTCGTCGCCACCTACAACGTGAGCAGCTGGCTGCCACCGTCGTTGCTGGCGCTGATCAACGCCTCCCCGCAGTCGCAGGCCCTGGCCAATGAGGCCACCTTCACCGAGGACGCCTACCAGTACAGCAAGACGAGGACCAAGAAGGGGGTGGTGGTCGGCACGGTGCCCAAGCCGGCTGCCGGCCGGTTCCCCCTCGTCGTGTTCAGCCACGGCTACGCCGGCTTCCGGGACCAGTCGACCTACCTGACGACCCACCTCGCCAGTTGGGGGTTCGTCGTGGCGGCACCCGACCAGCAGAGCCGGGTCCTCACCACGGTGCTCGGCTCGCCCTCACCCACCACCGACCCGAACTCCGATGTGACCGAATTGCTGGACACCATCGCGCTCTTCACCGACGGTGACGGGGGCACGGCCCAGGCGATCACCGATCCGACCCACGTCATCGCCTTCGGGCACTCGGCCGGCGGCAGCACCGTCGAGCGGCTGGCCAGTTACCTCACCGCCGAGCAGGGCGCCTCGTCGGTCCTGAAAGGCTTCATCGGCATGGCCGGTGCGGACTTCTCCGGGCTGTCGTCGGAGAGCCCGCCCTACAACACCGTGCCCGCCATGCCGGGGGTGCTCGTCGGCGGCGCGGATGATCAGGTCGTGGCCCCGGCCACCCTCCAGTCGGCCTACTCGGCACTGACCGGTCCCCGCCGCTACGTCGAGCTGACCGGTGCCGGGCACCTCGTCTTCAGTGACCTGTGCCAGATCGCCCCGGGACAGGGGGGCCTGACCGTGCTGGCCAAGGCGCTGGGGATCACTCTGACCGGCAACCTCCAGCTGTTGGCCACGGACGGTTGCTTCCCACCCGACGTCCCGGTGACCACTGACTGGCCGCTGGTCGACCAGATCGTGGTGGCCAGTGCCCGTCAGATGCTCGGCTTCGACACCACCGACGCCGGGGATGACGCACTGGCGAGCGCCTACCCGTCACTGGTGACCACCGACACCAGCACCGCCCTGCCCTGAGCCGGCCGGCCAGCGGCCATCCAGCCCGGCCACCGTCCGCCCGGCGACGGGCACGCCCAGCCGTGAACCGCCCCGCTGCGAACGCCCAGCCGTGAACCGCCCCGCTGCGAACGCCCAGCCGTGAACCGCCCCGCTGCGAACGCCCAGCCGTGAACCGCGGAGCCGTGATCTGGCCCGGCTAGGGTCGCGTGGGGAGCCATCGTGGGGCCGGGCGGGAAGGACCGAGGCCGGCGCCGGTGGGGCCCTGAGGACTGCCCAGCCATCGCAGCTCGATCCCGTGCCTGGAGGGCGCCTCCCTGGCGCACGCTTCCGGCAGGCACCACGAGGAGAGCCGATGGCCCACCACGACCAGCCACGCAGGGATGCCGCTGCCGATAGGGGCAACGACGCACCCCGCGTGCTCGTGGCCCTCTCCGGCCCCCACCTGGGCTCGACCACCCGAAAGGTGCTCGCCGACCGGGGTTGGGAGGTCTCAACGGCGCCGGAGGGAACCGATCCCGTGGCGCTCGCCGGCCGGACCCACCCCGACGTGGTGTTGCTCGACCACGGATGGCCCGGGGGCGTGCACCGGGTCCTGCACGGTCTGCGTCCCGGCCGAGGGACGCCCTGGACGCCGGTGGTCGTGATGTCCACACCCGTCGTGATGTCCACACCATCGGAAGGGGGTGGGGTGGCCGACCTCCTGCGGGCCGGGGCCGAGGACCACGTGGAGGCGGCGTGCCCCGCCGAGGAGCTGGAGGCCCGCCTCCGGGCGGCGCGCCGGGCCGGCCTTGTGCACCGCCGGTCGGACGAGCACGAGCAGGAGGCCCAGATGGCGTTCGACCGGACGTCGAGGCTGACGTCCGAACTGCTCGTCTCCCTGAGCCACGAGGTCCGCACCCCCATGACCGGAGTCATCGGGATGATCGACCTCCTCCTCGAGACCGGTCTCGACGACCGCCAGCAGGACCTGGCCCAGACGGTGCAGCGCTCGGGCCAGGCGCTGATGGTGATCGTCAACAACCTCCTGGACTTCTCCCGGATCGATGCCGGGAGGCTGGACGTCGAGTCCATCGACTTCGCCATCGAGCCCATCGTCGACGACGTGCTCGACCTGCTGGCCACCACGGCGCAGGCCAAGGGGATCGAGCTGGTGGCGGACATCGATCCCACCGTCCCGGCCACCGTCCAGGGCGACCCGGGTCGGATGCGCCAGGTGCTCACCAACCTGGCCGGAAACGCCGTCAAATTCACGACCACGGGGGACGTGGTGGTCCGGGTCCGGACCGTCGACGGCGCCCCGGACACCTGCGTGGTCCGCTTCGAGGTCACCGACACCGGTCAGGGCATCGCCGCCGAACAGCTCCCGGTCATCTTCGAGCCGTTCACCCAGGCCGACAGCTCGATCGCTCGCCGGTTCGGCGGTACGGGCCTGGGCCTGGCCATCAGCCGCCAGCTCACCACGCTCATGGGTGGCGAGTGCGGCGTGTCCAGCCGCGTCGGCGAGGGGAGCACGTTCTGGTTCACCATCGTGGGCCCGGCGCACCCGGGATCCAGGGTCAGCGTGGGCGACACCGCTCGCTCCGGCCTCTCGGGGATCCGGGTGCTCCTGGTCGACGACAACTCCGTGGTGCGGGACGTCCTGGGCCGTCGATTGGCCGAGCTCGACATCCTGGTCACCGTGGCGGCAACGGTCGAGGCGGCCCTGCTGAGCCTGCGGACTGCCGCCGTCGTCGACGGTCCTCCGACCATCGTGGTCCTCGACCGCAACCTGCCCGGTCCGGGTGGCCCCGCGCTACTCCGGGCCATCGTGGACGAGGACCTCGATGCGCGCGTCGTGCTCATGGAGCATCTGGGCCAGGTCCCGGCCACGGGCGGACCGTGGGCACCGGTGGTCCGGGCCACCGTGACCAAGCCGGTGCACCGGGCCCGGCTCCGCGCTGCACTGGGGAAGGCAGCCGGGACCACTGGCGGAACCCCGGTCGGAGGGACAGGCCCAGCCACGTCCGCCGGGTCAGGGGACCCGCGGCGCTCCCGCCCCCCAACGGTCCCCACCACACCGGGGGGCCGGCTCCTGCTGGTCGAGGACAACCCGATCAACCAGCGGGTGGCCATGGCCATGCTGTCGGCGGCCGGGTACCGGGTCGATGTGGTCGACGGCGGTGCGGCGGCCGTCTCGGCTGCTGGCCTGACCCCCTACGACGCCATTCTCATGGACTGCCAGATGCCGGACCTCGACGGCTACCAGGCCACTGCGGCCATCCGGTCCCAGGAGGGCACGGGGCGGCACACCCCGGTGATCGCCATGTCCGCCGCCGCCCGCCGGAAGGACAGGGAAGCCACTGCCGGTGCCCTCATCGATGCCCACGTCGTCAAGCCGGTGACCAGCGCCGAGCTGCTGGCCGCGGTGCACCGCGTCACCGGCCACACCGCCCGCCGGCGCTCCACCCCGGTCCCCACCGTGGACGCGGAGGTGCAGGACAATCTGCGCTCGCTCGGTCGATCGCTCGGCGACGACCTCCTCGGCCAACTCGTCGAGGAGTTCGTCCGGGAGACCGACCGGCACCTGATCGACCTGCGCCGCGCCTGCCAGGCCGGAGAAGATGGCGCCATCGCCCGGATCGCCGGTGCGATGAGGGCGGCTGCGGGCCGACTGGGTGGGACCGGCCTGGTCGAGGCGTGCGCGCAACTCGAAGAGTCGGCGCGCTCGGGACGGTCGGGCCCCGACGGCGCCGACCCCCGCGGCGCCGAGCGGGAGTACCGCTCGCTGCGGGCGCTGCTGGCCCAGTACCACCCACTCGACGGGACCATCCGGGGGTGAACGGGAGGACCCGCGGCCCTGGTAACGGCACGCCGGTGCCTCTGTTCGGGAGCCGTCCCGGACCGCCGGTGCGCCGTCGGGGGTGGGGCCGGGGTTCGGGACCGGCGGGGAGAGGCGGCGTCGGCCAGGCACGAAACCGGGTCGACCCCCACGAAGGTGTAGGGCCCACCTCACTACCCGAGATGCTGTACTTGGACGATCACATCGGTACGAGATCAGCGTGGCGGACTGTCGGTCCGGTGATCTCGGTAGTCCATCGGTCAGAACGCGGCTCATGGGTGTCCGGTGAATGTCGGCCGAATCCGTACGGGCCGCCGTTACCGGGAGGGGGAGCCTGAAGGTTCCCATCAACTGCCCGATCGATTGGAGCCATCATGACCACGACCTCCCAGGAGGACGCTGCCCTCGGTGCCGCACTCGCACGACTGTGGCAGCGGCACCGCCAGGCCAACCTCGACCTGATCACCCTGCTCGAGATGACGACCGCCGATGTGCTGCGGTCGAAGATCGACCACGAGGCGGTGGCCGATGCGGCTGGTGCCGCCCACAAGCTGGCCGGCTCACTCGGCACGTTCGGCTTCGAATCCGGGAGCCGTGCCGCGCTCGAGGCCGAGTTGCTCCTCCGGGAGCCCCGGGTCGACGGCGAGCGGCTGGCCGAGTCGGTCACCGCCCTGCGGACCTCGGTGGACGGGGTCGGCGACGCCTCCACGACCGGCCTGGACCGGGCGCGGTGGACCACCGGTGCGGACGGACAGCCCGGAGCGGACGGACAGCCCGGAGACGGTGGACGGGCCAGTGCAGACGGATGGGTCGGGTCGGAGAGTCCGGTATCGGCCGTCCCCAGAGAGGCCCCCCTCCACCAGCTCGTGTCCCGGGACGGTGATCTCATCGCACGGTTGAGTGTCGAGGCGGTCGCCGCCGGCTTCGCGCTGGCCACCCACGACCATCCGTCGTCGATCACCCCGGTGGCGGACCCGGGCACGTCCTCGGTGATCATCGATGACGAGTCGACCCGGCCCCCGGCCCTGACCGAGCTGCTCCGGACGGTGGCGCGGTTGGCCACGGACTCCCTGGTGGTCGTGCTCACCGAGCGCGACGCGCTCGAGACCCGGGTCGAGCTGGCCCGCGCCGGGGCGTCCGGGGTGCTGTCCCGGTCGGAGAGTGCCCGCCGGGTGGTCTCCTTCGTGGAGGAGGCGATCGCCCGACGACGACCGGGGCCCTCGACCGTCGTGGCCCTCAA
>Ga0302196_10002204_pt1 | contig 18360 bp, 20 predicted proteins | sample II_Bog_N1_3_FD_198794 | JGI IMG/M metagenome (GOLD analysis project Ga0302196, IMG submission 198794) | Peat permafrost microbial communities from Stordalen Mire near Abisko, Sweden - II_Bog_N1_3 | ecosystem: Environmental > Terrestrial > Soil > Wetlands > Peat | place: Sweden: Abisko...
GCACCACACGATTGAAGCCGTCGTTCTCGGTCAGGCCGGTCCAGACCGCGACGAAGGCGGTTTCGAAGGCCTGGCGGATGTCGTCGAGCGCCAGGTCCTCACCGCGTTCGTCGTCGATCTGGAATTCGTGGGCCCAGACCACCGCGGGCGCGCCGCCTTCTCCGGCCCGGCGTACGCCGAAGCCTTCTTCGACCAGAGCCTTCAGCCCCATCCGTTCCAGGATCGGCAGCACGTCGGCCAAGGGGGCCGATCCGCCGGGGCGATAAAGCTTGAAACGGAAGCTGCGCGGAGAATCGGTGGGCGCGCGATAGGCGCGCACCCGCACCGCCTCGCCGGGCGCGAGCGCCTCAATCACCGCGATGTCGTTGATCGCCTCTTGCGCGCCGTACAGGTCGCGATAACCGGGTGGGAAGGCCTCGGCGTAAAGGGTCGAGAGTTCGGCGGCGCGGGCGGCGGTGCGCGGATCGTGACGCAGCGCGGCGTCGAGGCGGCTCGTCCATGTGCGGGCGATCTCGCCGACGGCGACCTCGAGGGCCTCGATGTCGGGCTGGGGATGCTCGCCCGGCTGAACGGCGATGATGTATTGGACCCGCACCAGCGGCGCGTCGGAGAAGCTTGGATAGGCGGCCTGGACCTGACCTTCATAGGCCTTGGCCAACATGGTCCCGGCGCGGCTGGCCAGGTCGGATCGGTAAGTCTCGCGCGGGATGAACAACAACGCGGTGACGTAGCGGTCGAACGGATCATTGCGCGGAAACAGCCGCACCCTGGGCCGATCGTTCAGATGAACGATCTTCATGGCGATATCGAACAGCACGTCCTCGTCGATCTGGAACAGTTCGTCGCGCGGATAATTCTCCAGGACATTGCGTAGCCGCCGGTCGTTATGGCCGCGCGGGGCCAAGGCCGCGCGTTTGACCACATAGGCGATCTTGCGGCGGATCAGCGGGGTCTGCGCCGCCGGGGCGTCGTAGGCCTCGGCGGTGAACAGGCCGACGAAGCGGATCTCGCCCAGGGCCGCGCCGTCGTCGCCGTACCGACGCACGCTGACATAATCCATATAGGCGCGGCGATGGACCCTGGAGCGCAGGTTGGAGCGGGCGACGGTCAGGGGCGCGTCATGTCGCAACAACTCGCGCAGTTGCGGACTAAGCACGGCCGGCTCATTGCCGCGACGCAGCACCCCCAGCGTCGAATCCCGCAGCACGCCCAGGCTGTGCTGCGGCTGATGCATCGGTTCGGCGGCGGCGTAGTCGCCGTCCGGCGTGCGTGGGTAGTCGTAGGTGCGCGCGCCCAGGAAGATGAAATGGTCGGCCTTCAGCCATTCGAGAAAGGCCTCATATTCCTGAATGGCCGCCGGCTCGACGTGCTGCGCCTGGCGGGCCAGTTCGGCGATGGCCTCGTCCATCCGCGCGCGCATGGCGACGTGGTCGCCGACCGCCCGGGCGACATCGACCAGGGTCTCCTCGACCCCGGCGATCAGCCGCGCCGCCTGCTCAGGCCCCAGGGGGTCGATCAGCACCTGGATCATCGATTCGGCGCGGGCCTCGCCGGAGGCTGAACGCCGGCCGCCGGTGTCGCGGACGATCTCGACTACGGCGTGGAACATGGCCCGAACCGACAGGCCGGCGTCGGTGATCTCGCCCATCACGCTGTCGACCAGGAAGGGTCGGTCGTCCTGGATGATCTCCAAGCGGTCGAACTCGAAGACATCGGCCTGGGCGGGGACGATGCGAACAGCGGGCGCGGCCGACGCGCGTCGCTCGGCGAACCGCCAAAAATCAGCCAGGGCCTGCGCCAATTGCGCCGTGGGCACTGTCGGCAGCTCGTGCGGATCAAGGTCCTCGTCGATCTGGGCCGCGAAGGCGCTGAGCGTGGCGTCGAGCGCGGGCAGCTCCAGGGCGGTCGCGAGTTCAGGGCCGACGGACGCCGCGGCGGTCGCGGCGAGGACAGGCGTAGCGATGGTCATGAGCGGGGGGACCTATGAATCGTGGCGCGTGAGCCTAGAGTGCGTCGCGACGCGCGAAAATCATCCGTCTGCACCCCTGCGCGATTTGGTCGCTGGAAAACGCGAAACGCCGCCGGATGGGGGGAACATCCGGCGGCGCGGGTCTCGCCGAGGGGGCGGCGAGATCGCTTTCGCATGGACGCCGACCGGGGGGCGGGGCGGCGTCGATGTCGGGGCGAGGGGGGATCGCCCGGACGAGGTATAAATAGGTAAGCAACCGATAAGTTCCAGGCCCCCAAGCATTGATTTGGATCTATTGACGCCAGCGCTGTTCTGCCGCCAGGATCAGAGCTTGATCCCGCCGGGATCGCCGGCCGCCGCGGTGACGAATCCCAGTTTTGGCGGCTCGGCCGCTGGGGCGACGCCAAGGGGATTGCCGTCGCCTGAGAGCAGCACGGCGATCCAGTGCGTGCCGCGAAACTGGGCCAGAATGACCATGGCCATCACCGTCAGCGGGGTGGAGAGGAACATGCCCGCGACTCCCCAGATCGCCCCCCAAAAGGCCAGGGACAGCAGGATCACCACCGGATCGATGTTGAGGCTTCGCCCCTGCATGCGCGGATAGATGATGTTGCCGAGGATGAAATTGATCAGCTGCAGCCCCGCCAGCATCACCGCGGCCTGCCACCAGGTGTCGAACTGGACCAGGGCGAACAACGGGGGGGCTAAGATCGCGATCACCCCACCGATGATCGGCACGAAGCCGACGATGAAGATCAGCAGGCCCCAGAGCACCGCATTGTCCAGTCCTAGCGAGGCCATCACCGCCCAGGAGGCGGTGGCGCCCAGGGCGCTGGTCACCGCCTGGATCCAAAGATAGTTCCCGACGCTGGCCCGGATACGCTGAAACACCTCGGCCGCGTGGATGCGGTTCTCGGGCTTGAGAAACAGGGCGTGGGTCTTCTGGGCGAAGCCCTGGCGCGAGGCCAGCACGAACCCGAGGTAGATCATCACCAGCAGGGCGTCCGTGGCGAAGCCCTGTAGGGTTTCGGCGATCTTGCCCAGATAGGCGTCCGGATTGAGTCGATCGAGCATCTGCATGAAGGTTGGGGCGGTCTTGATCCCCATGGCCTGAGCGATGCTGGCGATGCGGGCGTCGAGCCGTGGGCTGTAGATGGCGATCTGGCCGACGAAGACGCTGGCGTTACTGACCACGACATAGGTGATCAGGGCGAACAGCACGAGCGATAGGCAAATGGCCACCGGCAGCGCCGCCTTGCCGGGAAAGCCAGGGATGTGATCGCGCAGCACCCGCGCCAATCCGTCGATCATCACCGACAGAAACAGGGCCAGGGCCAGGGGCGTCAGGATGCCGCTGAGCCAGAAAAAGGCCGCGCCGGCGGCCACAACGGCGATGATCACCGAGGCGACGCGGACGGTCTTGGAGGTGCTTGCGGTCTCGGCGGCCATGAGGGTCCTTACGCGGCTTTTGCCCGGCGACTGTCAGCGCCCGGCGCGCCCGCGTCAATCGGCGCCGGGGCTCACCGCCAAACAGGCGGGATTTTTGCGGAAGGCCGCCTAGGCCACCGCCGCCCGCACCTTGCCCCATACGTGGAAGTCGGCGAGCATTTTGGTCATCGCGCCGCGATCCTGGAAGCCTTTCAGCTCATGGATCATCTCGATGCCCAGCGATGCGAACCGGCAAACCACCGCATCGGGGGGGCAGCCCTTGGCCGGGGCGGCGAACAGGGCGGCGTTGATGTCCGGCTGCTTGGCGGTGATCAGCGTCGCCAACCGCAAGGGTCCGCTCTGCGAGACATGCTGCAGTCGGGGCGATTCCGCGAACATCTCGCGCCCCAGCTGCAGAATCTGGTTCAGGCTCATCGCGCGAAGACTGGCGGCGACCTGAGGCTCGGACAGCGCCTCAAGTTCAACGGTCATAACCACGTCATTGAGCAGGAACAGCATGGCCACTCCCGGTCGCTAAAAGGAAATTCGGATGTTATCGAGCCTAACAAGCAAGGCTTAACGCATGGTTTTCTGAGCGTGCGACCGACGCCTAGAATCGGCCGATCGGGGGCGTTTGCAAAGCGAAATCGCCAGGGAGGCCGACGGCGCCACAAATCGGCGGGCTGCGCGTTTGGGGTCCTGACCTCAACTGTCGTGGACCCTGCAATGACCCGCCCCAGCGCGCCGACCATCGCCCTTTGGACGACCCTGTCACTCTTGGCCGCCTCCCCCGCGTTTGCGGAGCCTTCTCCTGTGAAGGCGGCCTTCGGAAACACTCTGGTCTCGACCTATCCGGACGGCCGAACGGCGGAGCTCTGGCTGCAGCCGGACGGCGCCTATTCGGCCCAGGGCCGGCGCGCCGATCCGTCCGGGGGCCATTGGAAGGTCAAGGGCGGCAAGCTGTGCCTGCGGCAATCGCGGCCCCTGCCCGCCCCGTTCGACTTCTGCACCCCCATTCCCGCCGCCGGCCTCGACCGGGCCTGGAGCGCCAAGGCGGTCACGGGGGAGGCGATTCAAGTCCGACTGGTCAAGGGTCACTTCTCGGGCAAGTGACCGGTGAGGGTCCCCTGGACCGAGGGTGGTTTGGTCGGGCTGGCGGGCTGAGCGAAGGCGACGAACCGCGCGCCGAGGTAGTTGAACATCCAGGCGGTCGCCGAGGCGATCGACAGCGCGATCATCGGCGCCGAGAGGCCGGCCCAATGGGTCGAGACCAGGGTGACGAAGATCCAGTAGTTGCAGAAATTCCCCAGTCCGTTGGAGATCATATAGCGCGCCCACTGGGCGGCCAGGCGCGAGCGCTCCAGACACTTAAACACCAACAGGCCGTTGATGGTGAAGGTGACCTGCATCGCGCAAAACAGCGAGATCACCCGCGACCACGCCGGCTCCAGGCCGAACCCGAGGCCGACATGCAAGATCGCGGCGTCAGTGGCGAAGCCGATCAGACCGACGCCGCCGAACTTCAGCGCCAGATGGCCCTCCCTGATCCATGCGTTCGACGATCCCATGGCATCGGTCCTGATCGCACCCCAACGGTTCGGGTTGTTCAAGCTAACGCCGCCCGGCCGCCATCCGTTGCCGTCTGGCGTAGCGGTTGTTTCAAGGTCGCGGTCGGGCCTCGAACCGGCTATAGGCTCGCGCGCAAACGCAGCTGCGAAAGGACTAAGCCATGGCCATCTTTTCTATCGAGATTGGCGGACGCCCGGTGATGGCGTTCAACGCCGCCTCCCAGGAGGAGGCTGACGGCTTTGGTCAGGATCCGGATCTGCGCGCTGACCTGCAGGTGCTGGAGGGTCCGGAGGGGCCGCTTTGGGATGGCGCGGCCTCGATCGTGGTGCGGATCGCCCTCGCCGAAGAGGCCGAACTTTGGGAGCAGACCGTGGCCGAGGAGCGCCTTGCGGGAGAGATCGAGGACGAGGACGACACCTTCGCCGTTTACCTCTTGCCGGTCATCGACCCGGAAGACGACGATGACTTCGAGGATGAGGATGAGCTTTAGATCGCCGTCGATTGGCGGCGGACCCTCTCGCGCTCGCAAGGGGGCGTCGCCATATCGGCGCCATTGACCGGCGCGAGACTTGACGCGCCGCATTGGAGCTTGTGACACATGACCCCCGACGAACGCGCGCTGCTGACGCGTTTTCTCGCCGACCTGGCCCAGGTCCCCGCCGGACCGAAGGACGCCGAGGCGGCCTCGCTGATCGACCAGGCGGTTCGCGCCCAGCCGGACGCCGCCTATCTGCTGGTGCAGCATTCGTTGCTGGCCGATCAGGCGCTGCACGCCGCCCAGGCCCAGATCGCTGACCTCCAGGCCCAGCTGCGCGCGCCGCCAACCCCGTCTGCGCCAGCGAGTTTTCTCGGCGGCGGCTACGCCCCGCCGCCGTCCGGCTACGGCCAGACCTCGGTTCCGCCGAGCGCGCCGCCCGCGTCGCCGGGCTTTTTCAGCGGCGGCGCGCCGGCTGGGCCCGGAGGGTTCGGCGCTTTCCTGCGTAATGCGGGGACCACCGCCGCCGGCGTCGCCGGTGGCGAGTTTTTGTTCGAGGGCCTGTCGAACCTGTTTGGCGGCGGACATCGCGGCGGATTTTTCGGCGGCGGTTTCGGCGGCTATGGACAGCCGATGGAAGACGTCACAATCAACAACTACGGTGACAACGCTGGCTTCGATGGCGGCGTCTATGACGACGGCGGCGGCTGGTCGGACGACGGATCCGGCGGCGGGGGCTTCTAGCGAGCACTGCAGACCGGTTGGCTGATTGAGCTTCAAGCCCTCGCCCTCTCGCCAGCCTGTGCTAGAGAGCTGTCGCGAGAATCGAGGGAGTGACGCTGCGTGAACGATGTCGCCTACCAAGTCGCCCGCAGGCGGGTGATCGCCGCCGCAGCGGGCAGGGCGGACTCTTGAGCGTCGCGGCGTCCGGGACGGCTCGATCCGCACGGCGCAAGAGCTCGCCGCTGGTCGGTCTAATCGGCGACATCGGCGGCACCAACGCCCGGTTCGCCATTGGCCGATATGCGAACGGTCAGGTCACCATTGATCATCTGCGGGTGCTGCAGGCGGCGGACTATCCGCGCGGCGAAGACGCCGTGCGCGCCTATCTGGCCAGCCTCGACGGCGCAGTGCGGCCGCGCTTCGGCGTGATCGCCGCGGCCGGTCCGATTGAGGCCGGTGAGGTGGCCTTCACCAACAACACCGCCTGGCGCTTTTCAGAGCAGAGCCTCGTCCATGTCGCCAATCTCGAGCGAGCCCGGCTGATCAACGATTTCGCCGCCCAGGCCTTGGCGCTTGATCACCTGCAGCCGGACGATTGGCGGGCCTTGGGGCCAGACGACCTCGAGGGCGACGCCGGGGCCACCAAGGCGATCCTGGGGCCGGGCACCGGATTTGGCGCTGGCGCGCGCGTGGACGACGGCAAGGCGCGCGCCACCTTGACCGGCGAGGCGGGCCACATGGCCTTCGCGCCGTTCGACGATGTCGAGGCCGAGATATTGCGCCGGCTGACGATTCGGTTCGGCCGAGTCTCGATCGAACGACTGCTGTCGGGGCCTGGCTTGGCGCACATCTATGAGACGTTGAACACGATCCAGGGGGTTGAGGCGCCGGCGATCGAGCCGCTTCAGATCACCCACCGCGCCATGTCGGGCGACGTGCTGTGCCGCGCCGCCCTATCGCGATTTTGCGCCATGCTAGGTTCGGTGGCCGGCGATTTGGCCCTGGTCATGGGCGCCCGTGGCGGCGTCTACATCACCGGCGGCATTGCGCCTGACATCTATGACTATCTGCGCGCCAGCGCCTTTCGCGAGCGCTTTGAAGATAAGGGGCGTATGAGCCCCTACCTCAAGCGCATTCCGACGCGGGTGGTGGTGCGCCCTGACGCGGCCCTGGTCGGCGCCGCCAGTCTTTTGCCCGATCTGGAGAGCCTCGCATGATCCGCGCTCGTCGCGCCCGCATCGTCAGCACCCTTGGGCCTGCGACGCGGGGCCCCGAAAAGGTTCTGCAACTGGCCCGCGCCGGGGCCGACGTGTTCCGCCTGAATTTCAGCCATGGCGTCCATGACGACCATGCCACAGCCTTCGCCGACGTGCGCGCCGCCGAGGCGGCGATCGAGCGTCCGTTGGCGGTGCTCGCCGATCTGCAAGGACCGAAGTTCCGGCTGGGGGCCTTCGCCGCCGGCAGCGTGACCATCGAACGTGGCGAGCATATCCGACTTGATCTCGACCCGACACCGGGCGACGCCCACCGCGTGTGCATGCCCCACCCAGAGCTGTTCGCGGCCCTGCGGGTCGGGTCGGACCTGCTGCTCGACGACGGACGGGTGCGACTGAAAATGACCGCCGTCGGCGACGGGTTCGCCGACGCTGAGGTGATCCAGGGCGACACCCTGTCCAACCGCAAGGGCGTGTCCTTGCCGGGGGCGGTGATCCCGCTCTCGCCCCTGACCCCGAAGGATCGTGAGGACCTGGCCTTCGCCCTGCGCCTCGGCGTTGACTGGGTGGCCCTATCCTTCGTCCAGCGCGCCGCCGACATGGCCGAGCTGCGCCGTCTGGTCGAGGGCAAGGCCGCGGTCTTGGCCAAGATCGAAAAGCCGGCGGCCCTCACCGACCTGGAGCCGATCCTCGACCTTTGCGACGGGGTGATGGTCGCGCGCGGCGATCTGGGCGTTGAGCTCGACCCTGAAGAAGTGCCGGTGGCGCAGAAGATGATCGTGCGCGCCGCACGCCGCCGTGGCCTGCCGGTGATCGTGGCCACCCAGATGCTGGAATCGATGGTCCACGCCGCGATCCCCACGCGGGCCGAAGCCTCGGACGTGGCCAACGCCGTCTATGAGGGCGCCGATGCGGTGATGCTGTCGGCCGAGACCGCCTCGGGGGACTATCCGATTGAGGCGGTGACCATGATGCACCGGATCATTGCTCGGGTGGAGCGCGATCCCAACTGGCCGGGCCTGATGAACGCCGAGCACGGCTGGGGCGACGACGGCGACGCCGACGCCCTGGTGGCGGCGGCGCGGACGGCGGCGGAATCGGGCTCGACGGCCTGCCTGGCGGTCTATTCCACCACCGGCATGACCGCCCGGCGATTGGCGCGCGAACGGCCGCTGCAGCCGATTCTGGCCCTGGTGGCCGACGAGCGGGTGGCGCGGCGGCTGTGTCTGGTCTGGGGCGTGGAGCCCAGGGTCGCCGAAGCGCCCAAGGGCTTGGATCACATGACCAAGCTGGCGGCCGGACTGGCGGCCGAACTGGGTCTGGCCCAAGCCAACGGCCGGATCTGGATCCTGGCCGGCACGCCGTTCGGCTCCCCCGGCGCGGCCAACCTGTTGCGCCTGGCCCACGCGCCGGCCTTGCCCAAGGCCTGACGAGGCGGGCTCAGGCCGAGCGCGCCGGATACCTCAGCCTGAGCAGCAGGATGCAAAGGCTGAGGATCAGGCAGACGAGGTTGGATCCGGACACCGGCCAGCTGGCGATCATCATCCCGTAGGCGGTCCAAAGCCCAAAGCCGGCGACGGTGATCGCATACATGCGTAAGGAGACGGAGGTCGCATCCCGCTCGCGCAGAATCTTGACGATCTGGGGCGCGAAGCTGGCCATCGAACAGAGGGCGGCGACGGTTCCAATGATGTCAGGCAAGGTCAAGGTTTGGCTCCTGCAGTTTTGACCAGGAAGGCCGACTGCGCCGGGGCGGTTCCGATCGCGCCGGTGAAGGCGCAAATTCATCGCGGCGACCATTTGCCGCGAGCGCCGGAACGCCTAACCTAAGGATGAACCATGTGTCGAAGTCGGATCGCGCCCAGGTGAGCGCCGGAGCCGCCATGCCCCCAACTGTCGTCCCCGCCGCTGCGCCGCCGCCCGCGAATGGGCCGGCCTTCGCCGCCATGGTCAATGGCCTGCCCGACCCGGTGCTGGTGATCGTCGCCCATGAGGCCGAGGACCTATCCGACCGCCGGGTCGTCTACGCCAATCCCGCGGCGCGCGATCTGCTGCGAATCCAGGGCGAGGGCGCGACCCTGGTCTCGGCCATTCGCCACCCGCGGGTGCTGGAGGCGGTTGATGAAAGTCTGTTCGGCGGCCTGGCCGGTGAAGCCTCCTATGAGACGGGCGGGGCTCAGGACCGGTATTGGCGGGTGCTGACCAGGCCCTTGGAGGCGGCGGCGGACGGCGCGCCCCAGGCCCTGCTGGTGATTCGCGACGAGACCGATTCGCGTCGCAATGAGCGGATGCGCGCCGACTTCCTGGCCAACGCCAGCCATGAGCTGCGAACCCCGCTCGCCTCGCTGACCGGCTTCATCGAAACCCTGCGCGGGCACGCCAAGGACGATCCGGTGGCCCGCGAGCGATTTCTCGGTGTGATGGCGGCCCAGGCCGGGCGGATGGCGCGGCTGATTGACGATTTGATGTCGCTGAGCCGCATCGAGTTGAACGAGCATATCGCGCCGGAGGGACGCGTCGATCTGGGCCTGGCGGTGCTGGACGTCTGCGACGCCATCGCGCCCCTGGCCGCTGAGCGGGGGGTCCGCCTACGCACCAGCCTGCCCTCGCGCGGGGCGGCCACCATCCAGGGCGACCGCGACCAGATCTTGCAGGTGGCTCAGAACCTGATCGACAACGCCGCCAAATATTCGCCGCCGGGCGACGCCGTCGATATCGTCGTCTCCGCAGGCCTGACCGCCGAGGCTGCGCTGGCTGCGACCCGCGAGGGCGGCGCGCGGCTGTCGATCCTCAACCCGGACCTGGTCGGCGGCGAACGTTTTGTGGTGTTGCGCTGCAGCGACAACGGGCCGGGCATCGCCCGCGAATATCTGCCGCGGCTGTCCGAGCGCTTCTATCGGGTCGAGGGCCAGAAGAGCGGCGAGCGGCTCGGCACCGGACTGGGCCTGGCCATCGTCAAGCATATCGTCAATCGCCACCGGGGCGGCTTGGCGATTGAGAGCGTCGAGGGCAAGGGAACCACCTTTGTCGCCTACTTCCCCTGCCTGCAACAAAACCGTCACGTAACGGTCGCATAGCAAAAGCAATCCCTAGGCAGGCTAGGGACGGAGGCGCTACGACCGATTCGGATCTCGCGCACCTTTGGCAGTCAGAGACCATGAACGAAGTTTGGACCAAGTCGGGCGACAGCCTGGTCGAGCCCCTGGTGGCCGAGGTCGCCCGGCTGGGCGGCCTGGCCGAGGCCCAGATCGCCGACTGCGTCGACGCCATCACCCGCCGCGACGTGCCGCTGGCCCAGGCGGTGATCGCGCGTGATCGCAAGCTGGATCTGTTGCAGGCCGAGATCGAGCGGCGGGCCATCGACCTGATCGCCACGCGCCAGCCGACGGGCCGCCAGCTGCGCCGGGCGGTGGCCGCGCTGAAGATCGCGATGAACCTCGAGCGTTGCGGCGACCTGGCCCGCAATATCGCCAAACGCGCCCTGGTGCTCAGCGAGAGCGAGCCGCTCACCCCCTTGACCCGCTCGATCGATCGGATGGGCCGGCTGGTGGCCAGCCGGCTGAAAGAGGTGCTAGACGCCTATACCGGCGGCGAGCTGGACAAGGCCCTTGGCGTCTGGTCGCGGGACGACGAGGTCGACGAGCATTACAACAGCCTGTTTCGCGAACTGCTGACCTATATGATGGGCGATCCGCGCACGATCACTCCAGGCGCGCACCTGCTGTTCATCGCCAAGAATCTCGAGCGCATCGGCGATCACGCCACCAACATCGCCGAGATCATCCATTTCGAAATCACCGGCGATCCAGACCTCGGCGAGCGGCCGAAGTGGGACCCGATGAATAGCCGCAGCGACGCCCTCGCCGCGGCGCAAATGGCCCCGGCGGCCAAGGACGAGGACTGAGATGATCCCACACGTGCTGGTGGTCGAGGACGAAGACGCCCTCAGCGCCCTGCTGCAATATAACCTCGACAAGGAAGGCTATCGGGTCACCGTCGCCAGCGATGGCGAGGAGGCTCTGGTCATGGTCGACGAACAGCTGCCCGACCTGATGCTGCTCGACTGGATGTTGCCGAAGGTGTCGGGCGTCGAGGTCTGCCGCCGCCTGCGCGCCCGGCCGGAGACGCGCAACCTGCCGATCGTGATGCTCACCGCCCGCGGCGAGGAAACCGACCGCATCCGCGGCCTGGACACCGGCGCCGATGATTATGTGATCAAGCCGTTCTCGATGAGCGAGTTGGCGGCGCGGATCCGCGCGGTGCTTCGCCGCATCCGGCCTGGTCTCGCCGAGGATCTGCTGCACCGCGGCGATATCATCGTTGATCGCGTCGCGCACCGAGTGCGCCGGGCCGACCGCGAGATTCACCTGGGTCCGACCGAGTTTCGCCTGCTCGACTACCTGATGCAGCATCCGGGTCGGGTGTTCAGCCGCGAGCAACTGCTCGACGCCGTCTGGGGCTCGGACGTCTATGTCGAGGCCCGCACCGTCGATGTGCATATCGGCCGGCTACGCAAGGCGCTCAACCAGCATGTCGAGGTCGATCCGATCCGCACCGTCCGCTCGGCCGGCTATTCGCTTGATGTGGGCGCCTGAGGTCGCTTCGGACTGAACCAATCGCCGGCCGGATCGTTGCCTGTTCGCCCGATGCGCCTGCTCTCAGCCACTGGGAGCGGGAGGCCATCGGCGAAGCTGCGATTGAGAGATCCAACCATGCGTCGTCTGATCTTGGGGACCGTCGCGGCGCTGTCCCTGTTGGCGGTTCCGCCCGCGGTCGGCGCGGCGCCGCTGTCGCCCACCGCCCAGCTGCTGTTCGGCGGCGATCGGCTGGGCGATGGGCCCGCGATCGAGCCGGTCCAATATTTCTACGGCGGCCAAAACTACTGCTGGTATTTCAACGGCTGGCGCGGACCTGGCTACTATTGGTGCGGCTATGCCTGGCGCAACGGCCTCGGCTGGGGCGGCGGCAGGGGCTGGCATGGCTGGCGCGGGCGCGGCGGCTGGGGTCGCGGCGGCGGCTTTCATCGCGGCGGCCACATGGGTTTCCATGGCGGCAGGTTCCACGGCGGCGGCTTCCATGGCGGCGACGGTGGCCATGGCGGTGGCGATCACCACGGTCGCTAGTCGAAGGCCTCTTGGGCTGGATCAAGCCCCGCGGCGTTGATAGCGTTAGGTTCAAATATTGAATGCGGGAGCGGTGGCCCATGAAAAACGGCGTTCAGCCAAGAGGCGAGGCTACGATGTTTGGGCGACGATCAAGTCCGATCGCGATCCCGCTGGTGGCGTCCGGCCCGACTGCGCTGGCCCTCGTGTCAGTCGGCGCCTTGGCGGTGGGCGCGCTGGCCATCGGCGCCTTGGCGATCGGCGCTATGGCCATCGGCAAGCTCAGGATCGGCCGCGCCAGGTTCAAGTCGGTGGAGATCGATGAATTGATCGTCCGTCGCCTGACGGTGGTGGATCAGGTCAAGCCCAGCGTGGTCCCGGCTGACCCTGACACCCAGCCGACAGACGGCGAAATCAAGCTCGCCTAGGACGGCGCGCGCTCAGGCGCGCTGCAGCGCCACTGACGGGACGGTCTGGGATAGGCGCCCGCCGACGCGGATCGGCTCGACACGGACGGCCAGGCCGGTCTTGGCGTCGGTCTCGACGAACAGGCCGCAAACCGTCGCCGGCCCTTCGGCCGGCTTGTAGCGCCCGCCATTCATGCGCGTGGTGAAGCGGCGCAGCGGCTCGTCCTTCTGGTTGCCGATGACGCTGTCATAGTCGGCGCAGGCCCCGGCGTCGGTCTGGTAGGCGGTGCCCCCATTGAGGATCTGAGCATCGGCGGTCGGCACGTGGGTGTGGGTCCCGACCACCAGGCTGGCGCGGCCGTCGCAGAAATGGCCCATGGCCATCTTCTCCGAGGTGGCCTCGGCGTGCATGTCGACGATGATGGCGTCGGCCGCAGCCCCCAGCGGGCAGATCTCCAGCTGGCGATCGACGGCGGCGAAGGGATCATCGAGCGCGTCCATATGCACCCGGCCGAGCAGGTTGATCACCAGCACCCGGTGGCCGCTCTCGGTTTCGAACAGCTGGGCCCCGCGACCGGGCGCGTCGGACAGCACCGGATAGTTCAGTGGCCGGATCAGCCTGGGCTCGCGGACGATATAGGTCAGGGCCTCGCGCTGGTCCCAGGAGTGGTTGCCCAGGGTGATGCAGTCGGCGCCGGCGGCGAAGATTTCGCCGGCGGTGTTTTCGGTGATGCCGAATCCCGCTGCGGCGTTCTCGCCGTTGACGACGACGAACTGCAGGCCAAGCCGGCGGCGCAGATCGGGAAGGTGGTCGGCCAGGCCGTCGCGACCTGCCCGGCCCACGACGTCGCCGAAGAAGGCGAAACGCATGTTCAGATATTCCTTTGGAACGCCCTATAGCCGGTTTCGGTCAGGATCGCGTCCAGCAATTGATCATGCGGCTCGGCGGGAACCTGCGCGACCTCTTGTCCGGCATAGGCTAGGCCGACCACGTGGACGGCGCCCGAAGATCGCGCAGCCGCCAGGGTGCGATCATAGCAGCCCGCCCCCTGGCCCATCCGCCCGCCCGCCGCGTCGAAAGCGAGCAAGGGGACGAGGATCAGATCGGGCGCGAGCACCGGCGCGGTATTCAGGGGCGCCGGCACGCCAAAGGCGTCAGGCGCCAAGGTCTCGGCGTCGGCATGCCGATGAAACACCAGCGGCGCGTCGCGCGCGTCAGCCCGCGGCAGAACGATCTGAGCGCCAGCTTGGGCCAGCCGGCGCAGCAACGGCCAGGGATCGAGCTCCCCGCCCTGGGGGCGATAGCCCGCGACGATCCGAGCGGAGAAGAGGTGGTCAGGGGCCAGCGCCGCGACGCGCAGGGCGGCGTCAGGGGCCTCGGCGGCCAGGACCTTGCGTCGGCGGCGCAAAACGAGGCGCAGGGCGGTCTTGGCCGAGGCGGGCGAGGCGTGAACCAACAACGCCCTCAAATCGAAGGGAGATAAGGTGGCGGCGCCGCGAAGAACCGTGAAGGCGTTTTCAATCCACTCGGACCTGTTTTGAACAGGTGGGCGCGGTGTGTCCGAGACCACGATCTTGGACAGGGACGGCTCCCTTAGAGATGAATTAAGGTCCCCGGGATGTGAAGCCTTCGACGCGAACCACAGCAAGACCCGCCGAGACAGAAGATAGGCGCTCGCGGTCCCAGTCTCAAGGGAAACCGTCCGATGGCGGCGTGATGACGCGATCGTGTGACTGGACAGCGCCTGCGAAGCCTTTCTAGAACCGGAACATGCCCAGGCCCCAGGTGACAGAGGACGACTACGCGGCCCTGCGCGGCTTCTTCGCCTATTTTGCGGCTGCGGAGCTGGGCCTGCCCGACGCCGTCGCGCCGCTCGAGGCGCTGGAGCTCCAGGCGCCCAAGCGGGCCGCCTCCGGTCTGGGCCTGGCGATCCAGGACTGCCTGGAGCTGTCGGCGGATTTCGGCGCGGCGCGGATCCGCGCCGCGGACGAGGCCCTGGCCGTGCGGGGCCTGCCCACCCTGTCCCAGGTGCGGCTGGTCTATTGGCGCCGGGTTCAGGTCGTCCTGGCGCGCGGGGCCGTGCGCACCGAGGCTGAGCGGGTCGCCCTGCGCGGCCTGGCCGACAGCGCTGTGGGCGACGAGATCAGGGCGCGGTGCCTGGCCCTGCTGGAGGCGGATGAGGCGCGGGGCGCGCGCCGGTTGGGCTGGGCGGGCCCGCCGGGATAAGGCCCCACCCCTCTAACGCGTGACCTTGGCGGTGATCGCCTCGATCTTGCGGGCGGCGGTGTCCAGGGCCACGGCGGCGCGGCCCTCGACCCGCGACATTTCCGATTGCAGGCGCGACAGCTCGGCGTGGGCGCTGGCCAGGCGCAGCTGGGTGTCCGACAGCTCGTCGGCCAACAGCAGGGCGCCCATCAGGAACAGGCGGGTCTCTCCCAGCTGGCCGACCTCCTGGCTGACCTGGCGCACCTGAAGGTCGAACAGCCGGGCCAGCTCGACCAGGTGATGCTCCTGTCCGTCCTCGCAGCCCACCGTATAGGGCCGGCCATGCACCTCAATCGTCACCTGGGCCATGGCTTAGGCGTCCTGTTCGCTATAGTCGCCGGTGTCGCCGGCCGGCGTCTCGCGCAGTTCGTCCTCGGCCAGGGCCGCGCGCAGTTCAGCGATCGCATGGCCGAGCACGGCCGAGGCTTCGGCGCCGGCCTCTTCCAGGGCCCGTTCGCGGCTGCGGGCCGCATCGAGCTCTGCGGCCAAATTGGCGCGATCCTGGTCGAACAGCTCGCCATTGCCGGCGTCAGCCTGGATCACCAGGCTGCTGATCCGCAGCTCCAACTGGCTCAAGGCGCGATCCAGGCGGTGGATCGCGGCGTCCAGGGCGATGCTTTCGCTCGCCTCTCGCATCATTATCCATGCTCCGTGGTCGTCGTCAGACATCCTCTATAGACCGGCCGGGGGGGCGGCCGAAAGCGCCGGCTTGCTCGAGGGCGTGCGGCGCCCATTTCGGGTCAGGGTCTTCGCGGGCCAGGGGTCGTCAAGATCAGGTTTGGGGCGGGGCGCCGCCGCCAAGGCCGCCTGCGCGGCAGGCCGGCCACGTCGGGGTCAGAAAATGCGGATCCGGGCCTGAGGCCTCTTCATTCGCGCGCGTGAAAGGCTTAACTCTCCGCCGAACCGCTCGCCGATCTTGGCGCGCGCCCGGCCGTCGGGTTTTCGCTGAGCGCGCACGCTTGACTTCCGTGCGTTCAACCGCAAAACCGCGCCAAATCGCAAAAGGGAATGCCGTCTCATGACTGTTCGCGTCGCCATCAACGGGTTTGGCCGCATCGGCCGGCTGGTCCTGCGTTCGATCGTCGAACATGCTCGTCACGACGTCGAGGTGGTGACGATCAATGATCTCGGCCCCGTCGAGACCAACGCCCACCTGTTCCGCTATGACAGCGTCCACCGCCGCTTCCCCGGTGTGGTCACCGTCGACGGCGACACCCTCGATGTGGGCACGGGCAAGATCAAGGTCACGGCGATCCGCAATCCGGCCGAGCTGCCGCACAAGGATCTGGGCGTCGATATCGCCCTGGAATGCACGGGCCTGTTCACCTCCAAGGAAAAGGCCTCGGCCCACCTGACCGCCGGCGCCAAGCGCGTGCTGGTGTCCGCGCCTTGCGACGGCGCCGACAAGACCATCGTGTTCGGCGTCAACCACAACGAACTGACCGCCGACGACCTGGTCGTCTCGGCCGGCTCCTGCACCACCAACTGCCTGGCCCCGGTGGCCAAGGTGCTGCTGGACCTGTGCGGCATCGAGCGCGGCTATATGACCACCATCCACTCCTATACCGGCGACCAGCCGACCCTGGACACTCTGCACAAGGACCTCTACCGCGCCCGCGCCGCCGCCATGTCGATGATCCCGACCTCGACCGGCGCGGCCAAGGCCCTGGGTCTGGTGCTGCCGGCCCTGGCCGGAAAGCTGGACGGATCGTCGATCCGCGTGCCGACCCCGGACGTCTCGGTGGTCGATCTGAAGATCGTCCCGACCCGCGACGTGACCAAGGCCGAGATCAATGAGGCGCTCAAGGCGGCATCCGAAGGCGCGCTGAAGGGCGTGCTGGGCGTGACCAACGAGCCGCTGGTGTCGATGGACTTCACCCACATCGCCGCCTCGTCCACCGCAGCCCTGCCCCAGACCCAGGTGATCGAGGGCAAGCTGGCCCGCGTCCTGTCCTGGTACGACAACGAATGGGGCTTCTCGACCCGCATGATCGACGTCGCGGCCGAGATCGGTAAGCACCTCTAGTCACCGCCATCGCCTGACCGGTCGATCCTGATCGGTCAGGCGCCTCGCCTTTAACGCCGCAGCAGATTGGGTTCGTCTCGATGGCTTTCCGCACGCTCGACCAGGCCGATCTGACCGGCAAACGCGCCCTGGTGCGCGTCGATTTCAACGTGCCGATCCAGGATGGCGCGATCAGCGACGACACCCGTCTGCGCGCCGCCCTGCCGACCATCGCCAAGCTGCGCGCCGGCGGGGCCAAGGTGATCCTGTTGGCCCACTTCGACCGTCCCAAGGGCAAGCGCGTTCCCGCCATGAGCCTGGCGCCGATCACAGCTCCGCTCAGCGCCCTGATCGGGGCCCCGGTGGCCTTCGCCGACGACTGCGTCGGCCCCGACGCCGCCGCCGCCGTGGCGGCGATGCACAATGGCGATGTGCTGCTGCTGGAAAACGTCCGCTTCCATCCCGGCGAGGAAAACAACGATCCGGCCTTCGCCGCCGAACTGGCCGCCAATGGCGACCTCTATGTCAATGACGCCTTCTCGGCCGCCCACCGCGCCCACGCCTCGACCGAGGCCCTGGCCCACATCCTGCCCGCCTATGCCGGCGAGGCCATGCGGCGCGAGCTCGACGCCCTCGACCTGGCCCTGGGCAAGCCCGAGCGGCCGGTGCTGGGCGTGGTCGGCGGCTCCAAGGTCTCGACCAAGCTCGACCTGCTCAGCCACCTGGTGACCAAGCTTGATCGCTTGGCGATCGGCGGCGGCATGGCCAACACCTTCCTGTTCGCCCAGGGCTGGGACGTGGCCGCCTCCTATTGCGAAAAAGACCTGGCTGACACCGCGCGTGAGATCATCGCCCTGGCCGGTCAGAACCACTGCGAACTGCTGCTGCCGGTCGATGTGGCGGTCAGCGAGACCATGGAGCCAGGCGCGCCCTGGCGCATCAGCGCCCTGGGCGAGCTGACCGAGAAGGAGCGCATCCTGGACGCCGGCCCGCAGAGCGTGAAGCGTCTGACCGACGCCATGGACGCATCCAAGACCCTGGTCTGGAACGGTCCCCTGGGCGTGTTCGAGGTGCCACCGTTTGATCGCGCCACCGTAGCCGCGGCGCACCACGCCGCCGAGCGAGTCAAGGCCGGCGAACTGGTGGCCGTAGCCGGCGGCGGCGACACGGTGTCGGCGCTCAACCTGGCCGGCGTCACCGCC
>Ga0302196_10002205_pt1 | contig 18357 bp, 16 predicted proteins | sample II_Bog_N1_3_FD_198794 | JGI IMG/M metagenome (GOLD analysis project Ga0302196, IMG submission 198794) | Peat permafrost microbial communities from Stordalen Mire near Abisko, Sweden - II_Bog_N1_3 | ecosystem: Environmental > Terrestrial > Soil > Wetlands > Peat | place: Sweden: Abisko...
CACTCACCAGTGTGGAGAAGAACTCGAACACCGAGTTCCTCCCGGCCACCGAGCCCAGCGTCAGAGCCCAGGCCCTGACCGACGCCTTCAACACCCGCCACCCGGTGGACACCACCACCTTCGTGGCGGCCACCGGCCGAGGGCCGCTGACCGCAGCCGACACCGCGGCCGTGGCCCGGGCCGAGCAGGCCATGCGGGAAGTGCACCTGGTGAGTTCGGTGCTGGACCAGGGCGTCTCGGCCAACGGCCGGGGCGCCCGGGCGCTGGTCGAGGTCACCCTCCCGTCGAACGCCCAGGACCGGGACGTCACCGGCACGGTGGACGCCCTGCGGACGGCCCTGGTGGACGCCCGGCCCCCACCGGGTCTGCAGATGCACCTGACCGGCGGGCTGGCCACCTCGGTGGACGAGCAGAACCAGAGCGGCCGGATCCAGACCCTGACCGAAATCCTCTCGATCCTGTTCATCGTAGTTCTCCTGTTCCTCACGTTCCGGGCCCTGTTGGCCCCGGTGGTGGCCCTGCTCCCGTCGGCGGTGGCCCTGGTGGCCGCCGGCCCGATCATCGCCGAGTCCACCCACCTCGGGGTCGAGGTGTCCAACCTGACGCCGGTCCTGCTCATCGTGGTGCTGCTCGGGGCGGGCACCGACTACGGACTGTTCCTCATCTTCCGACTGCGGGAAGAGCTCCGACTCGGCAAGAGCGTGGACGACGCCGTGGCCTTCTCCCTGTGCAAGGTGGGGGAATCGATCACCTTCTCCGGCCTGACCGTGATGGGCGCACTGGCCACCGTGGTCATCGCCACCTTCGGCCTCTACCGCGGCCTGGGGCCGGCCCTGGCCATCGGGATCGCCGTGGCCCTGCTGGCCAACCTGACCCTGCTGCCGGCGCTCCTGGCCGTGCTGGGCCGGAGCGTCTTCTGGCCGCGGATCCCCAAGGTGGGACGGCACAAGGGCGGTGTCTGGGGCCGGATCGCCGGCAAGGTGGTCAGCCGCCCCGTGGTCACCCTGGTGCTGGGCCTGGTGATCTTCGGGGGGCTGGCGCTGTCGATGCTGGCCTACTCGCCCAACGGATTCAACGATCCCCCGCCGCCGTCCACGTCGGACTCGGGCCGGGGCCAGGCCATCCTGAGCGCCGACTTCCCCTCGGTGGGGACCAATCCCACCACTGTGGTGTTCCGGCTGCCGGTCCCGGTCTGGGACGATCCGACCCTCCTCGACCGGGCCCAGGCGGGTCTGGTCCGGTCCGGGGAGTTCAGCGCGGTGACCGGGGCCCTCAATCCCAACAGGGGCACCGTCTCGGCGGCGGCCCTGGCCGAGGCCCACGACCAGCTGGCCTCCCGGCTGCCGGTGGCGCCACCGGCCGGGGTCACCGTGTCGGCGGCCGCCTATGAGGCCTATCAGGCCTCCACCCAGTTCATCAGCGCCGACGGACGCACCATCCAGTACCAGACCGCGCTGCGGGCCGGCGGGGCGGACAGCACCGCGGCGGCCGACGCCATCCCGGCGGTGCGGGCGGCGGTGGCCCGGGTGGGACGGACGATCGGGGCCTCCGCCGCCGGGGTCACCGGCGACGCCCCTCTGGCCTCGGACGTCGGGACCATCTCCGGCCACGACCTCATGGAGATCATCCCCATCGTGATGGTCGTCCTGGCCCTGCTGCTGGCCGTGGTCCTGCGCAGCCTGGTGGCCCCCCTGTACCTGGTGGTCAGCGTGGGCCTGTCCTATCTGGCCTCGCTGGGACTGGCCGTTCTGGTGTTCGTCCTGATCGGGGGGCAGGACGGCATCAACTACGTCCTCCCCTTCTTCATGTTCCTCTTCATCATGGCCCTGGGCCAGGACTACAACATCCTGGTGATGACCCGGATCCGCGAGGAGGCCCACCACGCGCCGATCCGGGTGGCCGTCCGGCGGGCCGTGGAGGCCACCGGAACCACCGTGACCTCGGCGGGACTCATCCTGGCCGGTACTTTCGGGGTGCTGACCGCCACCGGCAACACCCAGGCCCAGGAGATCGGGCTGGGGTTGGCCGCCGGCATCCTCCTCGACACCTTCTTCGTGCGCACGCTGCTGGTGCCGTCGGTGGTGGTCCTGTTGGGCCGATGGAACTGGTGGCCGTCGCGGCTCTCGGGCGAGGACCACAGCCACGATCCGGTGGCACCCGACGACCTCGGTCCGCTGGATGGCTGCGGGTCCGACGAGAGCCCGGCCCGGCCACTGGCCGGGGTGGCCCCCTGAGACCCTGACGGCCGGAAGTCCCTGACGGCCGGACCGCTCGGCCACCGCTCAGCCACCGCTCGGCCGGCCGGACATCAGCCGTCGGGTGGTTCGGGTCGGGTCCGGGCCCGGACGGAGTACGGTGAACGGGCGTGGCCAGCCGACGGGATGCACTCACTCGACCGACCGTGGTCCTCCTGGTCCGGCACGGGAAGACGCCGACCACCGGCAAGGTCCTGCCCGGACGGGCCCCCGGCCTGCACCTGTCGGACGAGGGGCGGGCCCAGGCCGAAGCGGTCGGGGGCCGACTGGCGGCCCTGGTGGCGGCCGGACGGCGCCCCCCGGTGGCCGTCTACGCCTCCCCGCTCGAGCGGACCATGGAGACGGCCCGGCCCATCGCCCGCCAGCTCGGCCTGCGGGTGCGGACCGAACGGGGCCTGCTGGAGTGCGAGTTCGGCGAGTGGACCGGCGCCCGGCTGACCACGCTGGTCAAGAAGCCGGAGTGGCGACAGGTCCAGCAGTGGCCGAGCGGATTCCGGTTTCCGGGCGGCGAGTCGTTCCAGGAGATGCAGGCCCGGATGTCCTCGGCCATCGCCCGCCTGGTGGAGATGCACCGGGGGGAGACCGTGGTGGCGGTGTCCCACGCCGATCCCATCAAGGCCGCGGTGAACATGGCCGCCGGCACCCACCTCGACCTCTTCCAGCGCCTGGTCATCTCCCCGTGCTCGGTGTCCGCTCTGGCCTACAGCCCGGCCGGTCCGGCCGTCCTGACCGTCAACTCCACCGCCTCCCTCGATGATCTGGCCGTGGCGTGAGCGAGGGCTACGACCTGTCCGATCCCGAGCGGATCACCGTCGGCGCGGTGGGTCCGGCCGGCAGCCGGCTCTTCTTGCTGCAGTGCCGCCAGGGTCCGGTGCTGCTCACCCTGAAGATCGAGAAACAGCAGGTGGCGGTGGTGGCCGACTATCTGGCCCGCATCGTGCGGGACCAGCAGAGGCCCGGTCATCTCCCCGACGGCCTCCCGCTCGAGGAGCCGGCCGAGCCGGCCTGGGTGGTGGGGACGGTGGGAGTCTCCTACGACGAGGTCGAGGACCGGATCACCCTGGTCATCGAGGAGCTCGTGCCCGACGACGAGTCCGGTGCCATCGCCCGGCTGTCGATCACCCGGGAGCAGGCGGCGGCGTTCGCCATCGAGGCCACCCGACTGGTCGAGTCGGGCCGGCCCCCGTGCCCGTTGTGCGGCTCACCCCTCGACCCCTCAGGACACGAATGTCCCCGGACCAACGGCCACCGGCCGCCGGCGGTGTAGCCGGCTGGAGCCCCGACGGCGGACCCGGGCTCGAGACGCTGACAGGACTGCTGGCCGGATGCGACTTCACCGTGGTCGGACGGCTGCCCTGGAGCTCGAACCTGACCTACCTGGTCACTCTGGCCACCGGGGCCGACCCACCGGTGGGAGCGGTCTACAAGCCCGGCGCCGGCGAGCAGTCGCTGTGGGACTTCCCCGACCGGCTCTTCCGCCGGGAGGCGGCGGCCTACACCCTCTCCGAAGCCCTGGGCTGGGGGCTCGTGCCCCCCACCGTGGTCCGCCACGACGGGCCGATGGGTGAGGGTTCGCTCCAGCTCTTTGTGGCCGCCGACTACAGCGAGCACTACTTCACCCTCTTTGACGAGGGTCGTGACGAATCGGTCCTCCGGACGTTGTGCGTTTTCGACATCGTGGCCAACAACGCCGACCGGAAGAGCGGCCATGTGCTCCGGGGTCCCGACGGCCGGCTGTGGGGGATCGACCACGGACTGTGCTTCCACCGCCAGCCCAAGCTGCGCACGGTCATCTGGGACTTCGCCGGGGACCCCCTCCCCGACGAGCTCCTCGGCGACCTCGACCGGCTGGCCGCGGACCCGCCCGAGGGCCTGGCCGGCCTGCTGTCGGAGGCCGAGCAGGAGGCCGTGGTGGAACGGACCCGCCGGCTGGTCGACAGCGGCGTCTTCCCCGAGCCCACCGGCGACCGACCGCCCTACCCCTGGCCGCTGATCTGAACAGCCGCGGAACGGAGCGGCCGCTCGACGGCGGTCGTGTCTAGCGACGGTGGGAGGGGCTGGCCGGGACCGGTGATGTCACCGCCTGGGCCAGCAGCGCAGCGTAGAACTTGGCCCCGGCGGGATCGAGGTGCACCCCGTCGGGGTAGAAGAACCCCGGGTGGATGGCGCTGGCGGCATTCCAGTCCACCACGGTGGCGTTCGGATAGTCCCGGGCCACGGCGGCGATGGTCTGGTTGACCTGGTCCTGCCAGGGTCGGGGGACCCGGGTGTTGACCAGCACGATCCGGCGCATGGGACCGAAGGAGTTGATCAACTGCTCCAACTGCTGCACCGAGTAGGGACCGTTGGTACCCAACTCGAGGATGAGCCGGTCGCCCACCACCCCCTCCCGCTTGAGGCTGGGCACGGCGTCCTGCACCTGGTAGAGCTGCTGTCCCACCTGGGCGTCGATGGCGATGCCCGGCAGGAACTGCTCGAGGTAGGGGGCGGCGTCCACCATGATCGAGTCGCCGATGGCGGTGACGTCCTGGCCGGCCGGCGGCGGTGCAGTGGTGGTGGTGGTGACCGGGCCCGCCCGCCGACCGGGCACCGTGGTGGGGACGGAGACGTGGTGCCGGACGGGCACGATGACGGTGACCTGGGACGCCGGATCGGCCGACGCCGACACCACCCCGAAGAGGCCCAGGGCGCACAGGGCGGCGTTGAGCGAGACCGCTCCCACCACCACCCAACCCACCGGGCGCAGGGTCGGCCATGACCACCGGTGCCGGCGGAGTTTCTCCCACTGGCGGCCGAGGGCGCCGTGGCGGACCGGCTGTTCGATGTACCGCCACGACAACGCCGCGATGACCAGGGTGATGCCGATCTGGAGGATGGCCCGCACCACGCTGGCCCCGGCGTCGAGCGGGGTGGTGAGGACGATGACCGGGTAGTGCCAGAGGTAGATGGCGTAGGAGCGTTCGCCCACCCAGCGGAGTGGCTCCCATCCGAGGACCACCCGGAGCTGGGATCCGGGGTGGATTGTGGCGCCGATGACCAGCGCCGTGAGGAGGGACAAGAGCAGGAGACCGCCCTCATAGAGGAACGGTTCGTACTGGTTGGTGTGCCAGAACATGACGAAGATGCCGAGCAGGGCCACTCCCCCCACCAGGTTGATGACCCGGCCGGCGTTGGGGGAGACCGGGGCGAAGTTCCGGTTACGGGGGAGCACGAAGGCCAGGGACGCCCCGACCAGGAGGGCGAAGGCCCGGGTGTCGGTCCCGTCGTAGACCCGGGTGGGATCGGCGCCGGGGGGCAGGAGGGAGAAGAGGATGCCCATCTCCAGGGCCGACAGGGCGGCCAGGCCCAGGGTGGCCAGAAGCATGGCCCGGCGGTCGTGCAGCCAACGGAACCCGGCCAGGATCAGGAGCGGCCAGAGCACGTAGAACTGCTCCTCGATGGACAACGACCACAGGTGCCCCAGGGGGGACGGCGGCCCGAACCGGGCGAAGTAGGAGATGTGGTGGAAGATGTCCCACCAGTTGCTGAAGTAGAAGATCCCGGCGGGCAGGTCGCTGCGCAGGGCGGCCAGCTGGGACCGGTCGAACAGTGTGGCCCAGCCCACCACCACGAACAGCATCACGAACAGCGCGGGCAGCAGCCGGCGGGCCCGCCGGATCCAGAACATCTTGAGGCCGATCCCCCGGTGACGGGAGTACTCGGCGAGCAGCAGGTCGGTGATCAGGTAGCCCGAGAGGACGAAGAACACCTGCACCCCGAGGAGGCCACCGGAGGCCCAGCCGAAGTTCAGGTGGTAGGCGATCACCGCCAGGACGGCGATGGCCCGGATGCCGTCCAGTCCCGGGAGGTAGGGGCTGGTGCCCTCGATCGGCCTAGGCACAGTGCGCCCGATGGGACCGGGCGCTCGCCGAGGTCAGCTGGTCGAGTTGGCGGGTACCCGGGTGGAGGGTGGACCCGGGGGTTCCACCGAGCCACCCGCGTGGGTCACGACGGCTGCGGCGGCGTTGAGTGGTGGAGATCACGTCCCTGGGGATCGGAGCGGTCGGGGATGCGGGCCAACATTATGGCACGGCGATCCCCCCGGACAGCGTCCGGTCCCACGCATTTCAGCGGAGGCGCGCTCCTAGCCGAGCCACCCCCGGGACGGGTCTCACCCCCGCGACTTGATGGCCTCGATGAGTTTCGGGAGCACCTTGTGCACGTCACCCACGATGCCCAGGTCGGCCACCGAAAAAATCGGTGCGTCCTGGTCCTTGTTGATGGCCACGATGTTCTTCGAGTTCTTCATCCCCACCAGGTGCTGGGTGGCACCGGAGATCCCACAGGCGACGTACACGGTGGGCTTGACGGTCTTGCCGGTCTGGCCGACCTGGTGGGAGTAGGGCACCCAGCCGGCATCCACGATGGCCCGGCTGGCCCCGGCGGCTCCGTGGAGCAGGGTGGCCAGCTCCTCGATGAGCACGTACTGGTCCTTCTCGCCGAGCCCGCGACCCCCGGACACGACCACGTTGGCCTCGTCCAGCTTGGGACCGGTCCGCTCCTCGACGTGGTGGGAGACCACCCGGGCGGTGCCGGTGGCACCGGTGTCCGGTGCCGCCAGGGCCGACACGGCCGCCGGGGCGCCGCCCGACGGTTCGGCGGCGAAGGACTTGGCCCGCACCACGTAGATCCCCGGACCCTCGGCGGTGAACCGGGCCGAGGCCATCTGGCTCCCCCCGAAGATGGCGTGCTGGGTGACCAGCCCCCCGTCGCCGCCGGTCAGGTCGACCACGTTGGTCAGGACCGGCCGGTCCAGCTTCACCGAGAGGCGGGCGGCAATGTCGCGGCCGTCGTAGGTGGCGGGGAACAGGATGGCGTCGGGCGCGGATCCCGCTCCGACCGCAGCGGCGATGGCCGCCGCCACCGGGGCGCCCGGGAGCGACCCGCCCAGGTCGCCGACGTCCCACACGGTGGTGGCGCCGTACTCGCCCAGGGTGCCGGCGACCGCGGCCGTGGTGTCGCCCCAGGCGACGGCCTCGACTGTCCCGGCCAGATCACGGGCCCGGGTCAGCAGCTCGAGCGAGGTGGTGACGGGGGCCCCGTCGGCGACTTCCGCGAGGACCCAGATGGTGTCGACTGACATGGTGCGTGCTCTCCTACCCGATCCCTACAGGACCTTCAGTTGCTCAAGAAATTGGATGACCCGCTCGAAGCCCTCGCCCTCGTCGACGACGATCTCGCCGGCCGACCGGGCCTCGGCCTCGGCCACCTGGGTGATCTCCTGACGGGCGCCGGTGGCGCCGACCTGGGAGGCGTCGAGACCGAGGTCGGCGATGCCCAGGGTCTCCACCGGCTTGGACTTGGCGGCCATGATCCCCTTGAACGACGGATAGCGGGGCTCCACCACGCCGGCGGTCACCGTGACCACGGCCGGGAGCGGGCACTCCACCTCGTCGTAGCCGGCCTCGGTCTGGCGGTCGACCTTGACCGAGTCCCCGCTGACCTCGACCCTCTTGGCGAAGGTCACCGACGGCAGGCCCAGGATCTCCGCCACCTGCACCGGTGTGGTCCCCGTGTAGCCGTCGGTGGACTCGGTAGCGGCCAGGATCAGGTCCGGCTGGACCCGGGCGATGGCTGCGGCCAGGACCTTGGCGGTGCCCAGGGCGTCCGTCCCGGCCAGGGCCTCGTCACTCACCAGGATGGCCTTGGCCGCCCCCATGGCCAGGGCCGTGCGCAGGCCCGAGGTCTCCCCGTTGGGGGCCATCGACACCAGGGTGACCTCGCCGCCGCCGGCCGCATCGGCCAGCTGGAGAGCCATCTCCACCCCGTAGGAGTCGGAATCGTCCAGGATCAGTTTTCCCTCCCGGACAAGGTTGTTCGTCCCCGGAGCGAGGGCCGGTGGTGCGGCCGGATCGGGGATCTGCTTCACACAGACAACGACGTTCATGGGCGTGCATTGTTGTTGAAAATGGCCTCTGCGACCAATCGGCCCGCTCTCCCTGGTCAGGACCCCCGGCCCCGGCACCGGCGGCGACGGCGCGCCCGGGTGGACGCGCGCGGACGCGGGCGGGTGGTCCCCGGTCAGCCGGGCCGGAGGGTGCGCAGGGCCAGGGCCACATCGTCGGTGATCACGGCGTCGACCCCGGCCCGGGCCACGGCCTCCAGGTCGCCGGGGTCGTTGACGGTCCAGGCGGCGACGGACAGCCCGGCCCGGTGGGCCCGGTCGACCAGGGCCGCATCCACCCGGTCGACCGGGGGGTGCAGCGCCGTACAGCCCCGTTCCACCGCGGTGGCCACCCCGGTGTCGGGGTCCAACCACGAGGCCACCAGCAGTCCGGTGGCCAGGTCGGGGTGGGCGGTGCGGACCGCGGTCAGGGTGTCCGGCCAGAACGACGACACCACGACGTCGCCGACCCGGCCCCGGGCCACCACCAGGTCCACCACCTGGCGGGCCATCCGGTCGTCCGGGTCGAACCCCGGTTGGCCGGGGAGATTCTTGATCTCGATGTTCACCCTGAGTCCGCCACAGGCGTCGAGCGCCGCCGCCAGGAGGGGGACCGGCACCGGCAGCATGGCGGCGTTGAGCCCGGCGACCGGACCCAGCCCGGGCACCTCCGGGTCGTGGTGGACCGCCAGCTCCCCGTCCGCCGTCATCCGGACGTCGAGTTCGACACCGTCGGCACCGAGCTGCCGCGACCGGTCGAAAGCCGCCAGCGTGTTCTCCGCGATCCCCGCGGCCCGGTAGGGGCTGCCCCGATGACCCAGAACGGCTATCGAATCGGTGATGGCCGACCCCTCGCTCCACTCGTCGACCGGAGCGGCGGACCGGCCCGGAAGGGCGTCCACCGGGCACCGGAACTGCTTGCAACCCCAGTTGCCGATGATTACTCTAGTGAACGAACCCTGAACGGCCGGTGACTTTTTGGCGCCGAGCTATGTGAATCGGATCACAAACTGGATATCTCGGGAACGGGAGCGGAGGAAACATCGTGGCCCTTATGTGGAACCGCACGGTCGAGTGGGACGATAACGACTGGAGGCAGCTGGCGGCGTGCCGCAGCACCGAGCCCGATCTCTTCTTCCCCATCGGCACGACCGGGCCGGCCGTCGACCAGATCGAGGCGGCCAAGCGGGTCTGTCGGGGCTGTGACGCCATGGAGCCGTGTCTCGACTTCGCCCTGGCCACCAACCAGGAGTCGGGAGTCTGGGGCGGGACCTCGGAAGAGGAGCGCCGCAAGCTCCGCAAGGCCTGGCTGGCCGCCCGCCGACGGGCGTCCTGAGCCTGCCGGAGCCCACCGGCCCCGACCCGACTAGAGGCCCACCCGCTGGGGTTCCGCCGGCGGGAGCTCGATGGCCACGACCGTGCCGGACTGTCCGGGCTGTGCCACGCTCCGGTTCCGCATGGTGATGGTGCCGTCCAGCTGACTCCGGACCAGGTCGCGGACGATGGACAGCCCGAGGCTCTCCGACGCATCGATGTCGAATCCGGGCGGGAGCCCCGATCCGTCGTCGAGGACCTCCAGCGTCAGGCTGTTCAGATCGTTGACCAGGTTGACCCGGATGTGACCCACGGGCTGGACCGGGGCGCCCGGGACCCCGTCCGCCCCGTCGTCACCCTCCACCTCGAGGAAGGCGTGCTCGACGGCGTTCTGCAGGAGTTCGGCCAACACCACCGCCAACGGGGTGGCCACGTCGGCCGGCACCTCGCCCAGGCCGCCGGTGACCTCGAAGACCAGGGGGCGTGAGAGGACCACCGAGTCCTCGGCCATGCGGATCAGGGAGGTGACGATCTCCTCGAAGGGAACCTGGTCGCCGGGTTCACGCGACAGGATCTCGTGGACGATGGCGATCGACCGGACCCGTCGCTCGGCCTCGAAGAGGGCCACCCTCCCCCCGCCGGGCGGGAGGCGCCGGGCCTGCAGCCGGAGCAGGGCCGAGATGGTCTGGAGGTTGTTCTTCACCCGGTGGTGGACCTCACGGATGGCGGCGTCCTTGGAGAGCAGCAGCCGGTCCAGCCGGCGGACGTCGGTGACGTCGCGCAACAGCACCAGGCAGCCGGTGACATCGTCGGCGGCCAGCAGCGGGATGCAGTGCAGGAGGACGGTGACGTCCGGGCGGCGCTCCACCTCCTCCACCACCGGCAGCGCCGAGGCCAGGGCCCACTCGATGGCGGACTCCTCGATCCCGAGGTCGGTGAGGCGCCGGCCTTCGATCTGGGAGTACATGCCCATCCGGTGGAGGGCGTTGGTGGCGTTGGGGGACGCGTAGCGGACCCGGCCCTCCTCGTCCACCAGCACCACACCGTCACCCACCCGCGGCGCCTCCTCGGTGGCCACCTCCTCGCTGGGGAACGGGAACGTGGACTCGGCCAGCATGATGGCGAAGCGCTCGAACAGGTCGCGGTAGGTCCTCTCGAGGTGGCCGGGACGGCGACCGGCCCCGGACGACAGCCGGACCAGCACCGCCACCGTGGTCCCCTCGTACCGAACCGGGATGCAGTGCATGCGGACCTGCTCCTCGTCGGGATCGAGGAGGATCTCCCCCCGGGTCACCTCGCCGGTCTCCTCCGTGACGACGGCCTGGGCCCTCAGGTCGGGGCCGGCGATCTCCCCCACCAGGTCGTGCTGGACCACCGTGGCGCTGTTGGACGGGCGCATCTGGCCCAGCACCACCAACTCGGTGCCCCCGTCGGGATGGCCGGGTCCGGCCGGGTCCACCGGCGCCAGCAGCAGGAGGTCGGAGAAGGACAGGTCGGCCAGGATCCCCCAGGTGCCGAGCAGCCGCTGGAGGTGGCCGAGCTGGTCCTCGTCCAGGCTGGTCCGTTCGAAGGCCAGTTCGGCCGGGGTGGCCACCCTCAGGCTCCGTCGGGCGGGGCCACGGGGACCTCGTGGGGCCGGCGGTCGCGGTACGCCTGCAACCGGGTGACCCCGGCCGCGTCCAGCAGCACCCGGAGGTCGTCGGCCCGGTCGGCCACATCGGGCAGCGAATGGGCGTCCGATGCCGTGGTCAGCGGGACGCCCTGGGCCACGAACCGGGCCAGCAGCGGGGGTGCGGGGTACTCCTCCCCCACCGGCTTCCTCCACCCGGCCGAGGACAGCTCGGCGGCCATGCCCGAGTGCACGGCGGCCTCGGTGATCCGGTCGTAGAACTCGTCCGGTACCGCCGGTACCCGCCCGGCCACCTTGACCAGGTCCGGGTGGGCGAAGACGTCACACACCCCGGAGGCGCCCAGCTCCTCCATGGCCCGCGCGTACTCGTCCCACACCGCGTCGATGTCCCGCACGTCCCACTCCGCCATGACCAACGGGTCGTTCAGGACGTCGAACCGCCAGGTACCCAGCCAGTGCACCGATCCGAGCAGGACGTCGAAGGGGTAGCCGGCCAGCAGCCCGGCCACCTGATCCATGCGGTCCTGGTAGAAGTCCACCTCGAGGCCCAGCACCACCGGCAGGCCCTCGGCCTTCACCGCCTGCACGACCTCGACGTAGGCGTCGAGGTCCACCTTGGCGTGATGGTCCCAGTACGCGGCCATCCCGGGGCGCAGCGCCGCGCCGGGCAGATCGTCCCAGAACCCCCCGAGGAGATCCTTGGCCTGGGTGAAACGGAACAGGTGCTCGGTGAGGGCGATCTCCGTGACCCCGGCCGCCACGGCGCGCTCGCAGTACGCCGCCACCTGTTCGATGGTGGCCTCGGCGTCACTCTGGGAGTGGGGCCACAGGTGGAGGTGGTAGTCGAGCACGATCGCCCCGGCCCGGCTATCCGGCCCGTCGGATGAGGGTGACCCCGTCCCGCACCGTGGTCTGGACCACCACCACCCGCGGATCGGTGGCCAGGCTGTCGTTGAAGGCGCGGAGCGCCCGGGTGTCCTCGGTGGTGTCGGTCGGATCGAGGATGCGCCCGCTCCACAGGGTGTTGTCGGCGGCGATGAGTCCCCCCGGGGCCAGCTTGGGCAGGACCGCTTCGTAGTAGGCCGGGTAGGACGCCTTGTCGGCATCCAGAAAGACCAGGTCGAAGGGCCCTCCGAGGGTGGCGATGGTATCGATGGCCGGGCCCACGATGACCTCGATGCGGTCGGCGTAGGGGCTGGCGGCGATGTGGCGTCGGGCAAATTCGGCGTGGACCGGGGAGATCTCGCAGCTGACGATCCGTCCGCCCGGGGCCAGACCGGCGGCCATCGAGAGCGCCGAGTAGCCGCCGAAGGTCCCGACCTCGAGGACCGACCGGGCCCCGAGGGCGAAGGTGAGGATCTCGAGGAAGCGGCCTTCGAGGCGGCCGACCATCATCCCGGGGGACTCCAGGGTGGACCGCAGCTCCGAGGCCAGAGCCTCGAGGTAGGCCGGTGGTGCCGTCGTGTGCTCAGCGGCGTACGACTCCAGGTCGGGGTCGACGATGTGGGTCATGGCTGCATCGTAAAGCAGCCGCCATCACCCGGGGGCGGGTGGTCCCCCCGCCCCCGGATCGGCTCCGTCAGTCCCAGATCTGCTCGCCCAGCCGCATCAGGCCGCGCAGGTCGTAGAGGTCGGTGTCGAAGAACGGCACCGTCACCAGCACGTCGGGGATCACCGAGAGCAGCGAACGTTCTTCCATCTCCCTCAACGCCACCACCTGGAAGTTGAGGTAGCTGTCGGCCACCTCGCCCAGCACCCGGGCGATCTGGTCGGTGTCCCCGAGGGACGGGTCCACCGCCGTCAGGGCCGGTGACAGCTCGGCGGCCAGGGCGCTGGCCCCGTCCTTGATGGACTGGGCCAGCGCCGTGCTCTCCGATCCCCGCAGGTAGCTGGGCAACACCTTGTTCAACACGATGGCTCCCAGGTGCAGATGGCGCGAGGTCAGCTGTTCGGCGAAGAACTCGGCCTCCCGCAGCGGGACCGCCTCCAGGGTGGAGACCACCACGAAGGTGGTGCGACGGTCCGAGAGCAGCCGGCCCACCGACTCCGACCGGTCGACGAAACCGTCGTACATGGACTGGAACAGGATGAAGAACTCGGAGATGTCGGCCAGAAATTCCGTGCCGAGTATGCGGTCGGCGATCTGGTAGAAGGGTCGGGTGGCCACGTTGACCAGCCGCGACCGGTACGGGACGATCAGCCACCGGAGGAGCCGGGACGAGAAGAAGTCGGCCATCCGCTGGGGGGCGTCGAGGAAGTCCAGTGCGTTGCGGGTCGGCGGGGTGTCCACCACGATGAGGTCGTAGTCGCCGTCGGCGTGTATCTCGTAGAGCCTCTCCATGGCGATGTAGTCGTGGCTCTGGACGAACCGGCCGGCGATGTTCTGGTAGAGCGGATTGGCCAGAATCTCGTCGCGGGTCTGGGCGTCGGGTGCCTGGCGGCGGATCAGGGCGTCCCACGACTCCTTGGTGTCGAGCATGGCCGCCCACAGCTGCCCCCGGGGTTTGATGCCGGCGGCCCGGAAGGCCTCGTCGGGGACCCGGTGCTCGGTGTTCCCGATCCCGTCGAGGCCCAGGGCGTCGGCCAGCCGGCGGGCCGGGTCCACGGTCAGGACCAGCACCTTGCTGCCGTGCCGGACAGCTGCCATCACCGCCGCGGCGGCGGCCGTCGTCGTCTTGCCCACCCCGCCCGGGCCGCAGGCCACCACGATCTCCTTGGTGGCCAGCAGGCCGTCCATGGATCCGCTGCCACCCGGTCCGTCCCGTCCGCCGGGCATCAGTAGCCGAGCTCCTCGCCCAGTGAGGCCGCCACCTGCCGGGTGGTGCGCAGCCCGTGGGACCGGGTGAACAGGTAGGGCAGGTAGAGCAACGGCACCGACCCGTCGATGCCCTGACGGAGGCGGTCGAGGTGGGTGGACCGGGTCCGGCGCATGGTGACGGCCAGCCGGGCGGCGTCCAGCAACGGTCCGGCGTCCCCGCCGGCCAGCTCGTCGAGCTTCGCCGACGGCTCCGGGGCGACCAGGGCGTCGAAGACCCGCTCCTCCTGCCGGCCGAAGAGTTCGGGGAGGACCCGGTTCACCACCACCGCCGACAGCTGCACGGTGGTCTCGTCCTTCACCCGGGCGGCCAGCTCCACCGTCTCGTTGACCGGCATCTCCTCGGGGGTGCACACCGCCACCAGCCCGGTGGTCCGGTGGTCGGAGAGGATCTCCAGCAGCCAGTCGGTCTGTGAGCGGATGAGACCCACCTTGACCAGGTTGTTGATGGCCTGGGGGGCGGCCAGGAGACCGATGACGTGGCCGGAGGCCGGCGCATCCACCACCACCAGGTCGTAGTGACGCTCGCGGACCTCGTAGACCGGCTTGCCCACGGTGAGGATCTCGCGGACCCCGGGTGCCGCGGTGGCCACGAAATCGAAGGCCTTGGCCAGCGGCCCGATCCGCCCCACCACCGGGATGCGCAGGTGGAGTTTGAGGTACTCCCGCAGGGAGGCCTCGGTGTCCATGGTCATGGCGAACAGGTTGGGGAGGATCTCCTTCTCCACGAACCCGGTCGGCGGCGCCTCGTAGAAGCCGGCCACGTCACCCCGGGCGTCCACCTCGCAGATCAGCACCTTCTTGCCCCGCTGCGAGGCGAACAGGGCCAGGGCCGAGGCCACCGTGGTCTTTCCCACGCCGCCCTTGCCGGTCACGAACACCAGGCGGAGGTCGAGGAGGGGGTTCATCGGTCCGGCCCAGCCCACCCGGCACCGTCCGCCGGGCCGGTGGGTGCGCCCTGTGCGGTCAGGAGATCCCGAATCCGACCCGCCGGTCGGAGGACGGCGGGTCGAGCTCGACGTAGGCCACCTTGCCCACCGGCACCCCGACCTGGCGGCCCTTGCGATCGGTGAGCCAGAGGATGGTGCCCTCCTCGGCCAGGGCGGCTTCGATGTCGGCCAGGACCTTGTCGCGGTCGGCGTCCTCGGGCAGCTCGATGTCGAGCTCCTTCATCGACTGCACGATTCCGATACGCACATCCACCTGGCACGCTCCTTGTCAGCGGGTCCCCGGCACGGCTGGACCGCCGGGTGACTCCGACGATACAAGGTCACAGTCCCCCGCCCGTCACCCGTCCGGTGCCCCCGACGTGGGCGCGGCCCGGGCGTGACACCCATGGTGCACACTGAGTCCGTGCAACCGGAGGGACCTCAGCCGGTCGAAAATGAGCGCAACCGGCGCTGGGCCTCGACCATGGCCGGCCACGGGGGGGCCGGGGTGACATTCGCCCACGCCGACTCCCGGGCCGGTACCGGGTGGGCGGACCCGGTGGCGGGGCTGGAGCGCCGGGCCCGCGAGGACCGGGACCGTGACGGTCTGGCCCCGGGCGCCACCCGGGCGGTCGGTGCCGGCGACCGGGCCCGACCCGAGGAACCCGATCGCTGGCGGACCTGCTTCGAACGGGACCGCGACCGGATCCTCCACGCCACCGCCTTCCGCCGGCTGGCCGGCAAGACCCAGGTCTTCGTGTTCCCCGACGACCACCAGCGCACCCGGTTGACCCACGCCCTGGAGGTGGCCCAGGTGGCCACCAGCATCGCCCGGGCCACCCGTCTCAATGTGGCCCTGACCGAGGCCATCGCCCTCGGGCACGACTGCGGGCACGGTCCGGGCGGGCACGCCAGCGAGGACGCGCTGTCCCCGTACCTCGACGGGGGGTTCGACCACGCCCCGTGGGGGGCCGATGTGTCCCTGGCCCCCCTCAACCTGTGCCGGGAGACCCTGGACGGCATCCGCAACCACTCGTGGTCCCGGCCGGCACCCTCGACCCCCGAGGGTGAGGTGGTCAGCTGGGCCGACCGCATCGCCTACGTCTGCCACGACTTCGAGGACGCGGTGGAGAGCGGCATCGTCACCCCGGCGGCCCTCCCGGCCCTGGTCCGCGACCGGTGCGGTGACCGGCGGAGCCAGCAGCTCGGCACGTTCATCGATGCCATGGTGACCACCATCGTGTCCAGCGGACGGATCGGGATGGCCGAGGAGCACGCCGAGGCCCTGGCCGCCTTCCGGGCCAGCAACTACCGGCACATCTACCTCCGCCCCCTGTCGGTGGCCCAGGGCCGTTCGGTGGTGGCGGTGCTGCAGGCCCTGGTGGACCACTTCGCCGACCGCCCCAACCTCATCCCCGAGGGGGACGGGACGGCCGCCGACCTCACCGGCGGTGAGCCGCTGGCCGTCCACGCCGCCGTGGCCTACGTGGCCGGCATGACCGACCGGTTCGCCTTCAGCCAGGCGGTGGCCCTGCTGGGGTGGGATCCCGACAAGCTCCCCACCGGCATCGGGGTGACACGGCACGGGTGAGGCCCGGGCCGGCGGAGGCGGCGGAGGCGGCGGAGGCGGCGGAGCCGTGTCACCAGTGCCGGTTAGTGTCCATCCGGTGGAACCGAACGTCCAGGGACACGGGACGGATCCACCACCCCGCACGGTGAGGAAGACCCGTCGGCCCCACCGTGGGCAGCGGGTCGAACGGGGCCGGGCCGGTCGCCAGGTGGCCCCCCGGTCGTCGCACGGTGACTGGCGTCCGGCGGGGGGGCGGCCCGATCCCCTCCACATCCTCGAGGAGCAGGCGGCCAGCCGGGTGCCCGAGCTGGTGCCCATCCGCTACGGCCGGATGCTGGTCTCCCCATTCACGTTCTTCCGGGGCGCGGCGGCCATCATGGCCCACGACCTGGCGGCCACCCCGGACTCGGCCATCACCGTGCAGTGCTGCGGCGACGCCCATCTCTCGAACTTCGGGGTCTTCGGCTCCCCGGAGCGGCGGCTGATCTTCGACATCAACGACTTCGACGAGACGCTGCCGGGTCCGTGGGAGTGGGATGTCAAACGCCTGGCCGCCAGCTTCGAGATCGCCGGGCGGGACCGGGGGTACGCGGCCGAGGACCGGCGCCGGGTGGTGCTGGCGGCCGTGCGTGAATACCGGAAGGGCATGCGGAGCGCCTCCCACCGGGGGACCCTGGACGTCTGGTACTCGCACATGGACATGGACCAGATGCTCGACTGGATCCGGACCGAGCACACCGACGAACGGGCCGGTCGGTCGGCCGGGCCCGGATCGGTCCTCGACGTGGCCAAGGCCCGGACCCGCGACAGCGTCCGGGCCGTCAAGAAGCTGACCGAGCGGACCGACAGCGGGATCCGCTTCGTGCGGGATCCGCCCCTCATCGTTCCCCTCGAGGACCTGGTGCTCTCGGACGAGGCCCGGCGGCAGACCGAGCGGTCGCTGCGGAAACTGATCAAGAAGTACCGCAAGACGCTGGCCGACGAGCACCACCCCCTCGAGGAGTTCCGCTACGTCCACATGGCCCGCAAGGTGGTCGGGGTGGGCAGTGTCGGTACCCGGGCCTGGATCTTCCTGATGATGGGGGTGGACCAGGACGATCCCCTGATCCTCCAGGCCAAGGAGGCCCAGCCCTCGGTGCTGGAACGCTTCGCCGGGCGGAGCGCGTACGACCACCACGGCCAGCGGGTGGTGGTGGGACAGCGGCTGATGCAGACGGCCAGCGACATCTTCCTGGGCTGGCAGCGGGTGCGCGACATCGACGGCGGGACCCGCGACTACTACATCCGCCAACTCCACGACTGGAAGGGATCCGCCCACGTCGACACCCTCCGGGTGCCCGGGGCCGTCACCTACGCCCGGATGTGCGGCGCCACCCTGGCCCGGGCCCACGCCCGGTCCGGCGACTGGATCGCCATCGCCTCGTATCTGGGCAAGGGCCCGGTCTTCGACGAGGCCATCGCCGACTTCTCCGCCGCCTACGCCGACCAGAACGAACGGGACTACGAGCGGCTGGTCCGGGCGGTGGCCGCCGGCCGGGTGGCGGCGGAGTCCGGCCTCTGAGGGCCGGCGCCACCTTTAGGATCGACCCCACACCCGGCACGGCCCGAGCGGCGAGGGAGGTCACCGATGGCCACACAGACCACACAGACCACACAGACCACACAGCAGTCAGCCCATCCAGACACCGGCCCGACCGGGACGGGTGACACCCCTCCCCCGGGCAGCGTGGCCGACGCCCTGGCCCCGGTCATCCGGTCCCTGGTGGGCGGAGACGTCCCGGTCCGCTTCGTCTTCTGGGACGGGAGCGCGTCGGGCCCGGCCGACGGGATCGGGACGCTGCACATCCGGTCGGCCGACGCCCTGCGCCGGATCCTCTGGTCCCCGGGCGAGCTCGGGGTGGCCCGGGCCTTCGTGGCCGGG
>Ga0302196_10002208_pt1 | contig 18335 bp, 17 predicted proteins | sample II_Bog_N1_3_FD_198794 | JGI IMG/M metagenome (GOLD analysis project Ga0302196, IMG submission 198794) | Peat permafrost microbial communities from Stordalen Mire near Abisko, Sweden - II_Bog_N1_3 | ecosystem: Environmental > Terrestrial > Soil > Wetlands > Peat | place: Sweden: Abisko...
CGCACTGCCTCCAGTAAACGGGCCATCATCGTCAGCGAGACCATGGACGTCTCGTCGACGACGATCACGTCGTGCGGCAGTCGGTTGCCGCGATGATGCCGGAACCGCGACGTGGTATCCGGCCGGCTCCCCAACAATCGATGCAGTGTGGTGGCCTTCAGCCCTGAAAGACGCTGTCGATCAACGACGTCCAGCTGGTCGATCTCGAGCTGCACCGCCTGCTGCAATCTGACCGCGGCCTTGCCGGTGGGCGCCGCCAGTGCGATGCGCAGCCGCGCATTTCCGGTCGCCTGTTCGGCGAACAACGCCAACAGCCGCGCGACCGTTGTCGTCTTGCCCGTCCCCGGTCCACCGGTCAGCACCGTGAATCCCTGCGCCAGAGCAATTGTTGCGGCTTCGCGTTGTTCTTCGTATCCAGGCGGGAACAACCGATCGAGATCGGGAACCACCATCGGCGCATGGGCCTTCAGCAGAGCCAGCAGGTCGTCGGCGACCTGCTGCTCCTCTCGCCAGTATCGGTCCAGATACAGCAGATTCTCGTGATAGATCCGCAGCACCGCCGGCGACCCCAGCAGCGGGCTGGCCCGCACCGCCGCCATCCAGTCGGGGGCCGACGGCCACGGCAGGCCGGCCACGCCCGCTTGCGCCTCGGCCGATCGCAAGTCGACACATACCGAGCCGCCGCGCAGCGCTCGCACCGCCAACGCAACAGCCAGTGCCACCACCGGATTCGACTCACCGGCCATGGCCGTGAGTCGTTGCGCGACGTGAACGTCCGCGGCGTCGATCACGCCTGCTTCGTTGAACGCACGCAACAACCCGCCGGCACCAGCGACCTGCCGCCAGTCGGCCGGGTCGAGCGCTTCAACTGTCACGCGGCCGCGCTCCCCGCGTCGAGAAGGTCCGACAACGCCAGCACCAGCTCGGCCGGCGGTTGCCAGCTGAACACCCCCGCCGGTTGACCGTCGACCACGGGAGTATCCGGCCCGCACATCCCCCGCACGAATAGATACAGCACGCCCCCCAGATGTCTTGCCGGATCATAGCCAGGCTGCCGCCACCGCAAGAAGCGGTGCAGCACAACGCTGTACAGTAATGCCTGCAGCGGATAATCCGAGTGCAGCATGGCCTCCGTCAGTCGGGGCCGGTGGTAGTCGGCAGCGGTCAATAGCCGATCCGAGTTACCCAGCCAATTGGTCTTGTAGTCCACGACCAGATAGCGGTGTCTAATTCCATCGGGAATCCGCAGCACGGCGTCGACCGAACCACTGAGGTACCCGCGCAACGACTCTCTGCCAAGTGCGTCGCCGATCAACCGGTCCGCATACGGCGCCAGCGGATCCTGCGCCACCAAATGCGACCGCAGCAACACCCCGACGTCCGCCAGTCGAATATCAGGCGCCGCGGCCCGGAGGTCGCCACCGGCAAGCGGAAACTCGAAGTCCAACTCCCGCAATCGGTCACGCAGTCCGATCTCTCGTAACGTCAATCCTCCCGCCAGCGAACCCAGTGGGGTGTCGTGCATCGGCAGCATTGCCGCGGCCAGTTCAGCAGCGGGCACATCCACCGGCCACCACTTTGAGTGCACGCGGATCTGCGTCTCGAGCTCGGCGGCCAGATCGGTCGCGAGCGGATCGGTGGTCTCCAGCACCGCGTGCACCAGCGTGCCGAACTTCGCGCCTGCCGGCAGGCCGGCCATCGGGGACGGCGTGTCCGACCCGGATGTCGCTTCGGTCAGGGGAATTTCGCCGACTTCGTCGTCCAGCTCGATTTCTTCTGGCTCACTGGTCACACCCACCGGTTGCGGGCTTTCCACCCCTTCTGACCCTTGCGAACCCCGGATCAGGCCGGAATACGAGGTGCGTCGCCACGCGGTGTCGATGCCGCGATGGAAGTGGCGGATGTCGAGGTCGGACTGCTGCGTCTGGGCGGAAACGCGCGGCGCGGACCGAATCACGGACTCTTCGAGCACCGGTCCGCCGGCAATCTCCCATTCCTGAAGCCGCGCCCAGGCGTCGTCGTCGGTGATCTTCGCGGGCGTGCAGCGGTCGGGGATCACCGAGTCGCCGGGTCGGCGCCCGCGCAGCAGCCGCGACAGCCCGCCGTTCGGTTCGCCGAACGCCGGCGACCACCAGGCGACCACTTGAGACTGGGCCCGCGTCATCGCGACGTAAGTGAGCCGGCTGTCGTCGCCGGCGGCCTCTTTGCTGCCCAGTTTCGCGGCGAGGTTGAAGTCGGGGCTGTCCTGACCACCGATGTGCAGACAGCGCGCATCCTGGTCGTGGAACAGCACCAGATCGCGCTCTTGCAGATTGCGGTTGAACGTAAACGGCAGGTAGACGATCGGGTATTGCAGCCCCTTGCTCACCCACACGGTCATGATCTGAACGGCGCCAGCATCACTGTCGATCCGCCGGTTGCGTTCGGTTGAACCGCCGCGTTCCTCGCGTTGTCCGCGCAGCCAATCCCGCAGCGCCGGTAAGGTGTAGTGCTCGCGATGCGCGGTCTGTTGCAACAGCTGCGTCAGGTGCGCCAAGTCGGTCATGTGCCGCTCGCCGCCCTGCCACGACAGCACGCGATCGCTCATGCCGCTCAATTGCGCGGCCTCGAAGATCGCAGCCACCCCGCGCTCGCGGGCGTGGTCGGCCCACTGCCGCAAAGTTTCGGCGACATGATCGGTCAGCGTATGGCCCTCTGCGGCGAGGTTTTCCGCAGTCTTACCGAAGAACATCGTCGCGGCCGCGGCGCGCACCACACCGGGTCGGTGCGGCTGGTCGAACGCTTCCAACAGCGACAGCCAGTCATCGGCGGCCTCCGAACTGAACACGTCCGAGTCACCGGTGTACACCGCGGGGATCCCCGCGTCGGCCAGTGCCCGATCGCAGGCCCGGGCGTCCTTATGCGTCTCGACGATCACCGCGACGTCGCGGGCCACGAGCGGTTCGTCGTCGAAGGTAGCACCGCTGGCCAGCAGCGCACCGATGTCGGCGGCGAGGTCGCGACCGATGTGTTCGCGCAGGTCGTCGATCGCCAGATTCTGTGTCCCGCTGCGGCCGAAGGTGGCTCGGCGCACCACCCGCAGCCGGAACGGATCGTTGTGCGGCGCACCGTTGAGCCGGTGACCCTGGTGGTGTGCGCCGACGTCGCGAACCACGATCGCGGGATCGCCGAGTTCGGCGCCGCGCAGCACCGCCTGCAACCGCTCGACCAGCGCGGCATCACTGCGCCAGTTCGTGGCCAGCGTTCTTTTGTCGCCCGCGGACTCGGCGGCACGAAGGTAGGTGACGATGTCGCCGCCGCGGAACGCATAGATCGCCTGCTTCGGGTCGCCGATCAAAATCAGCGTGGACCGGCCGCTGAACGCGCGGTCGATCACCTGCCACTGCACCGGGTCCGTGTCTTGGAACTCGTCGACCATGACGATGGGCCAGCGTTGCTGCATCCGAACCCGGGCGGGAGAGTCCGCGGCGTCCAGTGCGTCGGCCAGCCGAATCAGCAGGTCGTCGTAGCCGAGGATGCCCCGTCGGCGCTTGCGCGTGTCCAGTTCGGACAGGACGTTATTCGCGAAGCCGACGCAGATTGCGGCGCGCGATCCGGGCTGTGGGTCGCGTGGCCGCAACTCTGTCGACGGGTTGTTGACCACTTCGCGGGCGATTCGCAGCGCGTCGCGGTAACTCAGCACGGGTTCGTCGCGGTCCTGACCGAAATGGGCCAGGTAGAGATCATCGACGATTTCGGTGACCAACTCGTTGAGGTCTTCGACCAATGTGACACCCGCGTCCGTATCCCCGGCCACACCCAGCGATTTCAGCACCAGTTGACAGAACTGGTGCGTGGTGGCGATCGTGGCGGCATCGAACCCGGCCAGCGCGTCACGCAGCCGTTGTCGTCGGTCGTCGCGCTGGGTCGGTGTGCCGTCGATCAGGCATGTCAGCAACTCGTTGTCGCCGGCCGTCGAGTTGTCGTCGAACGCGACGAGGGCGTCAACGATTTGGCAACGAACACGCTCGCGCAACTCTTGGCTGGCGGCGCGCCCGAACGTGATGAGCAACATCTGGTCGAGCGTCGCCCGGCCCTCGGCCAGGTAGCGGGTCACCAAGCCGGCCAACGCGAATGTTTTGCCGGTTCCGGCGCTGGCCTCCAGCACAGTGGTGGACCGCGCCGCGGGCAACGGACCCAAGAGATCGAAGCGGTCGACGCGATCCATCAGCACGGGTTCCTCTCGGCGCGCAACATCGGCAGCCACAGGCGCGCGGCGAAGGCGCCCAGACGATTCTTCTCGCCGCCGTACCCCTCGCCCTGCCGTAAGGGTTGCATCAGGTCGTCCAGCGGTGCGTATCTGCCCCAGGCCCGCACATGAGCCGGCGCCTCGTCCTCGCCCGGATAGTTACCTGACTTCCACCGGTACGTCGCATCTCTTATCGGGTCTTCGCCGGAATGCCTGGCGACCGCCCATGCGTAAGACGTCTTGATGGGCAACGGAATCGGCTCGCGCCGTCCCGCATCGTAGATCGCTACCAGATCTGCCAGCAGGTTGACGGCGTCATCGTGCGGCTTCCCCAGGCCCTCTTGTCGCGGGGTGGTGCCGCGCTTCGGCCGGCCGATGCAGACGGCAGACCAGTCGCGGCTCTGGTCATGGGTGATCAACGCCAACAACGGAATCCACGACTCCAGCAGATGCTTACCGTCGAGCCTGGAGTACGTCACAGACACCAGACGATCACCGAACACCTGCGACACAGTGCCGGTTAGCCGCCTGTTGCCGAGGTCGATGTCGACGTCGAACGCCGCCGGGTCGGCATGGCGGTGCTGCAGCGCAGCACCGGCCAGTATTGCCGCCTGATCGCGGATCTCGGTTGCCTTGCGCCAGCCGAGCTGGCCGGGCGGCAGCGTGCCCCGGCGCCACTCCGCTTGCTTGGCTTGATCCGGTGTCATGCCACCCAGAATGTCGCGCAGCATCCGATCGCCGACCGTCCATTCTTCGAGCGCGTTGATGTCGACCGGCATGGCATCCTCGACGCCCTCGACATCCCGGGGCAGCGTGTACTCGAGCGCCCGGAAGAAGCCCTTCACCGGATCTTTGAAGAAGGCGACCAAATCGGCCAGGACGACGTCATCCGGCGCGGGTTGCGGCAGTGGCCCGGAGATGAACTTCGGCTGCTGGGCGCGTTCGCCGGTGGCAATGCGGGCGGCTCGCAGCACGGTCGGATCGAAACTGAACGGCATGCCGGGCAACAGCTTTCCTGGCTCCACATTGCGAACGTCGAACGGCTGCAAGGGATGTTCAACGACGACACGTGAACGGACTCTTTCGATGGTGGTCTGGTCCAGGGCGTCGAGCAGCTCGGCCAGCGGCACAGCGGGTGGTCTGCGCTGACCCGAATACTCATTGGCGCCGGTGTACGTGATCACCAGATGCTCGGTGGCCGCAGCGATAGCGTCGAGCAGTAGTTGTCTGTCCTCGGAACGGACGTCGCGCTCGCCAGTCATGGGATTGCGGGCCAGCACGTCGTCACCGTCGACGACACCGAGCCGCGGAAACAAGCCGTCGTCAAGGCCGACCAGACACACCACCCGATGCGGGACCGATCGCATCGGAACCATCGTGCAGACCGTCAGCGTGCCGGTCCGGAAGTTGGCGCGGGTGGGTCGCCCGGCGAGATGGCTTTGCAGCAGGGCCCGAACGTCGGGTAGCCGCATGACGGTGTCGGCGCGCGGACCGGCCGTGCGGAGTACTTCGGCGAATTCCCGTTGCAGCTGGCTGTGCTGCCACGCGTCTTGCGAAGAGTCCCCGTCCTGGGTGCGAGTCAGCAGTGTGACGCCGTCAGTCAACGCAGCCAACCACTCGTGCAGCGGTCGCGCCTCGCTGAGCGAGTCGACCGCGTGTTGCAGCCGGTCGATGTATTCGGCGAACTGGCCGGCCAATTGGATTCGATTGCTGCTGACGTCGTCGAGGGGCAGCGTGGCGTCGATCCAGGCGGCTGAGTCGTCAGACATTGCGACGCCGGCCAGCACCCGGTCGATGCCGAACCGCCACGTGTTGTGGACGAAGTCGACGCCGAAGGGCCGACGGTGCTGCTGATCGAAGCCCCACCGGATGTTGGACTGCCGGACCCAGCGGGTGATGCCCTCCAAATCGTCGTCGCTGAAGCTGAACCGGGCACGCACCGGCGCGGACTGGGCGAGGTTGAGCACCTCGCTAGCGGTAGCTCTGCCGCAGGCGAGCGTCAACAGTTGCGACGCCGCGCCCAGCAGCGGATTGGTCTGCAGCAGCGAGCGGTCGGCGAGCCGCACCCGGAGCCGGTGCGCGGGATGCGCACCGGGCACCACTTCGCCGAGGCCGAAGTCCGCCATTATCAACGGTGCGTAGGTCTCGATGTCGGGACACATCACCAAGATGTCGCGCGGCTCCAGCGTCAAGTCGTCGGCGAGCAGGCCGAGCAGCACCTCGCGCAGCACGTCGACCTGCCGGGCCGGCCCGTGGCAGCTGTGCACCTGCACCGACCGGTCATTGGGCGCGAGGGAGCGATCTTGCGGCCGCACCACGTTGGCTGCGATGTCGGACTGCAGCCAGCCGAGCAGGGTATCGGGTTTGGTTGCACCGCCGAGGTATTCGTCGGTCGCCGGGTTCGCCGGCAACCCACGTTGCAGCTCGCGCAGATCCCGGCCCAGGGTCGCCAGCAACGGATGACCAACTGCGCGATGGCTGGTGTCGTGACGCCGCGGGACTGTCCCGTGCGTGCTCGAGAGCGCCCGCCAGAGGTCGTCGCTGGGGTGCGGCAGCCACAGGTGCAGTTCGTGGTGGGTGGCCAGCGCCTCGAGCAGTTCGATGTCTGTGCAGGCCAACCGGGTGTGTCCGAACAGCGACAGCCGCGACGGCACGTCGGCGGGGCCTTGGAACAACCCGCAGCGCAACCGGGCAATGGTCTCTTCATGCCGGGTGTGCGGGGGATCGGCGGGGACGGCGGCGACCAGTGCCCGCCACAGCTCAGGCTGCCAGTCCAGGTCGGCACCGAGATCACACCGACCGTCCAGCCAATCGACAAGCAGTTGCGGACGCTGCCGGGCGTAGGAGGCGAACAGCCCGGCGAGCCGGCGTGCCACCGCGTAGCGCCGGCCGCGCCTGAGTTCGGCCTCTTCACCGGTGGCAAAGTGGCCCAGATGCGTCGCCAGCGTGCGGGACCAGGGCTCGGCGAGGCTGGCGTCGATCACGTGCAGCAGCGGCCATGTCATCGCTTCCGGCGACCACGGATCGTCATCGACCGTGCCGGTGATCTCGGCGATCAGCGAGCCCGGACTCCGGAACAACACGCCGGCGCACACGCCGTCGTCGCCGTGCGGCCCACACCCCAGCGCGTGTGAAAGCCGTTGGCTCAGCCAGCGTTCTATACCGCGCGCCGGCACCAAGACCAGCTCCTCGGCGAACGGGTCGGGTGGTCGCTCGGCCAATAGCGCGGCCAGTCCATCGGCAAGCAAGTCGGTCCGCTCGGCACGGTGCAGGTGAAGCGCCATCGGGGGTCACCCTAGAGCGTCGCGGTGACATCCGGTACCGACGATCACGGTCGGAAATAGTGACGACCCCGCGCAGGGTTTACCTCCACGAGGACCAAGAAGAACACGGCCGGCGGATGAGAGAGTGAGAAATGGAGACCTGGGACGCGATCTGCGCGCGACGCAGTGTACGGGAGTACAAGCCGGAGCCGATCTCAGATGACGACTTGAACCGTATCGCCGAGGCCGGGTGGCGGGCACCGTCGGCGAAAAACCGGCAGCCGTGGGACTTCGTGATCGTCGCCGACCGGACTCAATTGCAGGAGCTCTCCACGGTGTGGGTTGGAGCCGGGCACATTGCCGGTGCCGCGGCCGCGATCGCCATCGTTGTGCCGGAACCACCGGACGAACGGAGGCTGGTGGTGGATCAGTACGACGTCGGTCAGGCGACGATGGCGATGATGATCGCCGCCACCGACTTGGGGATCGGCACGGGACATTCGTCTGTGGGAGAGCAGGAGAAGGCGCGCGCCATCCTGGGTGTCCCCGACGACTACCAGGTGGCGTTTCTGCTCGGCGTCGGATACCCCGCCGACCGGCCCCTCGCCCCGATCCGCAAACCCAATCGGCGGCCCTTCGACGAGGTTGTCCATCGCGGACACTGGTGAAGCTCAGCTGATGAACCCAGCACGGCTGACAGCGGATCGGATCGGGGGCACGCCGTCGGGGTGAAGTGACGCAATGACGAGCACATGCCACACTTCGAAGTGGAGGAGGCGGATACGGTGAAGCGGTTGCCGAGGCAACCGCTCCGCCCGCGCAGGCGCCTTGCTAAAGCCCGAACTCGGCCTCAATCCCGTCGATTCCGGCACGGATCGCTGTAAGCGCATCGGCGCGGGCGCGCAACTTGGTCCCGACATGGGCCTGTTGGTTCAGACCGGCGAATTCCCTGGCGGCTTCCTCTGCCCGGCTGAGCACCATCTCGGGCAGCACGATCTCGTCGACAAAGCCAGCGGCCAGAGCGGTTTCACCGAAGAACGTTTTGGCCAGCCCGGTGGCCTGCTGATAGGCCGACCGCGTCAGCCGCAGTTTCATGATTTCCAGTGCCGCATAGGGGATGGTCATCCCGATCGCGACCTCGTTGGCTTGGATGTTGTAGGCGTGGGCGGCCACCCGGTGGTCGCCCGACGACAACAAAAACGCCCCCATCGCGATGGCGTGGCCGGTGCAGGCGATCACGACCGGCTTGGGATATGACAACAGTCGATACGACAGCTCGAAGCCACCTCTGAGCATGTCGATCGCGGGCTGTGCTTCGCCGGAGGTCAGGACCTTCAGGTCGAACCCGCCGCTGAACACCCGCTGGTTCCCGGCGATCACCAGCGACCCGACGTCGTCTCGGTCGGCTTGGTCGATCGCCTCGTTGAGGGCCTGCTGCATGGTGGGGCCCAGTACGTTGACTTTGCCGTCGTCCATCCGGATGACCGCGACGGAATCCTCGTGGCTATAGCTAACGGGGCCGCTCATGTTGACTCCTTCGATATCGACAGCCCGATTGAATCAGACGACCCGTGGGCTGCCCCGTTGGGCCGGAGCCGGCGCGCCGTCACCCGCCCATCAACATTCGCCACTGAGCGAGGTCAGCGGCTCGATACACGTAGTTGGATCGCTTGACCTCCGACAGCGAAGCGCTTGGATCGGCCGAGTACCAATGCCCCGGAAACACCGTCGGGTCCCCGGGAAGCGCGGCGAGTTGCTGCAGGCTGCGATAGATCTCGTCGGAATCACCACCGGGAAAGTCAGTCCGTCCGCAGCCTTCCAGGAACAGCGTGTCGCCGGCGATGAGCCGGCCGTCGAGCAGAAAGCATTGGCTGCCCGGCGTGTGACCCGGAGTGTGCAGCAGCTCGATTTCGATGGCGCCGATGCTGACCTTGTCGCCGTGCTCGTGGGCGGTGAGGTCACCGAGGCCGATTCCGGTGACCCGCGAAACCCATAGCGCTTCATGGGTATTTACGTGCACCGGCACACTTGCGCGCTCCAGCAGCTCGGCCAGGCCCTTGAGCTCAAAGCCCATCATCGAGCCGCCGACATGGTCGGGGTGATGATGGGTGACCAGCACCCCGGACAGGTGCATGCCGTCAGCCTCGAGCACGTCGACCAGGTCACCGGCGGCGTACGCCGGGTCTACTACCACGCAGTCTCCGGTCTCCCGATCGCCGATCAGGTAGGAGAAATTGCGCATTTGCGTCGCGATCATGTCGCCAGCGGCGAAATCGCGACCGGAGAGCAGTTGACGGAAGTACAGCCGGTCCGTTGACGTATCTGACACGGCACCAGACTATGACCCGCGCCGGACGCATGTGCGCCGAGTGTCCCCAAAATCCGCTGGTTCGACCGCTCCGCAGTGGGTACTAAGAAACACATGTGCAAGAAGGTCGAGATCGAGGTTGACACCGATCTGGTCCAAGAGGTCATCAGCCGGCACCGGCTGGCTGACGCCCGCGAGGCCATCCACCTAGCTCTGCGGACCCTGCTCGGCGAGACTCACGACGCGGCGGGTCAGCTGCCGGAGGACGAGTACGACGAATTCAGTGACCTCAGCGCGTGGCAACCTCGCCGACGCCACGAAACGGGGTGACCCCTCAACTGACGCCGTAACTATGCAGACGCCATAGTTTGGAGACGCTGCACGCCAGGCTGTACCCTCCTTTAGGCCCGCGGCACGACTGGTCGCTACGGGTGAAAGGCCCCCTTAGCTCAGTCGGTAGAGCGTTTCCATGGTAAGGAAAAGGTCAACGGTTCGATTCCGTTAGGGGGCTCGGCGGACGCCGAGCAGCCGGGCGGCCCGTGCCAGAGGCGATGTAGCTCAGTCGGTTAGAGCGAACGACTCATAATCGTTAGGTCGCCGGTTCGAGTCCGGCCATCGCTACAACACAACAACGAGATGTATGAGAGAGAACGGATATGGCTTCCAGTACCGATGTGCGGCCGAAGGTCACCTTGGCATGCGAGGTGTGCAAGCACCGTAACTACATCACCAAGAAGAACCGCCGCAACGACCCGGACCGGCTCGAGTTGAAGAAGTTCTGCCGGAACTGTGGCAAGCACGAAGCGCACCGCGAGACCCGGTAGGTTCTCAAGCGTGGCGTTAACTGCCGATATGGTCGGGATGCATTTCCGCTATCCCGATCACTACATGGTGGAACGGGAGAAGGTCCGCGAGTACGCGGTGGCCGTTCAAAACCACGACGGCGCGTTCTTCGAGGAGAAGACGGCCGCCGAACTCGGATATCAGGGACTGCTGGCCCCGTTGACGTTTATCAGTGTGTTTGGCTACAAGGCTCAGAGCGCGTTCTTCGAGCACGCGAACATCGCTGTCAACGACGCCCAGATCGTGCAGGTCGACCAGGTGCTGAAATTCACGAAACCGATCGTGACGGGCGACAAGTTGTACTGCGACGTGTATGTGGATGCGGTACGTGAGGCCCACGGCACCCAGATCGTCGTGACCAAGAACATCATCACCACCGAAGACGGTGAGGTTGTGCAGGAGACCTACACGACCCTGGCCGGCCGTGCCGGTGAGGACGGAGAAAAGGGATTTGCTGATGCCACTGCGTGAGTTCAGCTCGGTGAAGGTAGGAGACCAGCTTCCGGAGAAGGTCTACCCCCTGACACGTCAGGACCTGGTGAACTACGCGGGGGTCTCGGGCGACTTGAACCCGATCCACTGGGACGACGAGATCGCCAGGGTCGTCGGTCTGGACACCGCTATCGCGCACGGCATGTTGACCATGGGCTTGGGGGGCGGCTACGTCACGTCGTGGGTCGGGGACCCGGGTGCGGTCACCGAGTACAACGTGCGGTTCACCGCCGTGGTGCCGGTACCGAACGACGGCAAGGGCGCCGAGCTCGTCTTCACCGGCCGGGTCAAGTCGGTCGATCCTGAGAGTAAGTCGGTGACCATCGCACTGACGGCAACCACCGGTGGCAAGAAGATCTTCGGCCGGGCCACGGCGTCGGCCACATTGGCGTAGCAATGGCGCTCAAAATCGATATTCGCGGGATGAGCTGGGAATACCCGGACTACTTTGAGGTGGGCCGCGAGCAAGTCCGCGCTTTCGCGCGAGCGATCAAGTGCGACGATCCGGCCAGCTTCGGTGAAGAAGCGGCCGCCGAACTGGGCCATGACAGCATCGTTGCGCCGTTAACTTTCGCGTCGATCTTCGCGAAACTCGTCCAGGACGATTTCTTCCGGAATGTCGACATGGGCATGGAGACCCTGCAGATCGTCCAGGTCGACCAGAAGTTCATCTACCTCAAGCCGTTGTCTGTCGGTGACCGAATCTTCGGCCGTACGGAGGTCCAATCGGTGAACGAGCGGTTCGGCGCCGACATCGTCGTCACCAAGAACACCTTGACCAACGTGGCGGATGGCCGGGTGGTCATGCTTGCTTACACCACCCTGATGGGCCACGAGGGTGACCGGTCCATCCAGCTCCGATGGGACAAGGAAACCGGGCAGGTTGTCCGAACCGGGTAATTAGTATCTGACTCCCGCGTCGATGTACACTCGGACCTCGGGGTTTTCCCAGAACCAGCGCGCTTTCCGTGAGTTGAACGAGCGGGAGGCGCGTGCGTCATGTTAAGCCCCGGCAACTTGGGTTGGCCTGCCAACCGCGAAGGGGCGTAGCTCAACTGGCAGAGCAGCGGTCTCCAAAACCGCAGGTTGCAGGTTCAAGTCCTGTCGCCCCTGCTGAAGGCCGTCTGACGACGATGCAGACCGGGACGGTCTGAGGAGGAGTCGGACAAGGCGTGATCCGTGCCATGCTGGACACTGGGCAGTGCCCAATCCAGCGGGACGGCTCGTGGGATGGCTGACGAACGAAGGAGCGTGCGGTGAGCGACGAAGGCGACATTGCCGACGACGCCGCCAACGACGGCGGAGACACCGAGGACAGCCGCGACAGCGGCGGCCGGACGGCCGTGGTGACAAAGCCCGTGACGCGGCCGCAACGCCCGACCGGCAAGCGGTCCAGGCAGCGAGTGGCAGATACCGACGAAGACCCAGAAGTTCAAGAGGGCAAAGAGTCGTCGAAGGACGTTGAGGTTTCCGCGGCGGACCCGGCCACTAAAAAAGTCAAGAAAGGCCAGAAATCCGAGAAAGCCAAGAAGTCGAAGAAATCGGGGGACCGCTCGGCTAACCCGTTCGTATTCATCTACAACTACCTCAAACAGGTCGTTGCCGAGATGCGGAAGGTCATTTGGCCGAACCGCAAACAGATGCTCACTTACACCTCAGTGGTGCTGGGATTCCTGGCCTTCATGGTGGCGCTGGTCGGCCTCGCCGATTTTGGCCTGACCAAGCTGGTCCTCCTGGTGTTCGGCTGAGGTTGAGAGTGACTTGGCGGATTTAAACGAGTGAAGAGGATTGAACAAGTGAAGAGGATTGAAATCCGTGACTACCTTCGACGGTGACACGTCCGCGGGTGAAGCGGTCGATGTGCACGAGGCCCCAGACGACGTCGATACCGCCGTTCACGCGGAGTCGGTCGAAGGCCCGGCTGAAGACCCGCCTGAAGAACTAGACCCAGCCGCCGCGCTCAAGGCGGACCTGCGCAGCAAGCCGGGCGACTGGTACGTCGTGCACTCCTACGCGGGGTACGAGAACAAGGTGAAAGCCAACCTCGAAACGCGTGTGCAGAACCTTGACGTCGGCGACTACATCTTCCAGGTGGAAGTGCCGACCGAAGAGGTCACCGAGATCAAGAACGGCCAGCGCAAGCAGGTCAACCGCAAGGTATTGCCCGGCTACATCCTGGTGCGGATGGAATTGACTGACGACTCGTGGGCCGCGGTGCGCAACACGCCCGGGGTTACCGGGTTCGTCGGCGCAACATCACGCCCGTCGGCGCTCAAGCTCGACGACGTGGTGAAGTTCCTGCTGCCGCCGGGGGCGGCCAAGAAGGCTGCCAAGGGCGCCGCCAGCACCGCTGCCACCAGCGAGGGCGGCGGCTTGGACCGTCCGATCCTGGACGTCGAGTACGAGGTCGGCGAATCGGTCACGGTGATGGACGGCCCGTTTGCCACGTTGCCGGCCACCATCAACGAGGTCAACGCCGAACAACAGAAGCTCAAGGTGCTGGTTTCGATCTTCGGCCGCGAAACACCGGTGGAGCTGACCTTTACCCAGGTCTCAAAGATCTAGCCCGCCGGGCAATCAAAATAGGAAGGAAGATAAACACCCCATGGCCCCGAAGAAGAAAGTCACCGGGCTGATCAAGCTGCAGATCGTGGCGGGGCAGGCCAACCCTGCGCCGCCAGTCGGACCCGCGCTAGGCCAGCACGGCGTCAACATCATGGAGTTCTGCAAGGCGTACAACGCCGCGACGGAAAACCAGCGTGGCACCGTCATCCCGGTGGAGATAACGGTCTACGAGGACCGCAGCTTCACCTTCGCGCTCAAGACACCGCCCGCCGCCAAGCTGCTGCTCAAGGCCGCAGGCGTGGGCAAGGGTTCGGCGGAGCCGCACAAGACCAAGGTCGCCAAGGTCAGCTGGGCTCAAGTCCGCGAGATCGCCGAGACCAAGAAAACGGATCTCAACGCCAACGACATCGACGCGGCTGCCAAGATCATCGCCGGCACCGCCCGTTCGATGGGCATCACGGTCGAGTAAGTACTGAAAAACACCGTCGGATGACGATGCGGGCCGTTCGCGGCCCGAGGAGGAGTCCGACAAAATCAAACACCGTGGGAGGGCCAGCTTCGGCCCGCTAACCACGACCCAGCAACGATTGGACAGATCGATGAGCAAGAACAGCAAGGCATACCGCGCGGCCGCCGAGAAGGTGGACCACGACAACCTGTACACCCCGCTCGAGGCGGCCAAGCTCGCCAAGGAAACGTCCTCGACCAAGCAGGACTCGACCGTCGAGGTGGCGATCCGGCTTGGTGTCGACCCGCGCAAGGCAGACCAGATGGTCCGCGGCACGGTCAACCTGCCACATGGCACCGGTAAGACGGCCCGGGTGGCAGTGTTCGCGGTCGGCGAGAAAGCCGAGCAGGCGCAGGCCGCCGGTGCCGACATCGTCGGCAGCGACGACCTGATCGAGAAGATCCAGGGTGGCTGGCTGGAATTCGACGCCGCGATCGCGACACCGGACCAGATGGCCAAGGTTGGCCGCATCGCCCGGGTCCTGGGCCCGCGCGGCCTGATGCCGAACCCCAAGACCGGCACCGTCACCCCCGACGTCGCCAAGGCAGTGAGCGAGATCAAGGGCGGCAAGATCAACTTCCGCGTGGACAAGCAGGCCAATCTGCACTTCGTCATCGGCAAGGCGTCCTTCGACGTGCAGAACCTGGCCGAGAACTATGGCGCCGCCCTCGACGAGGTGCTGCGGCTTAAGCCGTCGTCATCGAAGGGTCGGTACCTGAAGAAGATCGTCGTGTCGACGACGACGGGCCCAGGGATTCCCGTCGACCCCGCTATCACCCGCAACTTCTCCGAGGCCTAGTCCTTACCGCGAGCAGACGCAAAAGCCCCTTTTTGGTCGGCGTGTCGGGGGCTTTTGCGTCTGCTCGGCAGGGTTTGGCTACCCACCGCACTCGGTGATGCGTCGCCTCAGGAAGTCGTGACCCGGCTCAGAACCGTTGGACTCCAACGCCGTTCGGTACCAGATGAGGGCCTCGGTGGGCCGTCCCGCGCGCCGTAACAGGTCGGCCCGCACTGTCGCGACGAGGTTCGAGCGGGCCAACCGGGGATCATCCGTCACGCCCTCCAGTGCGACCAGACCCGCATCCGGTCCGTCGCGGAAGCCCACCGCCAGTGCGCGGTTGGCACGTACCACCGGCGAATCGGTCATCCGCATTAGCCGGTCATAGGCCGCGCAGATGGTGCTCCAGTCGGTTTGCGCCCAGGACGGTGCCGTCGCGTGCAGCGCGGCGATGACTGCCTGCGGCAGGTAGGGGCCGTTCGATCCCTCTGCCAGTCGCAACCGGTCCAGGCCGCGGGCGATGCGGCCGCGGTCCCACCGCTGCCGGTCCTGGTGCTCGAGTGGCACCAACGCCCCGGCATCGTCGACCCGGGTGGCTCGCCGCGAATCATGCAGCAGCATAAGGGCTGCCAAGGCATGCGCCTCCGGCTCGTTCGGCATCAGCGCGCACAACTCCCCGGCCAGCCGCACTCCTTCGTCGCACAATTCGTCACGGACCGCCGTCGGGCCCAACGTCGACCAATACCCCTCGGTGAACACCGAGTAGATGCAACTGAGCACGTGCGGCGTGCGCTCGGCGAGCAGCTCGGCGGGCGGCACCCGCAGCGGGATGTTGGCGTGCCGGACCTTGTTCTTGGCGCGAGTGATTCGCTGACCTACGGCCGTCTCGGTCTGCAGTAGTGCGCGGGCGATCTCGGCGACGGTCAGCCCGGACACCAACCGCAGCGTCAGCGCCAGTTGCGACGGCCGGTCCAGCGCCGGGTGCGCACAGGTGAACATCATCCGCAGCTCGTCGTCGCGCACTTGATGCGGCACGTCCGGATGGTCGGTGCGCGCGGTAATGTCATCCAACACCGCTGCCAATTCCTTTCCGGGACGGACGGATTCGCGGCGTAGCCGATCCCGTGCGCGGTTGCGGGCGACGGCCACCAGCCAACCGCCGGGATTGTCGGGGACGCCGTCGCGAGGCCAGGCACGCAGCGCCTCGGCGCAGGCTTCCTGGACGGCGTCTTCAGCGACGGTGAGGTCACCGGACCATCGCGCGAGCGCGGCGACGGTGGGCCCCCACGTCCGGCGGAAGACGCCGTCCAGGTTGGTCATTCGCTCGGGTTACAGTCCCGCGACACCAGCCAGTTGCCGCACCACCACGGTAGAAGCTGGGATCATCGACGCGACCTTGACAGCCTCGTCGCGGTCGCCGGCGCTGATTATGTAGAAGCCGTTGGCGACTTCGGCGCCTTCTACGTATGGCCCGTCTGTGATGAGGGCCTCGCCATCGCGGACCCGTACCGTGGTCGCCGTCGACGGCGGATATAGACCGGCGCCGGACCGGATGTGCGGGCCGGCCGCTGCCCCGAACTCCTGGTGCAGCGCCACCATCGATTCCCACCACGGTGAGCCGGGCTCCGCGGGCCGCTCCGGCGGCTCCAGCAGCAGTGCGATCCAATTGGTGCCCTCGAGCGGCTGGGGTTCGGGCCCTGGCCCGGCCATCGGCCAGATCTCTACCGCACCGGACTTGGCCGCCGGGATGTCGCGGGCCAGTGCCAGTGCCTCGTCGAGGTTCTCGGCCTCGAATACGTAATAGCCGCCGGCTACTTCGGCGCCTTCGGCGAACGGGCCGTCCGTGATGACGGGTGCTTCGGGACCGCCGGTGATGCTCACCGCGGTCGCCGCCGGTGCCAAGGCATCCCCGCCGCGGATCGCCGACGCGGCCTTGGCGTGGAAGCTCTGGTAGGCGGCCATCTCGGCTGCGCCCTCTTCGGGCGTGCGGTCTCGTTCCCTGCTGATCAACAAGGCGAAGTACTGCATCTGTTGTTCACCTCCGGTAGTGAGCGAAACCCTGTGTTCCACTCTCTACCTTTTAGACGAACAACGCTCGGGCAATCCGACAGTTCATGCCGGTCGACTCTGGGCCCGACCAGATCCGGCGAAGTTCCTCGTCAACTCAGCGATCACCTGGTCCCACAAATCCCTGGGCAGATCGTGACCCATCCCGTCGATCAGCACCAACCGGGCGCCTCGGATGGCGCGGGCGATCGAGCGGCCGCCGAAGGGACGCATCAGCTTGTCGGCGCGCCCGTGAATGACCACGGTCGGCGCGACGATCCGTCGGTCGTGGTGCAGCAGGCTGCCGCTGCCCAAGATCGCGCCGAACTGTTGAGCGACACCCCACGGGTGGTAATTGCGGTCGTAGCTCTCGGCGGCGTCGGCGCGGACCTCCTCGTCGGGCATGGGATAGCCCGGACTGCCGATGATCTTGCCGACGCGTACCGCGTTCTCGATGATGACGTCGCGTGGTGAATCCGGTCGCGGGCCTTTGATGAGCGCCAGCAGGGCCTGTGGGGCCGGTGGGGGCAGGAATGCGTGATTGTTGCTGGAGAAAATGACGGCCAGGCTTTCGGTTCGTTCCGCGAATCGCGCGGCAACGATCTGGGCGATCATGCCGCCCATCGAAGCCCCGACGACGTGGGCCTTCTTGATGTGCAGGTGATCCAGCACGGCCGCCGCGTCGTCGGCCATGTGTTCCAGCGTGTATGCCGCCTTGCTGGGCAGGCCCAGCCAGGACCGGATCAACCGCGTCACCAGCGGCTGTCCCGTGCTGTGCCGCTCGGTCTTCGTGGACAGACCGATATCCCGATTGTCGTAGCGGATGACGCGAAGGCCCTGACGAACCAGCCTCTCGCAGAACTCGGTGCGCCACAGCACCATCTGGGCGCCCAGGCCCATGATCAGCAGCACGGGTGGGTCGTCGAAGTCGCCCATGTCCTCGTAATAGAGCTTCAGATCGCCCGATGTTGCCCCTGATGTGGCCCCTGAACTCGCAAAGCCGCTGCGCACCTCCATGCCACTAGACCTCCACGTCAGTCTGGGTCTGGTGTTCGCGGCTGACCTCGACCATGAAGTTCGCGAAGTACCCCGTCAGCTGGGGGTCGGACATCATCTGCCATTTCGGTGCCAGCAGCTTCATATAGCGCTCGACGTAGAGAAACTGCTTGCCGATCAGTACCAGTTCGCGGGGGAGTTTGACGTCGTAGGCGTCGGCCAGCGTCGACAGCTGCCGGCCGATGTCGGCATACGACATATCGCCCAGCGACGTCATGGTCAGCGGCGTGGCGAAGCTTTCCAGGTCC
>Ga0302196_10002210_pt1 | contig 18332 bp, 19 predicted proteins | sample II_Bog_N1_3_FD_198794 | JGI IMG/M metagenome (GOLD analysis project Ga0302196, IMG submission 198794) | Peat permafrost microbial communities from Stordalen Mire near Abisko, Sweden - II_Bog_N1_3 | ecosystem: Environmental > Terrestrial > Soil > Wetlands > Peat | place: Sweden: Abisko...
GCCGAACACGGTGACGTTCCCCGGATCTCCGCCAAAGGCGGCGATGTTGCGCTTCACCCACTGCAGGGCGGCGATCTGGTCCATGACCCCATAGCCCGCCAGCGGCTCGTTGGGTCCGGCCGCCTTCGTGATCGCCGGATGGGCGAAAAAGCCCAGGGCCCCCAGGCGATAGTTGATGGAGACCAGGATCACCCCGTCGCGCACAAAGGCCGAGCCATCGTAGGCGCCCAGCGATCCGGCCCCCAGCACATTGGCCCCGCCGTGGATCCACACCATCACCGGCGTTTTGGCAGAGGCCCCGAAGGCCCTGGCCGGGGCCCAGACATTCAGAAAGAGACAGTCCTCGCTCGTGGCGCCCGACGCGCCCCCCTCGTTGGGCGAGCCGTCGGCATTGATCCTCTGCGGGCAGATCGCCCCATAGGCCGTCGCGCTCCGCTCCCCCGTCCACGCCTTGGCCGGCGCCGGCGGCGCCCACCGCAGATCCCCCACTGGCGCGGCGACATAAGGAACCCCCTTGAACGACGCCACCCCGCCCGTCGCATCGCCGACGAGCACGCCGCTATCGACGGTGACCTTGATGGGGGCCGCCGAGGCCGCCGCCGCCGCGAGGCAGGCCGCGAGTGTCAGGGTTTTCAGGATGGTGATGCGCACTAAAGTCCTCCCACGCGGTGCGGGCGGCCTTGCGCCCCCTCCGACGGCTTCGCCGCCACCTCCCCCGTTAAGAGAGACGGGGGAGGAGAGTCAAAGCGTCTTCTCCTCCCTTGTGCGTCTTCGCGCGGGGGAGGTGGATCGGCGCTTGCGCCGAGACGGAGGGGGCGCAAGGCCCCAAGCTCCGCGTGCGCAGTCTAGATATACCGCCGCAAGCTCCGCGCCAGTTCATTCGGGCTCGACTTCTTCTTTGTCTGGGCCGGCTGATAGGCCAGGCGCGCATGCTCGATGCAGTAGGGGCCCTCGTCGCCCGCCCGCCGGCCGCAGAAGCTGAAATCATCGGTGGAAGGATCGCCGATGGGCCATTTGCACATGTGCGCGCCGAGGGTGAGCACCGTCGCCGTGCCGGGCTGCTCGATGTAGGGCTCCTGGCGGACCACCGGACGGGGCGCCAGGTCGCGGGGCGCCGACGGGGAAGCGCGATGCGGCTGCGGGGCGCTCATCACGGGCCTCGCCGGACGGGGGGCCTTGAAGGTTGTCCTCGCCGGCTGGGAAGGCGTCGCGCGGCCGGAGAGGCCCAGGCGGTGCACCTTGCCGATCACGGCATTGCGGGTGACCCCGCCCAGTTGCTTGGCGATCTGGCTGGCGGAGAGCCCTTCCAGCCAGAGTTTCTTGAGTGTCTCCACCCGCTCGTCGGTCCAACCCATGAGAACCCCTCCAGCGCTATATATTGTGTCCGCCCTGCCGACCGCCACCGGCCAGCCACAAGATATCGCGCACAATCGTTAACGCGACACAATAGGCGCCATCAATCCGTCCACAGGGATCAACATATTGATTCATGGTTAGCCGCCTTGCACCCGCCTGGGGCAGGGCGCACATGGGGACGATGAAGGACGTCGCCTCCCCCATCGTCATTCCCCCTCTGCCGCGTGACTACAACGGCGTGAACTGGGAGGGTCTGCGCACCCTCTATGTGCGCGAGGTGCGCCGCTTCTGGAAGGTCGGCACCCAGACCCTCCTCGCCCCGGTGGTCACGGCCCTGCTCTATATGCTGGTCTTCGTGGTCGCCGTGAAAGGCGCCGCCCCGCCCATCGAGGGGGTCCTCTTCGCCACCTTCGTCGCCCCGGGTCTGATCATGATGCAGATCCTCAGCAACGCCTTTTCCAACTCGTCCTCCAGCCTGCTCCAGGCGAAGATGAACGGGCTCATCGGAGATTTCATCACCCCGCCGCTCAGCCCCGCCGAGCAGGTGGCCGGCTTCGCCGCCGGCGCCGCCACCCGGGGCGTGCTTGTGGGCGCGGTGACGGCCCTGGCTGTCCTGCCCTTCGCCCACCTCTCCATCGCCCACCTCTGGGCCATCCTCTATTTCGGCCTGGGCGCCTCGGTGATCATGGGCCTCCTTGGGATCATGGCCGCCATCTGGTCGGTGAAGTTCGACCACATCGCCGCGGTGGGCAATTTCGTCATCATGCCCATGACCTTCCTCTCGGGCACCTTCTACCTCGTCTCGCGCCTGCCGGAGCCCTTCCGCACGGCCTCCCGCTTCAACCCCTTCTTCTATCTCATCAGCGGCTTCCGCTACGGCTTCATCGGCCACGCCGACGGCTCCCTGATCATCGGCGTCATCGCCACCGCCGTCCTGACCGTCGTGCTAGGCGCCATCTGCCTCTGGATGTTCACCACCGGCTACCGGATGAAAACCTGACGCGGGGCGCGCGGCCTTGCGCCCCCTCCGTCGGCTTCGCCGCCACCTCCCCCGTTAAGAGGGACGGGGGAGGAGGAGCAACGCGTGTCGTCTCCTCCCATGCGCGAAGCGCGGGGGAGGTGGATCGGCGCTCTTTCTTGCGCCGAGACGGAGGGGGCGCAAAGCGGCGCGCTCCACTTCACGCCTAACCCCGTTGACATCCGCCGCCCATCCGACGAAAACGCCGCGCTTCCCGTCCCCGTGCGCTCGCTCGGGGACGCAATGCTTTTTGGGAAGCCTTCGCCATGGCGCCGACGAGCCCCGCTGCGGTCCCCGAGGATCATCTTCTAGCCGTCTACAGCCGTGCGCCCCTGGCGTTCGAGCGCGGCGTGGGCGCGCGCCTCTATACGGCGGAGGGCGAGGCCTATCTGGACTGTCTGGCGGGCATCGCCACCACAGGGCTTGGTCACGCCCATCCCAAGCTCGTCCAGGCCCTGAAGGACCAGGCCGAGAAGCTCTGGCACGTCTCCAACATCTTCCGGATTCCCGGCCAGGAGGCCCTGGCCGCGCGTCTGTGCGAGAAGACCTTCGCCGATGTGGTCTTCTTCACCAATTCGGGGACGGAGGCGGTGGAGTGCGCCCTGAAGATGGCCCGCAAATATCACTGGGCCCGGGGCGACGCCGAACGCATCGACATCATCGGCTTCGAGGGCGCCTTCCACGGCCGCAGCTACGCCGCGGTCTTCGCCGCCGGCAACCCGTCCTATGTCGAGGGCTTCGGCCCGGCGCTCCCCGGCTATGTCAGCCTGCCCTTCGGCGACATGGACGCCCTGGAGGCGGCGCTCAGTTCCACCACAGCGGCGGTGATCATCGAGCCGGTGCAGGGCGAGGGCGGGGCGCGGGCCCTCTCCGAAGCGGATCTCACCCGTCTGCGCGCCCTCTGCGACGCCGCCGGCGTTCTCCTCATCTATGACGAGATCCAGTGCGGCCTGGGCCGCACAGGCAAGCTCTTCGCCCATGAATGGGCCAGGGACGCGGCGCCCGACATCATGTGCGTGGCCAAGGCGCTCGGCGACGGCTTCCCTGTCGGCGCGTGCCTGGCCACCGCCAACGCCGCCAGCGGCATGGCCGTGGGCTCCCACGGCTCAACCTATGGCGGCAATCCTCTGGCCATGGCCGTGGGCCTCGCCGCCTTCGAGGAGCTGAGCCGCCCCGAGACCCTGGACAATGTCCGCCAGATCGCCGGCTATTTCGGCCAGCAGCTCGCGGGCCTGAAGGATCGCTATCCCGACGTCATCGTCGACGTCCGCGGCAAGGGCCTGCTCATCGGCATCAAGCTCGTCCCCAACAACCGCGAGTTCATGGCCGCCGCCCGCGACAATCGCCTCCTCATGGCCGGCGGCGGAGACAACTGCGTTCGCCTGCTCCCCTCGCTCCTGCTCACCCAGGACGAGGCGCACGAGGCCATCGAGAAACTCGAACAGACCTGCGAGGCCATGCGCCGCAAGGCCGCCGCGTGACCCAGCCCAGGCACTTCCTCGATCTGTGGCGCATGGAGGCGTCCACCCTGCGCGCCATTCTGGACGACGCCCGGGCCCGCAAGCTGGCGCGTGTGGGATGGGGTCAGGCGCGGCCCGACGCCGACACCCCCCTGGCCGGCCGGACCGTGGCCATGATCTTCCAGCAGAACTCCACCCGCACCCGGTTCTCCTTCGACGCCGCCATCCGTCAGCTGGGCGGGGCCAACATCATCTCCACCGGCGAGGACATGCAGCTGGGCCGCGGAGAGACCATAGAGGACACCGCCCGCGCCCTTTCGCGCATGGTGGACGCCGTCATGCTTCGCGTGGAGCGCCATGAAGACCTTGAGCACTTTGCCCTGGCCTCTGACGTTCCGGTCATCAACGGTCTCACCGGCCGCACCCACCCCTGCCAGATCATGGCCGATCTCATGACCCTGGAGGAGCATGTGGGCCCGCTCGCCGGCCGCACCCTCGCCTGGGTGGGGGACGGCAACAATGTCTGCGCCAGCTACATCCACGCCGCGCCCAAGTTCGGCTACCGCCTCGTGGTCGCCTGTCCGCCGGACTATCACCCCGACCTCGTGGATCTGGCCCGGGCGGCCGAGGAGCAGGGCCGTGTGGAGATTACCAACGACCCGGCCGCCGCCGTCATCGGCGCCGACTGCGTGATCACCGACGCCTGGGTCTCCATGGGCGACACCGACCATGACGAGCGCATGGAGGCCTTCGAGCCCTTCCAGGTGGACGAGGCCCTCATGAACCAGGCGGCGCCCGGAGCGACCTTCCTGCACTGTCTGCCCGCGCACCGGGGCGAGGAAGTCACCGACGCGGTGATCGACGGACCCCATTCCCTGGTCTGGGACGCAGCGGAAAATCGCATCCACGCCCAGAAATCCATCCTCGCCTGGTGTTTCGGCGCCGTGGGGTGACATTTGCGGCCGCGTTCCCATATTTTCGGACGTGCCCCAGACCAGCCCCTCATCCCCATCGCCGGACACGGTGGCCGACGATCTCGTCGCCCCGTTCCAGATCGAGAACCAGCCCGTGCGCGGCCGGATCGCCCGTCTGGGCGCCTCCGTCAACGAGGTCCTGACCCGCCACGACTATCCCGAACCCGTGGCCAATCTGCTGGGCGAGGCCTGCGCCCTGGCCGCCCTGGTGGGCGCGAGCCTCAAGTTCGAGGGCCGCCTCATCATCCAGGCCCAGGGCGACGGCCCGGTGGCCTATGTGGTGGCCGACTACGACACCAGCGGCGCCCTGCGCGGCTACTGCCGCTTCGACGCCGAGCGCGTGGCCGCCGCGTCCTCCGGCTTCGCCTGGCCGGGCGCCGGGGCGCTCCTGGGTCAGGGCGCCTTCATCATGACCGTCGACCAGGGCCCGGACATGGAGCGCTATCAGGGCGTCACCGCCATCGACGGCGAGACCCTGGCCCTGTGCGCCGAAACCTATTTCGCCCAGTCCGAACAGACCCCCACCCGGGTGCGCCTGGCCGTGGGGCATGTGGACAGCGGCGAAGGGCGCCAGTGGCGCGCCGGCGGCATCCTTATCCAGAACATCGCCGAGGACGATGCCCGGGGATCCACTGCCGAAGCCTGGACCACGGCCCAGGCCCACTTCGAAACCATCGGCGAGGACGAGCTCATCGATCCGACCCTCTCCGCCCCGACCCTCCTCTGGCGCCTCTTCCACGAGGACGGCGTGCGCGTCTTCGACCCCACCCCGCTCACCGGCTTCTGCCGCTGCTCCGCCGACCGCATCGTCGCCGTCCTAGCCGCCTTCCCCCCCGAAGAACGCACCGCCATGGTCGAAGCGGACGGCAAGATCCGGGTCACGTGCGAGTATTGCTCAAGAACCTACGACCTGGAGCCGGAGGCCGTGGGCTAGGGTGATTATTCCTCCCTCCCCTCCTGGGGAGGGACAGACGGCGCAGCCGTCAGGGTGGGGCTTATCGGAGTTGCCGCGACGTTTGTGGTAATCCCACCCTGCCCCACCCCGGCCTTTCAGGCCGACCCTCCCCATGACGGGAGGGAGGGCTCAAGGCCTACCGCCCCAGCCTCAGCATCGATGCATCGCCGTCGAAGCTCACGAGCCGCCACACCCCCGCCTCGTCCGCGAACGTCAGCAGGCACGGCCCCTTCTTGCCACGCGTGGCGCAGACCTTGCCGTCGCCCACGGGCCGCAGCGCGCTGGCGATCTCAAGGGTGTTGGGAATGGGGGTGTCGGGCTTGTAGCCGTAGTAATCGGCCACGGCGCGGAACACCTCGGGCTGGATGAAAAGGTCGCCGGCCGCATGGGCCAGGGCGCCGGAGAAGGCCACGCCCAGACCCTTGATCCCGTCGTTGAGGTTCGACCGCCGGGCTTGATCCACCATCTTCGCCTGGATCTGCGCCTCCAGGGCCGGGCGGTCCACATGGGCGTTGAAGGCCTTGTGGTCATCGTCGCGGATGGCGATCAGCAGGCTGTGCACATCCCCCGCCGCGGAAATGCGCTCGGTGGTCGCGCAGGACGCCAGGGCGGCGGCCAGCAGCGTCGCAGTGAGGATGCGAACTCGCATGAAAGGTGAGTCCCTCAAGCGCCCGTGCGTTCCTTGAAGAAGGCGATCACCCGCTCCTCGGCCTTCTTGGTGGGCCCGTCCGGATCGTCGTCCTTCAGATGGAGGGTCAGGACCGAGTGGGGCGCCATGCCGCCGCCTTCCTGGGCGTCCTTCGGGTCCAGCTCGATAGCCTCGAACCGATCGCCGAACTCCGCCTTCAGGGCGTCGAACCGCGTGTCCGGCACAAAGCTGTCGCCGAAAAACCGCAGGCCGATCATGGAGAGATCCTCCTCCTCGAACCGGCGCTTGGCGCAGGCGATCTCCGCCGGAGACGCGCCAATGCCCGCCTTGCGCTTGTCCGATCCGGCGGGAAGCGGCAGGGACGGCTGAGACAGCACCGGCGCCACCATGGACGGCTCGGTCATCATCGCCAGGGCAAAGTTGCCGGTGAAGCACATGCCCACGGCGCCCACGCCCTTGCCGCCGCACTCCTTGTGCGCGAAGGCGGCCAGGGCGCGCAGCCAGTCGACGATCTTGCTGGAACGGTTTGTCGCCCACACATCGAATTCCCGGCTGATGCAGATCCCCTTGAGCATTTCCCCGATGGCATAGCCCCCCGACACCGGCCTTCCCGCTTCGCCAAAGAGACTCGGGCAAAAGACCGTCATCCCCGCCGCCGCAACGTGGTCGGCGAACCGGATCACCGGGGGGTGCAGCCCCGGCATCTCATGGATGATGATCACCGCCGGCCCGTTCCCGCGCCGATAAACCGGCCGCGTCCAGCGCCCCTGCGGATCGGTAAAATCGAACCGCGTGTAGTCCTTCAGCGCATCTTCATAGGCCATTGTCACCTCCCAAGCGCTCCTCCCTCCCCCAATGGGGAGGGACAGACGGCGCAGCCGTCAGGGTGGGGCGGTGCATTGAAGCCCACAGCGCTGTGGAAGCTCCAGACATCCCCACCCCGGTCCTTCGGACCGACCCTACCCAGGAGGGGAGGGAGCATCATAGCGTGCCCGCCGCGCGCCGCCACGACTTGCCGAAAATCCAGTAGACCACCACCGGCGCCAACGCCGCCACAACCGACCAGAAGCCGCTCACCGGATCGTCCCAGATCACCACGGCGATGAGCGACGCCTGCAAGGCCGACGCCAGGATCGCGATCCACGGGAAGAGCGGCATCTTCCACGGCCGGTGCAGGTCCGGCTCGCTGTATCGCAACCTGATGGACGCCAGGCACACCATCAGCACCGCCGTGATGGACCAGGGCGCATAGATGCGCACAATGCTCTCATAGCTTCCGGTGGCGGCGAAGATCAGGGAAACGGCCACCAGCACCGCGACGCTGCGCCGGGGCGTTCCGCCGCGCGCCACCTTGGCCAGGGCCGGCGGCAGCACCCCGTCATGGGCCATGCGCCAGGTGATTCGCGAGGCCGCCATGGTCTGCAGATTGACGATGGCCGCCAGGGAGAAGAGCCCCAGGGCCGTGATCACGATGTCGCCCGCGGCGCCCAGGGAGACCTTGGCCGCATCGCCCACGGCCAGGGCCGATCCGGCGATGGCCGCGGGGCTCAACACATGCAGCACCGCGGCGTTCACCAGCACATAGAGCACCGTGACGAAGGCGATTCCCCCGAAGGTGGCGCGCGCGACATTGCGTTCGGGTCGGTGAACCTCTTCGGAGAAATAGATCGCCGCATCCCATCCGGCGTAGGTCTGGTAGATGACCCGCACCGCCATGATCAGGGCCCCCATGCTGGTGATCGCCGCCAGCGGGTGAATCGGAGGGGGCGGACCGGCGGCGCGCGGCGAGGCGAAGAGCACGATCGTCAGTACAAGGAAGGCTGCGCCCTTGAGCGCGCTGGCGACGCTCTGCGAGGCGCCGCTCACATGAGTGCCCGCCCAGTTGATCGCCGCCACCACCAGGATCAGAGCGCAGGCGATCAGGCTTGTTGAAACATGGGCGAGGAAGCCCAGCCGATGCACATACTCGCCGAACACCACGGCGATGAAGGCGCTGGAGGCGGCGTACTGCAGCCAGGCCACCCAGCCGGTCAGGAAGCCCGCCGTGTGGCCAAACGCGCGCTGGGCGATGGGGTAGGGGCCGCCGGCGTGGGGCACGGAGGCGCCCGCCTCCACCACCGGCATGGCCGCCAGCATCGCCATGCCGCCTCCCAGCAGCCAGGCGACGAGGATAAGCGGCGTCGTCGTGATCCCCAGGGCCACGACGCCCGGCGCGCGCATGATGCCCGAGCCGATCACCCCGCCGACCACCACGGCCAGTCCGAACACCAGACCCAGGACGCGAAGCAGGCCGGCCGGCGCGTGCGGCGCGTGATGATCTGTCATGTCTTGCCCCGCGCCGATGCGAAGGCCATCCTTGCGACAAGGGCCGCCCAGCGCAAGCCGCACCGGGATAAGGGCCCGCAAACACGAGGAGACGCGCATGGCGATTTTCTATCCCGACATTCTTGAACAGAAGACCGCCCCGCGCACCTTCAGCTACGGCGACAAGGACGTCATGCTCTATGCCCTGGGCATCGGCCTGGGCGCGGACCCCATGAACGAGACTGAACTCGCGTTCGTCTATGAACGGGGCCTCAAAGTGGTGCCCACCGCCGCCACCGTACTGGCCGCCGGCGCGAGAGCCGCGCCGGGCGCAGAGGTCGTCAACGCGCCTGGCCATCGCCCCAGCCAGATCAACTATCTCATGGTCGTCCACGGCGAGCAGAAGGTGCAGCTGCACAAGCCGCTCCCCGCCAGCGGCTCGTTCACCACCGCCAGCCGCAACGTCGGCGCCTTTGACAAGGGCAAGGACAAGGGCGCGGTCATCATCAACGAAACGGTGTGGACCGATGCCGCCGGCGAGAAGGTCGCCACTCTGACGGGCTCAACCTTCGCCCGGGGCGACGGCGGCTTTGGCGGGCCCTCCGCCGGCGCGCCCGAGCCCCATGCCGTCCCGACCCGCGCGCCGGATCAGTCGCTGGATTTCACCACACGCCCGGACCAGGCGCTGATCTATCGCCTCAACGGCGACCGAAACCCGCTGCACTCCGATCCGGAGGTGGCGAAGAAAGCGGGATTCGACCGGCCGATCCTGCATGGCCTCTGCACCTACGGCATCACCTGCCGCGCTATCCTCGCCGGCGTCACCGACTACGACCCCGCCGCCATCCTCAGCCACCAGGTCCGCTTCAGCGCCCCGGTCTTCCCCGGCGACACCATCACCGTCGACCTCTGGCGCGACGGCAAGGCCATCTCCTTCGAAGCCCGCGTAAAAGCCCGCGGCGTCACCGTAATCAAGAACGGACTGTGTGTTTTGCGGTAAACTCCTCCCTCCCCTCCTGGGGAGGGACAGACCGCGAAGCCGTCAGGGTGGGGCTGTTTGGGGCGGTTCACCGCCGGTGCGGGTCGCTCCGAAGAGCCCCACCCCGTTCCTGCGGACCGACCCTCCCCAGGAGGGGAGGGAGGCGCCTAATCCTCCTCGTCGCCGCCATCCTCCCCCCCGTCGCCGGGGTCGAGGAGCTTGTGGGCGTGGATGATGAAGTAGCGCATCAGGGCGTTATCCACCGTGGACTGGGCCTTGGCCTGCCAGGCGCGATAGGCTTCGCGGTAGCTGGGATAGGCCCCCACCAGATCCACCTTGGAAAGATCGCGGAAGGTGACCTTGGTGACGTCCTTCAGCTCGCCGCCGATCACGAGATGCAGAAGCTGTTTATCCGCCATGGCGCGCTCACCTCTATTTGCCGGCGATCGAGAGGGCGTCCACCAGGATCGAGGGCGCGTTGGCCGAGCTGCGAATTTCTAGGTCGGAGCCCGGAATGAGTCGCGCATAGATGTCGATCAGATTGCCCGCCACGGTGATTTCGGTCACCGGATAGGCGATTTCGCCCTTCTCGAACCAGTGGCCTGAGCAGCCCACCGACCAGTCGCCAGTATTGGCGTTGATCGAGGGGCCGAACATGGAGGTGACCAGAAGGCCCTCGCCGGCGTCGCGCATGAGCGCCGCCTGGTCGCGCGAACCGGGCAGCAGGGTGAGGTTATGCGTTCCCACTCCCGGCGGCCCCGCCAGACCCCGCGAGGCGTGTCCCGTGGTGGTCAGTCCCAGCTGGCGCGCCGAACTGGTGTTCAGCAGCCAGGTGGTGAGCACGCCGTCGTCGATGAGATCCCGGGGCCGGTTGGCCACCCCCTCGTCATCGAAAGGCGCCGAGCCCAGTCCGCGCACCCGGTGCGGATCGTCGCGCACGGTGACGCCCGCGGCGAAAACCCGGCTTTCCAGGCGGTCCTTCAGGAAGGAGACGCCCCGGGCGACCGAGGGGCCGGAGATGGCGCCGATGAGCGGGCTCAGCAGGGAGACGGCCAGGCGGTTCTCGAAGATCACCGGCGCGGTGGTGGACGCGATCTTTCGCGCGCCCAGGCTCGCCACCGCGCGGCGGCCCGCCTCGGCGCCGATCTCGTGCGGCGTTGGCAGATCGGCGTCCCAGCGCGTGGCCCGGCCGTCGCCGGCCTGCTCCATATTCGCCCCTTCGCCGGCGATGGCCTGGGCCGAGAGCGACGAGGCCGTCGCGCGATGGAGGCCGCGGAAGCCCTCGCTGGTCACGAGGCGCCACATGGAGGACGACCATGTCGCCGATCCGCCGCCGGAATTGGTCACTCCGTCCACCGCCAGGGCGCTTTCCTCCGCCGCCCGCGCCCGCGCCTCCAGGGCGTCGGGACCCGGTTCGCCCGGATCGAAAAGATCGAGATCGAAGCTCTCGCCACTGGCGAGGCGATCCTTGGCCGCGAGTCCTGCATAGGGGTCTTCCGCCGCCAGCCTGGCCATGGCCACAACCCGGGCGACCAGCTTGGCGCGTCCCTCGGTGGAGATGTCGGAGCCGGAGACCGTCGCCTGGCGCGCGCCGACGAAGACGCGCAGGCCCAGGTCGCTGGATTCCTCGCGCTCAACTTCCTCGAGCGCCCCCAGGCGCACGGTCACCGAAAGGGCTGCGCGTTTGGCGAACACCGCCTCGGCCGCGTCCGCTCCGGCCGCCAGGGCGGAGCCGACCAGAGTCTCAAGCATGTTGTCATCCATGCCGCCGGATATGGCCGATGACTGCGGCTTATGAAAGGTCTTCTAGGCGATGATGTCCGGCGTGAGGCGGTTGTCGATGCTCGCGATCTGGTCGCGAAGTCCCAGCTTCTGCTTCTTGAGACGCGCGACCCGAAGCTGATCGGGCTGCGGCAGGCCCTCCAGCGCGCGCACCGCCGCATCCAGGTCCGCATGCGCCTGCCGCAACGCCGCCAGGCTCGCCCTAAGTTCGGCGTCCGGGTCGTTGTCCTGCGACTGATCGTCCATGGCCCGATCTACCAGAGCCGTGGGAGGCCGGAAACACCTCTCCCGGCGGGAGAGGGAGGGGCCCATGGCTATGCCATGGGAGGATGAAGGATTATGCGGCCGGCAACCAAACCCCTCAACCTCCCAGCTTCGCTGGGCCGACGGCCTTCTCCCTCAAGGAGAAGGGTTGAGATCAAGCGCCTCAACCAACGCCCCGACCACCCCCGTCGTCCCGTTCCACGCCGCCGCCACCCCGGCCAGCGCCGCCGCCAGATCCTCCCGCGCGCCCTCCGCTCCGGGCGTCCGCGCCTCCAGCGCCTCCAGCAGCAGCCGCTCGGCGTCAAGCTCAGCGGCCTGGACGCGGGCCCGCAGCGCCACGCGTCCGGCGTCATCCACGATCGCAAGAGACTTCATCGCCCGGCGCGCGGCGCGGATCGGCGCGGTCACCTGGCCTTCCCACGCCTGGGCGTCGGCGATCGCGGCTGCGAGCAGAGCCGGCGGGACCGGCCGGCCCTCCGCCACCGTCCACGCCCGCCAGAGCAACAGGGTCACGCACTGGCCGTGATCATCCTGGATCGCCAGGCAGGCCTCGCCTGCGCCCGGCCGAGCGTGAGCCTCCAGGACCCAGTCCCAGAGCCTCAACTCTCGTCGCCCTCAATGGCGGCGAGGTCGTCGCCCCAGCGCCGCACGGGCCCCCACGCCAGGCCGAAGAGATCCAGGGCGCGGCCCACCGACTGGTCGACCATCTCCTCCAGGCTTGCGGGTTTGGCGTAGAAGGCTGGAACCGGTGGCGCGATGACCGCGCCCATCTCCGCCAGCTGGGTCATGGTGCGCAGATGGCCCAGATGCAGCGGCGTCTCGCGCACCATCAGCACCAGGGTCCGTCGCTCCTTGAGGACCACGTCCGCCGCCCGTGTGAGCAGGGAGGATGTCACCCCCGTCGCGATCTCGCTCATGGTGCGCACCGAGCAGGGCGCGACGATCATGCCCAGGGTGGGGAAGGAGCCTGACGCAATGGCGGCGCCCACATCGCCCACCTTGTGCGTCGTTGTCGCTTTGGAGAGCAGTTCGGGTAGGCTGAACGGAGTCTCGTGGGCGAGCGTCAGGGCTGCGGCGCGGCTGACCACCAGATGGGTCTCCACTCCGAGTTCCCGGCAGGCGTCCAGAACCCGGACGCCCAGGATCGCCCCGGACGCGCCGGTAATTCCGACCACCAGTCTGCGCGGCGCCGAATCAACCATCAGCTTGGTCCGCATCGCTCATTTGGGGGGCGCCGCGCGACTTGGGCGCCTGCACAAAAATATGTGATCTGACTCAGGCTTGCCACGGGTGTTCACTCCTCCTGCGACCAATAGAGGAGTCTGCCGCCATGGCGATCGAAGCCCGAATCCGCGAACTCGGCGTGCGTCACAAGACGCTCGAACGCGCGATCGAGGACGAGACCGGCCGACCCGCCGCCGACCCTATCCGTCTCAAGGAGCTCAAGCGGCAGAAGCTGCGGCTCAAGGAGGAGCTCGAGACCCTCAAGACCCGCGTCCACTAGAGCCGCTCCGGACGGCTCAGTCTTCCGCCGTCTCGGCGGCCAGTTCCGGCGCCTCGGCCTCTGAGGCCGGCCGCAGGGACAGGCCGTCGGGCTCTGCGACCTTGCGCTTGGCGTCGTCCTTGGCCTTCTTTTCGGCCGCCTTCTTCACCAGGGCGTCCAGCTCAAGCTGACCCACCAGGCCCAGGGACACCGGGTCCACCGGCTTGACGTTAGTGGCGTTCCAGTGCGTGCGGTTGCGCACCTGATCGATGGTCGCCTTGGTGGTGCCAAGGGTCTTGGCGATCTGGGCGTCGGTGATCTCGGGGTGGTTGCGGACGAACCAGGCGATGGCGTCCGGGCGATCCTGACGCCGTGAGACGGGCGTGTAGCGCGGCGCCTTCTTCTGCGGCTTCAGGAGCTCGGCGTGCCGGCTCTTCTGCGCCTTCATGCGGTATTTCGGATCGGCCTGGGCCGCGTCCAGCTCCTCGCGCGAGAGCTGGCCGTTGGAGATCGGATCGGCGCCGCGGATGTCGCGCGCGACCTCGCCGTCGGCGATGCCCTTCACCTCGAGCGGGTGCAGGCCGCAGAAGTCAGCGATCTGCTCGAAGGTCATGGTCGAATTGTCCACCAGCCAGACGGCGGTCGCCTTGGGCATCAGGATGTCGTTCACGGCAGTCTCCAGAAACAGCGGCGCCCGGCCTTGCGGCCGGGCGGGGTAGACGTCCGATATAGTCTCTGGGCGGCGGGATTGAAACGCTAAACTCTCAGGCGGCTCTCCACCACGGTCACGGCGGCCCCGCGCAGAAGAACCCGATCGCCGCGATGCTCGCACTCAAGGTCTCCGCCGCGCCCCGGATAGGCCTGGTGAAAGCGCAGGGTCGCCCTGCCGAGCTTGGCCGAGAACAGGGGCGAGAGGCCGCAGTGGAACGACCCCGTCGCCGGATCTTCCGGGATTCCCGATCCCGGCGCGAAGAACCGGCTGACCACATCGGCGTCCGAGCCCGGCGCCGCCAGGGCCGAGACGCCGATGTTGCCCGGGCCGCGGCTCGCCTCGCCGCCCATGCTCGCCAGGGCCGCGAGGTCAGGCGCGAGGGTTCGCACCGCCGCCTCGCTCTCAAGGATCGCCATAAGGTACTGGCCGGCCCAGACCTCGGTGGGCTCGGCGCCCAGGGCCTCGGCGAGGCCGGCTGGCGTCTCGATCCGGGTCGAAGGGTCCGCCGGGAAGTCCATCTCGTAGCCGCCGGCCGACCGGGCGACGGTGAGCGGGCCCGAAAGCGTGTCGAAGACGACTTTGGCCGACTCCAGGCCTACTTTTGCCAACACTAAGCCGACTTCTGTCAGCAGCATGTGCGCCGAAGCCAGGGTCGCATGCCCGCAAAGCGGGACCTCAGTCGCCGGCGTGAACCAGCGCAGACCGAACCGGGCCGGATCGTCGGTCCTGAGGAGAAAGGCCGTCTCCGCCTGGTTGTTTTCAGAGGCCAGCGCCTGCATCCACGCCGCCGCCGGCCAGGCGTCGAAGGGCTCGACCACGCAGGCCTGGTTGCCCCGGAACGGCTGGGCGGCGAAGGCATCGATGGTCCACTGACGCATTGAAATCCCTATCCTTTCCGCAAAGGCCAGGCGTGATCCAGAGGCCCGGCGCCGGCGCCGAAGCCCGGCGCGCGGGCGATGGCTTCGGCGGTGTAACGCCACGCCCGCGCCACCGCCAGTTCGAGCGTCATCCCCTGGGCGAGGCCCACTGCGCAGGCGCTCGCCAGGGTGCAGCCCGTCCCGTGCGTGTGCCGGCTCTCCACCCGGGGACCCTCTAGGGTCAGCTCCCCCCCGCCGGTCATCAGAAGGTCCACCACCCGCTCCCCGGGGATGTGCCCCCCCTTCATGAGGACCGCTTTAGCGCCGAGCGCCAGCAGGGCGTCGCCGGCCCGCCGCAGGTCGTCCGTAGTCTCCACCGCAAGGCCGGTAAGCGCGGCGGCCTCGGGCGCATTGGGCGTCAGCAAGGTTGCTGCAGGGACGAGCAGGGCTTGGACGGCGTCCATGGCTCCGTCGCCGGCCAGGAGGCGGCCGCCCTTGGCCGTCATGACCGGGTCGATCACCGCTGGAAGACCGGGACTCTCCTGCAGCAACCGGGCAATCGCCTCCACCACGGTCGCCTCCCCAAGCATGCCGATCTTGATGGCGTCAGCGCCGATGTCTTCAAGCACGGCGCGGGCCTGACCCAGGATGATGTCCAGCGGGATCGGGTGAATGGCCTGCACGCCCAGTGTGTTCTGTACTGTCACAGCGGTGATCGCCGTGGCCGCGTACCCGCCCAGAGCCGTGACCGTCTTGATATCCGCCTGAATCCCGGCGCCGCCCCCGGAATCGGAGCCGGCGATGATCAGTACCCGGCCGGCTGAATTAGTCACCTTCGCCCGCCCCTGCGATGGCCGCCTGCATTGCGAGGGCCTGGACGGTCTCGCGGACGTCATGCGCCCGCACCATGGCGACGCCGGCCCGGGCGCCCTCCAGCGCCACAGCCAACGACCCGCCGAGACGGTCGCAGGTCTCCGTGGCCACGGGATCGACGGCGCGGATGAAGCCCTTGCGGCTCGCGCCCAGCAGCACCGGGAAGCCAAGCGCCACGATCCGGTCCAGCCCGGCCAGCAGCGCCAGATTGTGCGCGGCGGTCTTCCCAAAGCCGATGCCGGGATCGACCCAGATCCGCTCCGCGAGGATGCCCGCCGCCAGGGCCGCGGTCGCGCGTTCGGCCAGAAACGCCGTCACCTCGCCCACCACATCGTTGTAGCGCGGGGAGATCTGCATCGTCGCCGGGTCGCCCTGCATGTGCATCAGGACGACGCCGCACCCCAGCTCGGCCGCCGTCGCGAGACTGTCGGGTTCGCCGCGCAAAGCCGTTACGTCATTCCAAAGGGCGGCGCCGGCGCCGACCGCCGCGCGCGCCACGGCGGGCTTCATGGTGTCGATGGATATCGGGATATCGCTCTTCGCCCTGATCGCGGCGATCAGCGGGGCGACCCGTTGAAGCTCCTCAGCCTGCGAGACCGGCGAGGCGCCGGGCCGAGTCGACTCCCCGCCGATGTCGAGCCAGTCCGCGCCGTCGGCGAGCAGGCGCTCGGCTCGCCTAACACCGGCCTCGACGTCCCAGGCGGCCGCGCCGTCGGAGAAGCTGTCAGGCGTCGCATTCACGATCCCCATGACCAGGGGACGGCGGGCGGACGCCCCCCGCAACATGGAGCGGCCTACCTAGGCCAGTTCGGGGTCGGGTCGCGGCGCCAGGGGCACCGAGACGCGCGGCCCGGGCAAAGCCCTCGCTTCGGGCTCGTCGCGGTTGGGCTTCACACCCTTGATCGCATTGATGATCTCGTCGCCCGACAGGGTTTCATACTCGAGGAGCGATTTGGCGACCGTGTGAAGGTCCTCCAGACGCTCCGTCAGGATGCGGCGCGCCTCGTCGTGCGCGGCCTGGACAAGCCGCCGGACCTCAAAGTCGATCTTCTGCGCGGTATCCTCCGAGACATTCTGCGTTCGCGCCACCGAGTGGCCCAGGAACACTTCTTCCTGGTTGTCGCCGTAGGAAACCGTGCCCAGGGCGTCGGAAAAGCCCCAGCGGGTGACCATGTTGCGCGCCAGGCTCGTGGCCGCCGAGATATCGCTGGAGGCGCCGGACGTAATCTTGTCCTTGCCGAAGATCAGTTCCTCGGCGCTGCGGCCACCCATCATGATCGCCAGCCGCGAGGTCATCTGCTCGAAATTCATCGACAGCCGGTCCCCCTCGGGCAACTGCATGACCATGCCAAGCGCCAGGCCGCGAGGGATGATGGTCGCCTTGTGCACGGGATCGGCGGATGGCACGGACAGCGCCACGAGCGCGTGACCGCCTTCGTGGTAGGCGGTGGTTTTCTTTTCCTCGTCGCTCATGACCATGGACTTGCGCTCGGCGCCCATCATCACCTTGTCCTTGGCGTCCTCGAAGTCGCGCTGCAGCACCATGCGCCGGTTCCGCCGGGCGGCCATGAGCGCCGCCTCATTGACCAGGTTGGCAAGGTCGGCGCCGGAGAAGCCCGGCGTGCCGCGGGCGATGACGCGCACGTCCACATCCGACGCGAGCGGGACGTTGCGCATGTGGACACGCAGGATCTTCTCACGGCCGCCCACATCGGGATTGGGCACAACCACCTGACGGTCAAACCGTCCCGGACGCAGCAGCGCCGGGTCCAGCACGTCAGGCCTGTTGGTGGAGGCGATGACGATGATGCTCTCGTTGGGGTCAAAGCCGTCCATCTCCACCAGGAGTTGGTTCAGAGTCTGCTCCCGTTCGTCATTGCCGCCGCCCAGGCCTGCGCCGCGATGGCGGCCCACGGCGTCGATCTCGTCGATAAAGATAATGCATGGCGCGTTCTTCTTGGCCTGTTCGAACATGTCGCGCACGCGGCTCGCGCCGACGCCCACGAACATCTCGACGAAATCAGAGCCGGAAATGTAAAAGAACGGCACACCGGCCTCGCCAGCCACCGCACGACCGAGAAGAGTCTTGCCGGTGCCCGGAGGCCCGATCATCAGGGCGCCTTTGGGGATCTTGCCCCCGAGCCGCTGGAACTTCGCGGGATCTTTCAGGAAGTCCACGATCTCGGTCAGGTCGTCCTTGGCCTCGTCGACGCCGGCGACGTCCTCGAAAGTGACGCGGTTCTTGTTTTCGGTCAGCAGGCGCGCCTTGGACTTGCCAAAGCCCATTGCCCCGCGCGCGCCGCCCTGCATCTGCCGCATGAAAAAGACCCACACCCCGATCAAGAGCAGGATGGGCAACATGTTGATCAGTATGGTCGGAAGCAGGCCCGCTCCCGGCTGTTCGAAGTCATAGGCGGCGCCGTGCGCCTCCAGGCGATGCTGCAGGTCCGAGGTGTCCAGCGGGCCCGTGGCAGTGATCGAATTGCCCTGCTTGTCGCGCGCTTCGATGGTCTGGCCGTGGATCTTCGCGGATTTGATATCTCCGCTGTCGATCTGGGTCAGGAGCGCGGAATAGGCGACCTGACGGGCTCCGCCGCCGTGGGCGCTGTTGGTCATGACGCTGTAAACGGCGATCAGGGCGACGACTATGACGCCCCAGATGGCCA
>Ga0302196_10002216_pt1 | contig 18290 bp, 19 predicted proteins | sample II_Bog_N1_3_FD_198794 | JGI IMG/M metagenome (GOLD analysis project Ga0302196, IMG submission 198794) | Peat permafrost microbial communities from Stordalen Mire near Abisko, Sweden - II_Bog_N1_3 | ecosystem: Environmental > Terrestrial > Soil > Wetlands > Peat | place: Sweden: Abisko...
CACGCTCGAGCCCGGTCAGCCCAGCGCAGTTCGGGTCAGCGCAGTTCGGCGGCGATGCGGCGCACCACCGCACCGGCCGGCTCGGGCCGGACGTCGCGCCAGCCCGAGCCCGCCCACAGGTTCGGGATGCTCGGATCGCCGGCGGCGGTGGCGGCAGCCCGCAGGGGCGCGGTCAGATGGTGGACCTCCGGGTAGGCCTCGGGCGCCGAGTCCCCGTACCGGAGGGCGAAGTCGTTGGCCAGGCCCCGGGCGAACCGGCCGCTGAAGGCCCGGGTGACGATGGTGTGGGCATACGTCTGCTCCAACAGGGCGGTGCGATGGACGGCGGAGGTCCCCGCCTCGGCGGCGCAGAGGAAGGCCGTCCCGAGCTGCACCGCCACCGCCCCCTGGCCGAGCACCTCGGCGGCGCGGGACCCGGTCATGATCCCCCCGCTCGCCACCACGGGCAGCGTCGAGGCCGCCCGCACCTCGTCCACGAGCACGGACAGCGGGGTCAGGTTGGGGGTCAGGTCGAGGAAGGACCCCTGATGCCCGCCGGCCTCGGTCCCCTGGGCCACCACGAGGTCGGCGCCCACGCCCTCGGCCACGCGGGCCTCGCGGCCCGAGGTGACCGTCACCGCCACGCGGCAGCCGGCGCGGTGGAGCCGGTCGACGACGGCCGAGTCCGGGCACCCGAAGGTGAAGCTGACCGTGCCCACCCGCTCGGACGCCACGATGTCCAGCTTGTCGCCGAAGGCGTCGTCGTCCCAGACCGGCTCGCCCGGCGCCACCCCGAGCCGTTCCGACGCCGGCTGGATGTGCCGGCCGTACCGCTGCACGGTGGCCGGGTCGGCCGGGGCCGACGGGATGAACAGATTGACCCCGAACCGCTCGGCGCCCCGTTCCCGGGTGGCGGCGATCAGTCCGGTGAGCTGCTCGGGAGACCGGTAGCCGGCGGCCAGGAATCCGAAGCCACCGGCGCGCGCCACCGCCGCCGTCAGCTCCGGGGTGGACGGGCCCCCGGCCAGCGGGGCCTGGACCACCGGCACCTCCCCGAGGAGCGGTCGGTCAGCAGCGGCCATCAGCCGCACCGCGTCCCCGTCCGGCGTCGTGTCCCCGTGGGGAGGCATCCGGGGACGGTGCCACCTCCGAACAGGGGGTGGCCATCCGGGCCGGGGTCCACGAGGGCCGCCCGGCCCCGCCCACCGGCCCATCGAACCGAGGTCGCACACGGATGTTCCTGCTCAGCCCAGCCAAGGTGCTCGTCGTCGTGGTGGTGGCACTCGTCGTCCTGGGACCGGACACGCTGCCCCGCGTGGCCAGGCAGGTCGGTGCCCTGTGGAGCACCGTCACGCAGTTCCGGGCCCGGATGGAGTCCGAGGTGCGGGACACATTCCCGGACCTCCCCTCCACCGACACCCTCACCCAGGCCATCCGGTCGCCGCTGACCCTGCTCGACACCCTCGCCGGCGACCACGGCACCTCCGACGACCACAGCACCCCCGACGACCACGGCAGCACCGACGGTCCGGGTGACCACACCGGCGACGGGCTCGCCCGGGCGCCCACCGAGGTGGACCGGGACGCGCCCGGTGACGCGGGGGCCGGGGACACCGACTGGCTCCGCTCCCTCCAAGGGCTCGGGGTCGACCTGTCGGAGCTCAACTGAACCGCACCGGGCCGGGGGCCGATGGGTATCCCGACGGCCGGTGCCCGGTCGTCACGACTCAGTGGTCCGGGTCCGGCTCGAAGAACTCCAGCACCAGGGCGTGGAGCCCAATGCCGTGGACCGTCCACAGCTGCTCCTCCCCCGCCGGCCCGGTGGGGCGGGCGATGCCCAGCATCTTCGAGTCGACCCGGTCGCGGAGCGAGCACCCCTCGGACAGCGCCCCGGCCGCGTTGAGAAATTGCGGCACCGTCAGCGGCACCCGCAGCCGGTACCCGAGGATGCTCATCAACCCACTGAAGGCCTCCTCGCCCTGGTCGTTGATGGCGTCATAGCTCTCCATGAGTGTGGCCAGGACGCGCTGGTGCCGGTCGGGCAGCTTGCTGGCCGTGGCCATGGCCCACAGATTGATCCACACCGACCAGCTGGCCGAGGAGCGCAGCGCGTCACCGAGGGCCTCGCCGACCACCCGGCAGATCTCGGACAGGGCCGCGGCGCGGGCATCGACGGTGGACAGGTCGCGCCCGTCCAGGGTGTCGGCCACCAGGCCGGCCACCTGGGGAACGTTGGACCGGCTGGTGTCCCGGGCCAACTGCACCAGCACGTCGGTCTGGTAGTCGGCCAGGTTGTCCCAGACCCGCCCGATGACCGAGGCGTTGGACAGCCGGATGCCGGTGTCGGCCTCGATCCGGTCGAAGGCCCGCTTGAAGTTGAGGGCGTCCGCCACCGTCCCGAGGCCCTCCTCGACGAGGATGGACTGGCCGGCCTGCAGCAGGAGCACCCGCAGCTCGTCGCGGCTCTGCCGCGGTCGCCGAACCGTGTCCATGCCGACCTCCCCACGCTGGCATCGCGGCGCCCTGCCGACTGCCGACCGGCTGGTGCAGCAACCGGAGCCGCCCGACCCGGTTGCCACAGGAGCCGGCGTTCCCGCCAACGCCGCGACGCTACCCACTGCGACTCCGGGTAACAAGTGCGTCGCCGGCCACGATGCCGGCCCGATGCCGGCGCATCGGACGGTGCGCCGGCGCCGGAGGACCGGCCCCGGGTGTGGCAGGGCGGGGCCGTCGTGCCTTACGGTGCTTGCGCATCGCGCCGCCACCCCGGCGCACCCCACGACACCGACCCGCCGGCCTCACCCGTGGAGGCGGGCAGAAGGCATGGACCGCCATGAAGTTCTCCGTCACGTATCCCATGGTCACCCACCCGGCCAGTCCGGAGCTGACGACCCGGGCGGCCGTCGGGGCCTTCGCCCGGACCGCCGAGGCCGCGGGCTTCGACGGCATCGGGTTCACCGACCACCCGGCACCCACGGACCGCTGGCTGAAGGCGGGCGGGCACGACGCTCTCGACCCCTTCGTGGCCCTGACCTTCTGCGCCGCCGTCACCGAGCGGATCCGGCTGATCCCCAACATCGTGGTGCTCCCCTACCGGCATCCCCTCCTCGTGGCCAAGATGGTCGCCACCCTGTCCGTGCTGTCCGAGGACCGGTTCACCCTGGCCGTGGCCACCGGGTACCTGCGCGGTGAGTACCGGGGCCTCGGGATCGACTTCGAGGAGCGCAACGCCCTGTTCGACCAGGCCGTCGAGGTCCTGACGGGCATGTGGACCGAGGACGACTTCTCCTTCCAGGGGATGGGCATCGACGCCACGGGGCTGACCGCCAACCCCAAGCCCCGGATCCTTCCGCCCCTCTGGATCGGCGGCAACAGCCGGCTGTCGCGCCGCCGGGTGGCCCGGTACGGGGCCGGATGGTCGCCCTTTCCGGCGCCGAGGGCCCTGTCCACCACCACCAAGACACCGCCCCTGGAGACCGTGGAGGACCTGTCCGCCATGCTCGACGAGCTGTGGCAGTACGTCGACGAGGAGGGCCGGGACCGCTCGGAGATCGATGTGGCCTTCGCCACCCCCGTCGGGGGCCGCCTGGACGGGGACTTCGACGCCGGGGCCCACAGGGCCGCCCTCGACGAGCTGGCCGGGCTGGGCGTCACCTGGGTCGGGGTGTCGGTGCCGGGCACCTCACTGGCCGCGTCCCTCGAGGGGTTGGAGCGCTACGGCTCCTCGGTGATCGCCCCGTCCCGGTCGTGACCCACAGCAGCCGGTCGCCGATCAGTCGTCGTCAGCCCAGCCGAGCTCGTCGGCCAGGAGCAGGAGCACCCGGTTGGGCAGCCGCTCCCCGCGCTCGAGCAGCTTGAGGCAGCCCTGCACGTAGGCCTTCCGGCCCTCCTCGATGCCCCGGTTCCTCGGCATCTCCCGGACGGGGGGATGGATGCCGATGATGTCGGCCAGCTCAGCCAGCTCGGCCGGCTGGCCGGTGGGACCCCGCTCGTCGAGCAGCGACTCGAGCACCCGGAGCATCGACCGGCGCGGGGGCGAGCCCTGCTCCCACCGGGCCACCGACTGCTGGGTCACCCCGAGCTGCTCGGCGAGGTCGCGCTGGGTCAGATCCCGGTCCAGCCGGTAGTTGCGGATGCGCTCGGCGAGCCCCTCCGGTGGTGCTACTGCGTACTCGTGTGTATCCACTACGTGTACACGGTAGTGGCGCGGGTGGGGGCCTGACAAGGCCCGGGCAGGGCCGGGACGTCACGGCGTGTCGAACCACATGGATGTCATTCACACGCCACGTGTTGGTGTCGGGAGCGGTCCCGAGCACCGCCGGCCGGTCGGGTGGACAGGGCTCTGGGTCGGGACCTACCCGATGCGCCGCCGCTCAGATCCGCACCGCCCGCCAGCACCGACAGGCCATCGGGAGCTCGACCGGGCCCGAGGCGGCGAGGGACGACGCCGCGGCGGCCACCCGGGCCAGCTCACGTTCCCTCTCGTCCGGGGCCATGGTGATGGTGGCGCTGTAGGTGCCGGCCAGGCCGACCAGCTCCTCGGGGCCCACCGGCAGGGACCACTCCACCACCCTGCGCTCCACCGCGTCGAACGGCGATCCGGGCGGCAGCACGAAGGCGTGGCGGGTCCGCAGGTCCCGGTCCCCCGGCGACGGAACCCGCGTCCCCAGGAGCTCGGCGACCCAGTCGACGGACCGGTCGGCGCCGTTCCAGATCACCCCGAAGACCCCGCCGGGACGGAGGACCCGGGCCACCTCGGCGGTGGTCCGGTCGGGGTCCATCCAGTGCCAGGCCGACGACACCGTCACCGCGTCGAGGCACGCCGGACGGAGCGGCAGGGCCTCGGCCCAGCCGCGGAGCGCCGGGATGTCCGGTGACCGGCGCCGCAGCACCCCGGCCATCCGGGCGTCGGGCTCGACGGCGACGACCCGGCCGGCCCGTCGGGCCAGCTGCCGGGTGAGCGCACCGGTGCCGGCACCGATGTCGGCGGCCACGCCCCCCGCGGTACCGAGGACCCAGTCGACGGCCTCCGCCGGGGGTGCCGGCCGGAACCGGTCGTAGGCCTCGGCCACCGACCCGAACGACGACGCCCGCTCGTGGAGGTCCGGTTCGGCCATACCCGGACGGTACCGGCCCGGCGACGCCGTGGGTCATCGCCCGTGCCGCGTACCGCCCGGATCCTCGCCGGCGGCACCCGGGGCTGCCCGGGCTACCATCCCGGTGCGGCCCGGCGAGCGGCGGAGGCTGACGTGCGACAGCAGGAAATGGCGAGGGTGGGGAAGCTCGAGGAGGACCCTCCCCTGGCGCTGGCCTCGGTCGGCCTGGCGGCCCGCAACCCCGAACGGCTCCGGCGTGAGTGCGAGGAGATCTCCGCCTCCATCGCCGCCGTCGAGCGGGGCGTCACCCGGAGCGAGCGGTCGTTTCCGGACACGTCCCCCGGGACCCCGGACCCGCCGTGCTCCTGATCGACGCGGCCAACGTGGTCGGTTCCCGTCCCGACGGCTGGTGGCGCGACCGGGCCGGGGCGGCACGCTCGTTCGTGGACCGGGTGCGGGCCGCGGCCGACGCCGACCGGATCAGTGGACCGGTGGTGGTGGTCCTCGAGGGGGCGGCCCGGGCCGGCGTCGAGGCCGGCCTGTCCGGGGACCTCACCGTCCTCCATGCCGGCGGTAGCGGCGACGATCTCCTGTTGGCCGTGGCGGCCGACGCCACCGCACCGGTGACCCTGGTGTCGGCGGACCGGGCCCTCGGCCGGCAGGCCCGGGCCCTGGGCGCCGAGGTGGTGGGCCCGGGGTGGCTGCTCGGGCGCCTCGACGGGTGAGGGCTCAGGCCGTGCCGGATCCGTCGGGCGGGCGCGACCCCGGAGCCAGGTCCCGGAGCGGGACCTCCTCGGCGGCGTAGACCGACAGGCCCGACGGCTCGTCGGTCAGCGCACCGACCGCCGTGACGAAGCCGGCCGACTCCTCCACGCCGAAGTGGGCGAGCAGGGCGTCGGTGTCGGCCCACCACTCGACGAAGACCAGGCGGAGCCGGTCCTCGAGGTCGCGGTGGACCGAGTGGGAGATGCAGCCCGGCTCCTGGCGGGAGCGCCGGACGTGCTCGAGGCTGAGGGCCTCGACCTCGTCGATGGTGTCGGGACGGGCCCGGACGGTGCCGGTGACGATGATCACGTGCCGACCCTAGCGATGTCGCCGGAGCCGGGAATTGTCGAGCCCGGCTGAGCGGTCGGCCGCCTCCGGGTCCGGGCGCTCCCTCAGCCGCCCTGCTGCAGCAGCTGGCTGAGGGGGATCACCTCGTCGGCGGGTGGGGCGGTGATCGAGGTGGCCGTCCCGTAGTGGCTGAACGTCAGGGACTCGTCGACGGGGACCGGTCCCGCACTCCCGACGGTCTCCACCACGGAGTACCGCACGCCGGCCAGGGTCCCGTCACTGCCGACGTACACCTTCTGGGAACCGGAGTCGACCGTCACCTGGGACACGGCCTGCTGCAACCATGCCGGCAGATTCGCCTGGGCCAGTTCGTGCTGGATCACGGTCGGATCGAGTGTGACCCCGTACTCGTGGACCGGTGAGCCGTCGAGGGTGGTCGTGCCCAGATCGGTGACGGTGTTCCCCTGCACCGCCAGGGCATGGAGCATGGCGAGCGGATTGCCGCCCAGGCCACCCACCCCCTGACCGGTGGCCTGGGTGAGCCACGAGAGGTCGAGGGACACCCACGACTTGCCCGGATACACCTGGGCGATCTGGGGAAGGCTCTCGTAGACGACACCCCCCAGGTACACCGCCTGCTCGGTGATCTGCTGGCCCTGGCTGGCCAGGCCCAGGTTCATGGACAGGGCGTCGGTCCCGAACTCCACCGCACCCGAGCCGGAGAAGGTGACCGAGTGGCCCTGGACCGTCTCCGAGCCGGTCACGTCGATGTCGGCCGTGTTGCCGGCCATGGCCGTGTCGACGGCGTGGACGATGGCGGCGTCGGCGGTGGTGCCGGGGCCCTGGGTCTCCACGACCACGCCGGCCACCAGCGCGATGGCCAGTGCGGCGGCCACGCTCACCACCACCGGGCGCCGCCGGCGCCGGGGCGGGCGGGCCGGTCGTGACGAGAGGACCGCGGGCAGTCCGGACCCGAAGGTCTGGGCCGGTGCGTACGGGGGCAGCCCCGGGGCCTCGCCCGCCCCGGGTGACACGGCCATCGGGCCGGCTGCCGCGTCAACCGCCGCCTGCCCCTGTGCGTAGGAAGGATGGAGGTGAGGTGCGTACCACCTGCCGTCGGACGCCATCCACCAGCCCGGCCCCTGTGCCGTGTCACTCATCGTTGCCCCTTCCGCCGCGCCGGGCGTCGCCTGGTGACGCCCCACAGCCCGAGCGGCCAGGATACGTCCGACCCCTGCACTTCCACCAGGGTCCGGTGAGCACCGGCACGGATATCCTCGGGCCCCATGGCCGGTGAGAACGGGGGCGGTGGGGGCGGGGCCGGTGGGGGCGGGGCTGGTGAGGACGGGGCCGGTGGGGACGGGGTGGGTGGAGCGGGTGACGGCCGTGCCCGGTGGGCGGCGGTCACGGTGGACTGCGTCGACCCCCGGCGGGTCGCCGACTTCTGGGGACGGCTCCTCGGCACACCGACCCGGCCCGTGGACGGGCTCCCGGGGTGGTTGCGGCTGGGGCCGACCGTGGCCGGCGGCCCGGTGATCACCTTCCAGCCGGTTCCCGAGGAGAAGGCGGGCAAGACCCGCATCCACCTGGACCTGTGGGTCGACGACCTGGATGCGGCCATGGGCACGGTGGCCGCGCTGGGCGGCAGGCACAGCGGCGAGACCCACCGGTACGACGAGGGGACGGTGGCCGTCATGGCCGACGCCGAGGGGAACGAGTTCTGTCTGGTCGGGCCACCCGGGTCCGGGTGAGGGGCCGGTGGCGGCTCCCGGTCCCCGGGGCCGGGGACCGCAGGCTCAGGGCGTGGGCTCGGACAGGAGGAAGACGGGATGGTCCGGGGCGATCCGCAGCAGCTCCTCGTCGGACGAGTCGGCGGTCACGCCGTCGAAGAACACGCCCACCTCCATCTTCCACTTCTTGAGGTAGGCCCGCAGGATCGGTGGCCGCTCGCCGTCGGGCAGCTCCCGGGCGATCCGCTCGTCACGGTGTGCGCCGAGCAGCAGGGCCAGCCGGCCGCCGTCGGCGCGGACGTTGCGGACCCATTGGCCCTCCCCCCGGGGGGAGACCAGATAGTCGCGGCCGTCCACACGGAGCAGATTCACCGGGGTGCGGCGGGGCTCGCCGCTGGTCCGGCCCCGCACCTCGAGGATCCGGCTCCCCCACACGCTGATGCCCAGCCGCATCAGGAGCTCGACGGCGGGGTTCATGAGGGACCGGGTCAGCCGGCCCGGCTTCCGGTAGTGCGTTGACTCGCTCATCGCTTCTCCTCCGCTCGATGACAGGTACCACCACTGCGCAGCCACCAGTCTGCACTGCAAGACTTCGGCCATGGACGTGCAACTGGTGGACGGGACCTACGAGCTGTTCCGGCAGTACTTCGGCCAGCCACCCCGTCAGTCCGCCGACGGCCGGGAGGTCGGAGCCGTCCGCGGTGTCCTCGTGTCCCTGATGGCCATGCTGGCCGACGGGGCCACCCATATGGGGGTGGCGACCGACCACGTGGTCGAGTCGTTCCGCAACGACCTGTGGCCCGGGTACAAGACCGGGGCGGGCATCGAGCCCGAGCTGGCATCGCAGTTCGGGCTCCTGGAGACGGCACTGCAGGCCTTCGGGCTGGTGGTGTGGCCGATGGTCGAGCTCGAAGCCGACGATGCCCTGGCCTCGGCCGCCTCGGTGGCGGCCGCCGACCCCACTGTCGACCGGGTGCTCATCTGCACGCCCGACAAGGACCTGGCCCAGTGCGTCGTGGGCCGTCGGGTGGTGCAGTTGGACCGGCGGAAGGGGGTCCTCACCGACGAGGACGGGGTGTGGGCCAAGTACGGGGTGGCCCCGCGGTCCATCCCCGACTGGTTGGCCCTGGTGGGCGACTCCGCCGACGGCTTTCCGGGACTGGCCGGATGGGGCCGGCGGTCGGCCTCGGTGGTGCTGGCCCACTACGGGACCTTCGACGAGGTGCCCGACGACGTGGCCGAGTGGGACCCCGACGTGCGCCGCGGGCTGCGGGGGGCGGCCGCCCTGGCCACCCGGCTGGCCGAGGAGCGGGACCGGGCCGAGCTGTTCCGGGACCTGGCCACGCTGCGGCGGGACCCGGGCGTGCTCGACACGGTCGCCACCTTGCAGTGGCAGGGACCCACCGGCCAGTTCGACGACGTCTGCGCCCTGCTCCGGGACCCGGCACTGGCCGACCGGGCGCGGGCCCTGGCGGCGCGCTGACCGGTCACTCCCGTGCTCACCCGTGGGTGCCGAAGACCTCCTGCAACTCGGTCGGCACCGGGGTGTCCAGCTGGGCGTAGGTGCACGAGTCCGGGCTGCGGTCCGGTCGCCAGCGGACGAAGGACGTGGCGTGCCGGAACCGGTCCACCTGGAGGTGGTCGTAGGCCACCTCCACCACCAGCTCGGGCCGGAGCGGCTCCCAGCTGAGGTCCTTGCCCGCACTCCACCGGCTCTGGCCCCCGGGGACGCGCCCGGCGGGGGTGCCCTCGGCCAGCCACGGGTGGCCGTCGCTGGCGTGGCGCCGCAACGGCTCCAGGATCTCGACGAACTCCTCCCGGCGGGCGGCGCTGAACCCGGAGGCCACCCCGACGTGGTGGAGCACGCCGGCCCCGTCGACCAGTCCGAGCAGCAGTGATCCGACCACGCCGCCGGACTTGTGCCACCGGAAGCCGCCCACCACGCAGTCGGCGGTCCGCTCGTGCTTGACCTTGAGCATGACCCGCTTGTCCGGCTGGTAGTGGAGGTCGCCGTCCTTGACCACCACGCCGTCGAGGCCTGCTCCCTCGAAGCGGGAGAACCAGTCGCGGGCCACGTCCGGATCGGTGGTGACCGGCGTGAGGTGGATCGGGGGCCGGGCCGGCCCGAGCGCCTGCTCGAGGGTCCGGCGGCGGACGGCATAGGGCTCGGCCCGGAGGTCGGTGTCGCCCAGCGCCAAGAGGTCGAAGGCCACGAAGGAGGCTGGCGTCGTGCGGGCCAGGAGCTCGACCCGTGAGTCGGCCGGATGGATCCGCTGGGACAGGACGTCGAAGTCGAGGCCGTGGGCGCCGGCGATGACGATCTCGCCGTCCACGACGCAGCGGTCCGGCAGGTTGGCCCGCAACGACTCGACCAGCTCGGGGAAGTACCTCGTCAGCGGCTTCTCGTTCCGACTGCCGAGCACGACGTCGTCGCCGTCGCGGAAGACGATGCACCGGAAGCCGTCCCACTTGGGCTCGTAGTGGAGGCCGTCGCCTTCGGGCAGCTCGCGGGCCAGCTTGGCCAGCATCGGTGCCACCGGCGGCACGACGGGGAGAGCCACCGGGGGATGGTACCCCGGCCGTCCAACCGGGGCCGGGTCACAGTACGAGCCGTGCCCGGCCGTCCAATGACGAGCCGTGCCCGGCCGTCACATTACGAGCCGTGCCCGGCCGTCACATTACGAGCCGTGCCCGGCCGTCCAGGCCAGGAAGTCGTCCACGGGCAGGGTGTTCATCACCCGCTCCGCCGGCACGCCCACCCGGGCCGCCTGCTCGCAGCCGTTGCGCTGCCACTCGAGCTGGCCCGGCGCGTGGGCGTCGGTGTCCACGGTGACCACACAGCCGAGGGACAGGGCCAGTTCCAGCAGCGGCTCGGGCGGGTCGAGCCGGTCCGGGCGGGAGTTGATCTCCACCGCGGTGCCGGTGGCGGCGCACGCCGCGAAGACCGCCTCGGCGTCGAAGCTCGACGGGGGACGACCCTTCCCCGTGACGATGCGGCCGGTGCAGTGGCCCAGGATGTCGGTGTGGGGGCTCTCCACGGCCCGGAGCATCCGCCGGGTCATCTCCGGGGCCTCCATCCGCAGCTTGGAATGGACGCTGGCCACCACCACGTCCAGCTCGGCCAGCAGCGACTCGTCCTGGTCGAGGCCACCGTCGACCAGGATATCCACCTCGATGCCGGTCAGGATGCGGAACGGTGCGAGCTCCTCGTTGAGCTCGGCCACCACCTCCAGCTGGCGACGCAGCCGCTCGGCGTCGAGGCCGTGGGCGACGGTCAGCCGGGGGCTGTGGTCGGTCAGGGCCCAGTACTGGTGCCCGTGGGCGCGGGCCGCCTCGGCCATCTCACGGATGGGCGATCCCCCGTCCGACCAGTCCGAATGGCTGTGGCAGTCTCCCCGGAGCTGTCCGAGCAGCTCGGACGCCGCGCTGCTCCGGGCCGGGGGCGCGGTGGCCTCCAGCCGGGCCAGGTACTCCGGCACCCCACCCGCCGCCGCCTCGGCGATCACCTGGGCGCTGGTCTTGCCGACGTCGGGGATCCCCTGCAGGCGGGAGGGGGCCATGGCGGCCAGCGCGTCGACGGGCATCCCGGCGATGGCGGCGGCGGCCTTACGGAAGGCCCGGACCTTGTAGGACTCGGCGCCGTCGCGCTCCAACAGGTAGGCGATGCGACGGAGCGCGTCAGCCGGCTCCACGGTCAGGCGTGCCGGGCCCGGCTCGGGGCCACCCGGGGGGGCTCGTCGGGCTGCTTGGGGTACTCCGGCGGCCAGGGGGCGTCGTGCAGCCCGGCGGCCCGGTCGCTCGCGGCCAGGTCCATCAGGGGCTGGAGCGACTGGGGCGCCGACGCCATGTCCGCCCACGGATCCCCGCGCCGGTCCAGCCGGTCGGGGACCGTCCGGATGGTCAGGGCCTCGGGATCCACCGTGTCCACCTCGTCCCAGGACAGCGGCGTGGAGACCTGGCCGGCCACACGGGGCCGGGCGAACCAGGCCCCGAAGACCGTCTTGTGGGGGGCGTTCTGGTTGAAGTCGACGAAGATCCGCCGTCCCCGCTCCTCCTTCCACCAATGGGCCGTGATCAGGTCGGGATGCCGCCGCTCGAGCTCCCGGGCCAGGGCCACCGCGCCGGCGCGCACCTCGAAGGCGTCCCAGCGTGGCTCGAGCCGGACGTAGATGTGGAGGCCCCGGCTGCCCGTGGTCTTGGGGTAGGAGGCCAGGCCCAGCTCGGTGAGCAGTGCCCGCGTGCAGCCGGCGGCGGCCCGGACGTCGTCGAAGGTGGTGCCGGGCTGGGGGTCGAGGTCGATGCGGAGCTCGTCGGCGTGGTCGGGGTCGCCGGCCCGGTACGGCCACAGGTGCAGCCCGAGGCACCCCAGGTTCACCGCCCACAGGACGTGGGCGGCATCGGCCACCACCAGGGCGTTGGAGGTGGTGCCGTTGGGTGTGGTCACCACCGTGGTCTGGAGCCAGTCGGGAGCGCCGGAGGGCACCCGCTTCTGGAAGAAGGACTTCCCCCCGGCCCCCTCGGGGAACCGCTGGAGCATGGCCGGCCGGCCGAAGGCCGTCACCTCCAGGGCGCCGGCCACGGCCAGGTAGTAGGAGGCCAGGTCGAACTTGGTCGCGCCCAGCTGCGGGAAGTAGATCTTGTCCGGGTTGGAGATCTCGACGGTCCGACCCGACACCTCGACGGCTCGGACCTCCTTGGCGGGCACGGCGACCACGCTACCGGGGCCGGTCCCGCCGATCACGTGGCCGGCCGGCTGGGGGGCGGAGCGGCCCGATGGCTATCCTCACGGGGTGGACCCGAGGGTGGACGTGGGCCGGTGCAGCGACGGGAGACGCCGGTGACCGACGGGCCGCCCGTGCTGTGGACGGGGTGGGACCTGCGGACCGGTGCCAACGCCGATCCGGCCGCCCTCGAGCGGTTCGCCGCGGAGGCACCCGGCGACCCGGGCGACGGCCGCCACTACGAGCTGCTGGCCGTGGCGGCGCGGGGGTTCCGGCCGCCCCAGCTGCTGAGCACCCGCCCCGTGGGCGGGGCGTCCGGCCGGACCAGGGTGGACGAGGAGCCGGACCGGCCGGGGCTGCGACGGACGTGGTCACTGGTCTACCGCCAGGTGGCCGAGACGGCGCCGGCCCGGGTGGGACCCTTCGCCATCTACCTGTTGGGTGTGAACCCCCCGGACGACGCCGCCGACGACGACCTGGCCGTCTTCAACGACTTCTACACCGGCGTGCACCTGCCCGAGGTGGCCGAGCGGCGCCACGCCCTCCGGGCCGTCCGCTACGAGCTGACCCAGGAGATCCGGCCGCCCTACCAGGGCGCCCCCCGGTACCTGGCCGCCTACGAGGTCGACGAGGCGTCGGCGGCCAACCGCCGCCACACCGGGCCCCCCTACGCCCCGGGCCCCGAGGTGTGGCAGCGCCACACCACACCCTGGCGGCTCTGGTACCGCCGCCTCCCACCCGGGGCGTAGCGCGGGGCGACGGGCGGTCGGGCCCGGCGCGCTCGGGCCCTACCATCTTCGGTGAGGACGGTTCGTCGAGGGGAATCCATGCCACTGTTCGCCGGGCAGCAGGGACGCATCAACCAGAAGGTCGTGGTCGGGGTCGTCTACGTGGCGGTGATGTTCATGTCCATCATGGACATCACCATCGTGAACGTGGCGCTGCCCACCATCGGACGCGAGTTCCACGTCAGCCCCACGTCCATCGACAGCATCTCCATCGCCTACCTGGTCAGCCTGGCCATCTTCATTCCGGCGTCGGGGTGGCTGGGTGACCGATTCGGTGGCAAGCGGGTGCTGTTGGCGGCGATCGTCCTGTTCACCACGGCGTCGGTCCTGTGCGGCCTGGCCACCAGCCTGGGCGAGCTGGTGGCCTTCCGGGTGCTGCAGGGGGCCGGGGGCGGCATGCTGGCCCCGGTCGGCTTGGCCATGCTTTTTCGGGCCTTCCCGCCGGAGGAGCGGGTGCGGGCGGCGTCCATCCTCACCATCCCGACGGTGGTGGCTCCGGCTCTCGGGCCGGTGCTGGGCGGGTTGCTGGTCACCGAGCTGTCGTGGCGCTGGGTGTTCTTCGTGAACCTGCCCATCGGCATCGGTGCCGTCGTCTTCGGCCTGGTCTTCCTCCAGCACAGCACCGAGAGCCATCCGGGCCGGTTCGATCTGCCCGGATTCCTGCTGGCCGGGCTGGGCCTCGGCTCCTTGATGTTCGGCATCTCCGAGGGGCCCGAGCGCGGCTGGGGGTCCGCCTCGGTGGTGGGCACCATCGCCGTGGGGGCCATCCTGCTGGTCACCATGGTGGTGGTGGAGATGCGCACGACCGAGCCGATCATCGCCCTCCGGCTGCTGGCCAACCGGCTGTTCCGGTCGGCCAACGGCATCATCGTGATGAGCGGCATCGGCTTCCTCGGGGTGCAGTTCATCATCATCCTGTACTTCCAGGACGGCCGCGGCCTCAGCCCGCTGATGTCGGGGCTGAGCTCGTTCCCGGCCGCCGTCGGCGTCATCTGCGGAGCCCAGCTGGCCAGCCGGCTGCTTTTCCGGTCCCTCGGGCCCCGCCGGGACATCACCCTCGGCCTGGTGTGGATGGCTCTGGCCATCGCGCTGATGACCCTGATGGACGGCACGACCAGCCTGTGGTGGTCGAGGCTGCTCCTGTTCGCCATGGGCATGGGCGTCGGCCAGGTGTTCGTGGGCGGCCAGGCCATCTCGTTCGCCACCATCTCGCCGGCGGACACCGGTCGGGCCTCCACCCTCTACAACACCATGCGCCAGCTGGGCGGGGCCATCGGCATCGCGCTCCTCACCACCGTGCTGGTCCTGGTCGGCCCCACCCACGTGGTGGACGGGCACCTGGCCACCAACTTCACCGCCTATCACGTGACCTTCCTGGTGGCGGCGGTGATGTGCCTGGGCGGGATCCCCTGGTCCCTGGCCGTGAGCGACACAGAGGCGGCCCACACCATCCCGGAGCGACGGCCGAAGCGGGCACCGGCGCCGACCGAGGAGATCGCCACGGCGTAGGGGACGCCTGGATCAGCTCACCAGCGGGGATTTCTCAGGTCAGAGCGGTCGCCGAGGCGCACCGGCGCTTCAGGCCCGACCCCGAGGTGCCGATGGTGGAGCCATGAGTGTGTGGTGACCGGCCGGATCGGCGGCCTCGTGAAGATTGCGCCGTACCGGGTCTATCTGGCCGCCAACGTCCCCCTCGTCGTCCTCACCTTCGTGCTGCTGCACCTCCACACCTTCTTGTGGGGGGCCATGGGCGTGGGGGCGGTGGCCGCCGTACTGGTCGGCACGCTCCGGTACCGGCCCCGGAAGACACTGCCGTGGATCCTCATCGCCATGGCGCTCGGGACCTTCATCAGCGGCGACATCGTCTACGACGTCCTGACCATCTACCTGCACGAGCACAACCCGTTCCCGTCACCCGCCGACATCCTGTATCTCGTCACCTACCTCCTGGTGGGAGCCGGGCTGCTCGGACTGGTGCGGGCACGCAGCGGGGAGCGGGACATGGGAGCGCTCCTCGATGCCCTCATCGTCACCCTGGGAGCCGCCCTGCTGTCCTGGATCTACCTGATCCAGCCCTACGTGCACTCCCACGACATGACCTTCCTGGCCAAGGCCACCTCGATCGCCTACCCCCTGGGCGACCTCCTGATCGTGTGCATGTTGGTCCGGCTGCTGGCCGGCGGGGGCGGGCACAACCCGTCGCTCCGGCTCCTCAGCCTCGGCGCCGTCGGGCTGCTCATCGCCGACTGCGTCTACGGCTGGATCCAGCTCCACGGGAACTGGAAGGTGGGTGGGCCTACCGACCTCGGGTGGGTGGCGTTCTACCTGCTCTGGGGTGCAGCCGCCCTGCACCCGTCCATGCGCGAGCTGACCGAGAAGCAGACCGGCCGACGCCGCAACCTGAGCGGCGCCACACTGCTGGCGCTGACCGCCGCCACCCTGGTGGGCCCGCTGCTCCTGGTGTGGCGGGTGCTCGTCGACGGCCAGGCCAAGGACGCCGGGATGATCGCCGGGGTGTCGGTGCTGTCGTTCCTGCTGGTGATGGCCCGCCTGACGGGACTGGCCCGCGCCCAGGCCGTCCTGGCCCGCCGGGAGCACGCCCTGCGGGAGTTCGGCGGACGGCTGGTGGCCGCCAGCGGGCGGGAGGACGTCCTGGCCGCCGCCGTGGTGGCCACGGACGCCATGATCGGTCGTGCCGCCAAGGTCTGTCTCCTCACCGAGCGGGAGGGCCCGGTCGAACGGGTGGTCACGAGTGAGCCGGTCGGCTTCGGTGGACTCGAGGTACGGGAGGACGGCGTCGGCGGGGCGTCCCCGACCGAGGTCCACTTCAGCGGGCTGCCCCCGGCCGGTGCCCGGTTCGGGGACCGGTGGAGCTCCATCCCGCTGTCGGAGCACCGCGGGGGCCCCTCCCGCATCCTGGTGTCGCACCAGGATCCCCTGCCCCTCGATGTCGTGTCGATCCTGGGTGCGGTGGCCGCCCAGCTGGTAGTGGCCATCGAACGGGTCGACCTCGCCGCCGATCTCAACCAGCGCCGGGGGGAGGCGCGGTTCCGTTCGCTGATCCAGAACGCCTCCGACGTGATCGTGGTGGCCCAGCCGGACCGGCCGTGGACTCCGGTGACGGCGTCCATCGAGGTCGTGCTGGGGTACGCGCGGCCCGTCGTCGACACGCTGGACATCGCCCATCTGCTCCATCCTGACGACGTCGGCCAGGCCCGGGCCCTCGTCGGGGGCATGCTGGCCGGCAGCCGGGCGGACCCCGTCCGGTCCGAGTGGCGCCTCCGTCACGCCGACGGACGGTGGGTCCCGATGGAGGTGATCGCCAACGACATGACCCGTGACCCGGACGTCAGCGGCGTGGTCCTGACCCTGCGCGACGTCTCGGACCGCCGGGCCCTGGAGGAGGAGCTGCGCCACCGCGCCTTCCACGACAGCCTCACCGACCTGCCCAACCGCGTGCTGTTCCACGATCGCGTCGACCAGGCCCTGGGCCGCATGCAGCGGGCCGCCACGACCGTGTCGGTGCTGCTGCTCGACCTCGACGACTTCAAGCTGGTCAACGACACCCTGGGCCATGCCGCCGGTGACGAGCTGCTCGTCCAGATGGGTGCCCGCCTGACGGGCAGCCTCCGCCAGGAGGATTCGGCCGCCCGCCTGGGCGGCGACGAGTTCGCCGTCTGCGCCGAGTTCGCCCCCACCGCCGAGTTCGACCTGACGGCGTTGGCCACCCGCATCCTCGACGCCTTCCGGGAGCCCTTCTGGCTGGACGGCATCGAGCTCATCGCCCGGCTGAGCATCGGCATCTCGACGGCCCACGACCACACCTACGCCGCTGCCGACCTGCTGCGCGAGGCCGACCTGGCCCTGTACACGGCCAAGAACGCCGGCAAGAGCACCTTCCGATTCTTCGAGCCCGCGCTCCAAGAGGCGGCACTGGCCCGCCTCGAGCGCCGGACGGCGCTCGAGCACGCCATCGGGTCCGGCGAGCTCCGTCTCCACTACCAGCCCATCGTGCGGCTGTCCGACGGGGCCATCACCGGGCTCGAGGCCCTGGTGCGTTGGCAACACCCGGTGCGGGGGCTGGTGCCGCCCGCCGAGTTCATCCCCTTCGCCGAGGAGTCGGGCCTGATCATCCCGCTCGGGGAGTGGGTGCTCAACCAGGCCTGTGCCGACCTCGGCCACTGGCAGCGGTCGTGGCGGGCCGCCCTGGGCACGGACCCCCAGGTGAGCGTGAACGTGTCACCCCGCCAGCTCCACTCGCGGAAATTCCTCGAGGTGCTCGATGCCGCCCTGGCCCGACACTCGGTGGAGCCGTCGTCCCTCATCGTCGAGATCACCGAGAGCTGCCTGATCGAGGACTCCGTCGAGGTGCTCTCCTGTCTCCGTCACCTCGACGAGCGCGGGATCACCCTCTCCCTCGACGACTTCGGGACCGGCTACTCCTCGCTCAGCTACCTCCAGCGGTTCCCTATGCGGATCCTCAAGATCGACCAGTCGTTCGTCGCCGCCATGCACACCTACGAGGGGTTGACCCTCCTCGTCGCCATCATCGCCATGGCCCGGAGCCTGGGGCTGACCCTGGTGGCCGAGGGGATCGAGGAGGAGGCCCAGGCCAGCGAGCTCCGCCGGTTGGGGTGTGACGAGGGCCAGGGGTTCCTGTTCTGGCGGCCCATGCCCGCCAACGCCGTCGACGGGCTGCTGGCCGAGGCGGGGCTGCCCCCGGTCACGGCCGCAGCAGCCCGGCGGACCGGGCCCAGGGTGATCTGAGCGCAGGCCGCCAGGGTCAGCAGAACGGGTCGGACCGGGGTCAGCTCACCAGGACGTCGGGCCGGGGGAATCCCTCCGCCTCGCACAGCGCGTAGTACACCTCGAGTGTGCCGGGGCCGTCGAAGACGCTGTCGATGCTGCCGTCCTCGGCCAGGT
>Ga0302196_10002217_pt1 | contig 18285 bp, 16 predicted proteins | sample II_Bog_N1_3_FD_198794 | JGI IMG/M metagenome (GOLD analysis project Ga0302196, IMG submission 198794) | Peat permafrost microbial communities from Stordalen Mire near Abisko, Sweden - II_Bog_N1_3 | ecosystem: Environmental > Terrestrial > Soil > Wetlands > Peat | place: Sweden: Abisko...
GACGCGCCCTTCTGCTCGGGGGCGAGGAGCGGTCGCAGGCCGGTCCAGATGCCGGTGATGTCGGCCCGGGTCAGCTCCCGGGTCGAGACGGCGTTGGCCGCACCGAGGATGTAGTCCACGTCCTCCGGCGTGCAGTCCGGATCGTCGAGCGGGCCGTCCCAGGCGGTGTCGGTGGTGCCCAGGTAGACCTGGTCGCCCCACGACACCACGAAGATCGAACGCCTGTCCTCCTTGACCGGGATGACGGCGGCGATGTCACAGGGGAACGCGGCCTCGGGCACGGTGATGTGGATGCCCTTGGCCGGTCGGATCGAGTGGGGGTCGCGGCGCTCGTCGAGGGTGCGGACCTCGTCGGACCACACGCCGGCCGCATTCACCACGACCGAGGCCCGGATGTCGAAGGGCTCGGCCCCGTCCCCGTCGGGGGACACCGTGGCGCCCCGCACCTTCCCGTCCGCGTCGGTGACCAACCCGGTCACCCGGGTGTGGTTGGCGGCGACGGCACCGTGGTCGAGCACGGCGGTGCGCAGGACGGTCAGGGTGAGCCGGGCGTCGTCGGACCGGGCGTCCCAGTAGAGGAATCCGTCGGCCAGTCGGTCGGCACGCAGGGTCGGCATGTGGGCGAGCGCCTGTTCGCGGGTGACCTTCTCGTGCCGGCGACCGATCCGCACGCCACCGGTGATGTCGTAGAGCCACAGCGCGGTGCGGTAGACCCGGGCGACGCCCTTGTTGACCACGCCCGACCGGCCGAAGAGCGGGATGAGGAAGGGGAGCGGGGTGACCAGATGGGGCGCGTTCTCGAGGAGGCGCTGCCGTTCCGCCAGGTTCTCGTAGACGAGCCGGTACTCGTGCTGTTGGAGGTAGCGCAGTCCACCGTGGATGAGCTTGGACGACTTGGACGAGGTCCCCGAGGCGAAGTCGTCCTTCTCCACCAGCGCGGTGCGCAGGCCGCGGCTGGCGGCGTCGAGCGCCACCCCGGCGCCGGTGATCCCACCCCCCACGACGAGCACGTCGAAGGACCCGGTGGCGAGGCGCGACAGGGCCTCTTCGCGGTCGAAGGGAGTCGCCGGCGACCGCGTCGACGAGTCGGGTGCGCTCATCCGAGAATCCTCCCACAGCCTCGCAGCCGGCTCACCTTGGGAGGCGGCCCCCGGCTCCCCACCGGGCGCGGCGGCCGACCACGTGCTTCGGCTCCCTGGCGCCCGCCTCGGGCGCACCATACGTCCCACCCCACCCCCCTCTTCTCGCTCCCGAGCAATTCCAACAATCATTGTTGAACGCTAATCAATGGTGATAGCTTGCCGACGTGCGCACGCCCGACGAGCTGACCGAGCGGTTCCGGGGCGCGGGTCGCAAGGTCACGGCCCAGCGGCAGTGCATCTTCCGGATCCTCCAGGGTGACGAGACCCACCCGTCGGCCGAGACCGTGCACGCGGCAGCCGCGCGGGAGATGGAGACCATCTCCCTCAAGACCGTGTACCAGACGCTCCACGATCTGACCGAGCTGGGGGAGATCACCGCGCTGGACGTCGGGACCGGTCGGACCCGGTTCGACCCCAATGTCGACCATGCCCACCACCATCTGGTGTGCCGCCGCTGTGGCAGCGTCCGCGACCTCGTCGTCGACTTCCCCGGGCTCACCGTGCCCCGGGGTGCCGATCTCGGCTTCGAGGTGGGGTCGGCCGAGGTGATCTTCCGTGGCCTGTGCCCGGGGTGCCGCGCCGAGGACGGCGCCGAGCCCGACCCGAGCCCGACCCGCGCCCGACCCGAGCCCGACCCGAGCCCGACCCGATCTGACCCACGACTGAAGAAAGGAACACCATGCCCGCACTCAAGGACAGCATCACCGAGGCCAATCTGAAGGAGGCGTTCGCCGGCGAGAGCCAGGCCAATCGTCGCTACCTCTACTTCGCCCAGAAGGCGGATGTGGAGGGGTACCCGGACGTGGCCGCACTGTTCCGTTCCGTGGCCGAGGGGGAGACCGGGCACGCCTTCGGCCACTTCGACTTCCTCCGCGAGGTCGGGGACCCGGTGACCGGTGCCGCGGTCGGCCCGACCGAGGACAACCTCAAGTCGGCCATCGAAGGCGAGACGTACGAGTACTCGGAGATGTACCCGGGGTTCGCCCGCACGGCCCGGGACGAGGGGTTCGACGAGATCGCCGAATGGTTCGAAACCCTGGCCCGTGCCGAAAAGAGCCACGCCGGACGGTTCACCGAGGGCCTCGCCTCCGTCTCCTGATCGGTCGCCGCCTCCGTCTCCTCCACCGGAACGGGGCCGGCCGGGACGGGATGACCCTCCCGGCCGGCCCTCGCCGGTGCCGGCCCCATCGATCCCCGGGGACAACGACATGACCACCACCTACACGCCCGACGACCCCGCCTATCTGGACGAGGGCGACCTGCGGTCGGAGCTCGAGCGGGTCTTCGACCTGTGCCACGGGTGCCGGCTGTGCTTCAACCTGTGCCCGTCGTTCCCGACCCTGTTCGATGTGGTCGACGCCCACGACGGGAGGGTCGGGGCCATGACGCCGGCCGAGCAGGACCGGGTGGTCGACGAGTGCTACCAGTGCAAGCTCTGCTACCCCAAGTGCCCCTATGTGCCGCCCCACGAGTGGCAGCTGGACTTCCCCCGGTTGATGATGCGGGCCCATGCCGTGCGCCACGCCGCGGGGGAGCCGGTCCGACAGCGGGTGACCGACCAGGTCCTGGCGCGCACCGACCTGGTCGGACGGGTCTCGACGGCGGCGTCCCTGCTGGTCAACGCGTTGACCGGTACCCCGGGCTCGCTTGCCCGTCGGCTCATGGAGAAGGCGTCCGGGATGGCCTCGCAGCGTCTGCTGCCGCCCTACGCCCGGACCCGGTTCACCACGTGGTTCCGGCGGCGCTCGGCGGCCTGCGGCCCCCGGTCCTTCGTGTCCGGCACCCCACAGGGTGAGGTCTCGGTCTTCCCGACGTGCTTCGTCGAGTACATGGAGCCCGCGGTGGGCCAGGACCTCGTCAAGGTCTACGAGCGCAACGGTGTGACGTGCACCCTGCCGGAGGGCACGGTCTGCTGTGGCGCCCCCTGGCTCCACCAGGGGAACGTGAAGGAGTTCACCAAGGCGGCCACCACCAACGTCTCCGCCCTGGTCGAGCAGGTGCGGGCGGGTCGGGACATCGTGGTCGCCCAGCCGACCTGCGCCTACGTGGTGAAGAAGGACTATCCACTTTACCTGCGCGGCACCCGACTGGCCGTCGAGGCCGAGCTGGTGGCCGAGCACACCTCGGACCCGGCCGAGTACCTGATGGCTCTGCACCGCGCCGACGACACGTCACTGGACACGGAGTTCCCCGGGCGGGACAGCGGTGCGGTGCCGGACCAGGTCACCTACCACGTGCCCTGTCACCTCCAGGCCCAGCACATCGGACTCAAGAGCCGGGACCTGCTCAAGGTGGCGGGGGTGAAGGCGACGCTCGTGCAGCGCTGCTCGGGTATCGACGGGACGTGGGGTTACCGTGCCGAGCACTACGAACTCGCCCGGTCGGTGGCCCAGCCCATGGCCCGCGAGATCCGGGCCGCCGGGAACGAGGTCGTGTGCGGCGACTGCCATCTGGCCAACGGCTCCATCGAGCAGGAGACCGGCATCCGGCCGGTGCACCCGATCCAGCTGTTCGCCCGTGCCTACGGGATCCCCGAGGAGCCGTCGTGACGGCCCGGCCACTGGCGCTCGACGACATCGCCGACCAGCGCGCCTACGAACGTGAGCGTGACGCGTTCCGTCGGGCCGTCATCGCCGAGAAGAAGGGGCGCCGGGTCAGCGTCGGGCCCGTGGTCACGCTGACGTTCGAGAGCCGGACGACGGTGCGGTTCCAGGTCCAGGAGATGGCCCGGGCCGAGCGGATGACCACCGACCGGCAGATCCAGCACGAGCTGGACGTCTACAACCGACTCCTGCCTTCTCCCGGTGAGCTGTCGGCGACCCTGTTCCTCGAGCTGACCACCGAGGAACAGCTGCGGACCTGGCTGCCGAGGCTCGTCGGCATCGAGCGGTCGGTCGTCCTCCGCATCGGCGAGGGCGGGGGTGCCCACCTCGTGCGGTCGGTCCCGGAGGAGGATCACGAATCGCAGCTCACCCGTCAGGAGGTGACGTCGGCCGTCCACTACGTCCGGTTCCCGATGACCCCCGGGCAGGTCGTCGACTTCTCCGCCGGCCCGGTGACCCTGCTGGTCGACCATCCCGAGTACCCCGACGGCCACGACGGGGTCCAGCTGACCGATGCCACCCGGGCCCTGCTCGACGGGGACATGGCGGGCCCATAGCGCGCCAGCCGACCGCCCCGCACCACCGCAAGCCCGTCACCACCACCTGCTCGTCACCACCGCAAGCCCGTCACCCGGCGCGTCCACGGTTCAGGCCGGTCGTGCCTCGCCGGGCGGCTACTCGCCCCGGAATTCCGGAGTCCGGCGGGCCAGCGAGGCGGCGATACCCTCGCCGAAGTCGGACGTCCCCATGAGGCGGAGTTGCTCGCTGCGTTCGTGGTCGACCATGTCGGCGAACCCGTCGACCAGGTCCGCCCGAAGCGTGCGCCGGATCGACCGCACGGCCAGTGGTGCCGAGCCGGCGATCTCGGCGGCCAGGACGTGGGCGCCGGCCCGGGGATCGTCGGCGAGCCGGTCGCAGAGCCCGATGGCCAGTGCCTCGTTCCCGTCCACCCGTCGTCCGGTGGTCAGGAGCTCGAGTGCCTTCTGGCGTCCCACGGCGGACGGCAGCGTCAGCGAGATGCCGAATCCCTGGTGGAACCCGAGCCGGGCGAAATTGGCCGTGAAGCGGCTGGACGGGGCCGCCACCCGGAAGTCCCCGGCGAGGGCCAGTCCCAGCCCACCTCCCACGGCGGCTCCCTGCACGGCCACCACCACCGGGAGCGGGGCGTCGACCAGGTCGCGGGCGGAGGCGTAGAGGTCGGCGAGCTGACCGGGCTCCGGACGGTCGGTGGCCCCGAAGTCCAGTCCGGCACAGAAGTGCTTCCCCTCCGAGCACAGCACCACGGCACGCGCCCGGGCGTCCGACGCCCAGCGGATGGCCTCGACGGCACCGGACAGCAGCGGGGCGTCGAAGTAGTTGGCCGGGGGTCGGTGCAGCTCCACCTCGGCCACCCCGGTGTCGCCGACCGACACCGTCACGTCGCCGAAAACCGCGTCCGCGGTCATCGGATCCCACGGTCGGTCGGCGGCCGGGGTCCGGAGGCGGGCGACCAGTCGTCCACTTCGGCCAGGACCTCCTCGGTGTGCTGCCCGCTCAGTGCCGCCGGCCGGTGCACCGTCGGTCCGGAGAAGGCCGAGAAGCGGACCGGCTGAGGGATGACCCGGTAGCGGCCGGCCACCGGGTGCTCGTCCTCGGGCAGGGCGTCGACCAGCTGCTCGAGCGTGGGGACGGCCGATGCCGGGATCTTCGTCCGGGCGCAAAACTCGAGCCACTCCCCGGTCGTGCGCTGGGTCAGGACCTCGGCCACGTCCCGGTAGAGGGTGTCGGCGTGGGCGATGCGGGACCGGGCGCTACGGATCCGCTCGTCGGCCGCGAGATCCGGTCGCCCCCCCTCGCGGAACAGGTCCTCGTAGTTCTCCCGGGTGTAGGCGAGCACGTTGATCCATCCGTCGGCGGTCCGCTGGGGCTGGCGTTCGGGGTTCAGGATCCGGGGGTAGCCCGGCGGGCCCTGCGGGGGGACGGCGGTGGCGGCGCCGGCGTGCTCGACCAGGGTGAACGCGGTGAGGACGTCGATCATGGGGATCTCGATGCGCTGACCCTCGCCGGTCCGTTCCCGGTGCAGGAGGGCGGCCAGCACCGCGTAGGCGATGGTCAGGCCGCTCACCTTGTCGGCCACGAGGGTCGGAACGAGGACCGGATCACCGCCCTGGCGCCGGAACGTGTCGGGGATGCCCGACCCGGCCTGGATCACGTCGTCGTAGGCAGGTGCATCGGACGACGGCGAGTCCGAGGGGTACCCCTGGGCCTGGCAGTAGACGATGTCGGGGCGGACGGCGGTGACGTCGTCGTAGGCGAGCCGGAGGCGGCCGAGCGTTCCCGGGCGCAGGTTGGTGACCACGACGTCCACCGTGGCGGCGATGTCGAGCGCGTGCCGGCGTCCCTCCGGGTCCTTGAGGTCGAGCACCACGCTGCGCTTGTTGCGCAGCAGGTTGAGTGCGATGCCCGACAGTTGGGGCACGGGTCCGGGGGTCATCACCCGGCTGAGGGTCCCCCTCGGGTCCTCGACGGTGATCACGTCGGCACCGAGGTCACCGAAGATCTGGGTGGCGAGCGGGCCCATGACGACCGAACTGAGATCGAGGACCCGTACGCCGTGCAGCGGGCCCGGGGACGACGATGGCATGGGGAGTCCTTTGGTGCCGTGCCCGGCGGCGTACGGCCCCGGGCGGGGGTGGCCAATCGTAGCGAGTGCCCCCGGAGTCCTGGACGGTCACCCGCGGACGTCACCCCGGGGTGGAGACTGGACCCTGATGCGCCACGTCGCGACCCCCCGCCAGCCGACCCGGTGAACGACCCCCCGCCGGCCGACCCCCCGCCGGCCGACCCACCGCCGGCCGACCCCCCGTCGGCCGACTCGCTGAGCGGGGATGACACCGGGGACCCGACCGCCTCCGCCCGCGTCCCCCGGACATTCGTCGAGGAATTCAAGGACGCGGTGACCCTCCGGGCCGTCCTGCTCGTGGTGGGGGTGGCCATCATCCAGTTGGCGTTCATCACCTCCTACGTCGGGGCGTTCCACCGCCCGGTGCCCTACCGGTTGCCGGTGGCCGTGTCCGGGCCTCCGGCCGATACGGCCCGCCTGGTGGCCGCCCTCAACGGACTCCCCGGTGATCCCCTCCGGGCGACCGCGGTGCCGACGGTGGCGGCCGGTACCGATCTGCTCCTGCGCCGGACCGTCTACGGGGTCCTCGTGGTGGATCCGACGGCCCGCACCGAGCGCCTGATCGAGGCCAGCGCAAGTGGGGTCTCGGCCGCCACGGCTCTCACCACCGTCCTCGACCAGGTCGGGGTCAAACTCCACCGTGACATCGTGGTGGACGACATCCGACCGCCGTCACCGGGAGACCGGAACAGCCTGACCTCCTTCTACCTGGTGATCGGGTGGTGCGTCGGCGGCTATCTGGTGGCGTCGATCCTCGGCATCAGCGACGGTTCCCGGCCGGCCAACGTCCACCGGGCGACGGTGCGGTTGCTGGTGATCGCCGTCTATGCGCTGCTCACGGGCCTCCTCGGCGCCCTGATCGTCGGCCCGGTGCTGCACGCGCTGCCCGCACATCTGGTGGGCCTGGCCCTCCTCGGTGCCCTCACCGTCCTCAGTGCGGGGGCGTTCTCGATGGGCCTCCAGGTGGTGGCCGGGACGATCGGCATCGGGATCACCATCCTGATCTTCGTCGTGCTGGGGAACCCGAGCGCAGGCGGGGCCTATTCGTGGGAGCTCCTCCCCGGATTCTGGCGGGCGATCGGGCCGTGGATCCCGTCGGGGGCGGGAACGGCGGCGGCGCGCGGGATCGCCTATTTCGGTGGGGTCGCCACCGGTCGCGACCTGGCGGTGATCGCCGGCTACGGGGTCCTGGGGGTGATCATCACCTACGTAGTGCTGTTCGACGTCGGCCATCAGCTCGTGCACCTTCCGGACCGTGCCTGGGACAAGGAGGACCCGGTCGACGGGTGACCCTGTCCCACCGCACCACCCCCGCTCCGGACACCCTCCACCCCCGCTCCGGACACCCTCCACCCCCGCTCCGGACACCCTCCACCCCCGCTCCGGACACCTTCCACCTCACCCCGGACACCCTCCAGCCCGGTGGTGACCACCCCGCATGACGCCATCACGGGTTCGGTGCCCGGTGGGGCAAGGTGGCGGGCAAGGAGGACCCACGCCGATCGGCAAGGTGGTGGTTGCAGAGTTCCGGTGCCGTCCACGGGGACGGTCCACCCGGTGCCGTCGGCTCCCGGTGGTGATGCACCCCGGTGCACGGAGGGAACACACATGAGCAGCGCCACAACCACCACCATCGTCGGGAACCTGACCCGGGACCCCGAGATCCGCTACACCCGCGACGGCCAGGCCACGACCAATCTCGGTGTGGCGGCCAACCGCCGGTGGCAGAACCGGGAGACCAACGAATGGGAGGAGTCCACGTCCTTCTTCGACGTCGTCATCTGGAGGGACCTGGCCGAAAACGTCGCCCTCAGCCTCACCAAGGGGATGCGGGTCATCGTGACCGGGCGACTGGAGCAGCGGAGCTGGGAGACCGAGGAGGGCGACAAGCGCTTCAAGGTCGAGATCGTGGCCGACGAGGTCGGCCCGGCGCTCCGGTTCGCCACGGTGGACGTCCACCGGGTGGTGCGCCCGTCCTCCGACACCGGGGGTGAGGCAGGAACGGTCGGTGAGTCCGGTGCCTGATCCCCGTGGGCTCGCTCCGGTCCACTTCGGCCTGCGGGTCGTGTTGACCAAAGAGGAGGCGTTCGGCGCCTGCCAGGCGCTCGCCGACGCCGGCCGGGAGCTCGTGCGGAGTGGCCGCACGGCGGAGGCGGACACCCTCTGCTCCCTCTTCAGCCTGCTGGAGGAGCGCATGGTGTCGTAGCGACCGGTGCCTGACCGCTACCCGTCCGGGCACCCGGTGGCCCGGCGCCCGGTGCCTCGCCACCGGCGCCCGGTGCCTCGCCACCGGCGCCCGGTGCCCTGCTTCGTGCCCCGCTGCACGGTGCCCCCGGGTGCCTGGACGGGAGACGACGCGCATCCGCCTCCGACCGGGGGACGTCGGAGGCGGATGCATGCCCACCGGGGAGAGGGGCAGTGGTGCGGGGTTCCCGCGCTCCAGGAAGTCGGCCCCGGAACGGCCCCCCGTCGGTCAGGCCTCGTTCGGCTGGAACTCCAGGGACAGCGAGTTGACGCAGTAGCGGAGCCCGGTCGGTGCCGGTCCGTCGGGGAACACGTGTCCGAGGTGACCACCGCACCGTGCGCAGGTGATCTCCGTGCGACGCATGCCGAACGTCCGGTCCTCGTGCTCGTCGATCGTTCCGGCGGACAGGGCCTGCGTGAAGCTCGGCCATCCCGATCCCGAGTCGAACTTGGTCGAGGTGGGGAACAACTCGGCGCCACATCCGGCGCAGGTGAACATCCCACTCCCCTCGACGTGGAGGAGCTCTCCCGACCACGCCGGCTCGGTGCCCTTCTGCCGCAGGACGGCATAGCGCTCGGGCGTCAGCCTGGTCCGCCACTCCTCGTCGGTCAGCTCGACCCGCTCGGTTCCGGTCCCGGTGACCTCGTGCTGCTGGTTGCTGGTGCTCATGACGCTCCTTCGTTGTCGGTGGCCTTCTGTCCCTGCCACGGTGGCCGCGTTACATCCTCCCGCCGGCCCTTGTCCGACCCGCCCCCGGCGCTCCTCCCGGCAATGCCCAGGCGCCCCGGTGGCTGATCCACTGGCCACCCCATTCCGTCTGTTGCTCCAGAGGCGCCCGCCAACGGAAGAGCTGCCGACAGCGGAAGAGCTGCCGACAACGGAAGAGCTGCCGCCAACGGAAGAGCTGCCGACAACGGAAGAGCTGCCGACAACGGAAGAGCTGCCGACAACGGAAGAGCTGCCGACAACGGGTACAACGTCATCCGGAGTCCGCGTGTTCCCCGTTCCGTCCTCCGCTGGCCATCACCACACCCTGTCCCGGCCCCGCCGACCGCCACCCGACCCCACTCACCCCGACCGACTCCGAAACTCGGTTTGCTAACGTCGCGTCAGATTTCCCGAATTGCCCCCCGACCAGGAATCCCGACCAGGAATCCCCCGACCAGGACCCCGACCATGGACCTACGAGACCGACCCGAGGACGAGGCCTTCCGCAAGGAGGTCCAGACCTGGCTGGCCGACCACGTGGTGGGCGAGTTCGCCGCCCTCGGTGGTCGGGGCGGCTCCGGAGACGAGACGTTCGGGTTCGAGGTCAGGCTCGAGTGGGAGAAGGTCCTGGCCGCCGGGGGGTGGACCTGTCTCGGGTGGCCGGTCGAGCACGGCGGCCGGGGTGCGTCCATCGCCCATCAGGTGATCTTCAACGAGGAGTACGTGAAGGCGAAGGCCCCGGGCCGGGTGAGCATCCTGGGCGAGGGGCTGCTCGGGCCCACGTTGATCCAGTACGGCACCGAGGCCCAGCAGCGCCGCTTCCTCCCGAGGATCGTGGACGGGACCGAACTGTGGTGCCAGGGCTACTCCGAGCCGAACGCCGGGAGCGACCTGGCCAACGTGGCCACCCGTGCGGAGCTCGACGGGGACGACTGGGTGATCACCGGTCAGAAGGTCTGGACCTCGCTCGCCCACCAGTCCGACTGGTGCTTCGTGGTCTGCCGGACCGAGCCGGGATCGACCCGCCAACGGGGCCTGTCCTACCTCCTCGTGCCCATGGACCAGCCCGGGGTCGAGATCCGTCCCATCACCCAGCTGACCAGGACGTCGGAGTTCAACGAGGTCTTCTTCGACGGGGCCCGGACCTCTCGCGACCTGGTGGTCGGGGAGCCCGGCGACGGCTGGCGGGTGGCGCTGGCCACCCTGGCCTACGAGCGCGGGGTGGGCCTGCTCGGCCACCAGCTCTCGTTCCGGCGCGAGCTCGACCACCTGATCGACACCGCCCGGGCCAACGGCCGCTCGACGGACCCGGTCATCCGCCAGCGCCTGGCCCGGTCGTACGCCGAGCTGGAGGTACTCCGGTTCAACACGCTGCGCAGCCTGTCGGGCTACGACGGACCGGTGGCCCCTCCTGAGGCCTCGGTCATCAAGCTCTACTGGGCCTCCTGGCACCAGCAGCTCGGCGAGCTGGCCATGGACGTCCGCGGTCCGGCCGGCCTCGTGGCCGAGGAGCCACCCTACGAGCTCGACGAGTTCCAACGGACGTTCCTCTTCAGCCGGTCGGAGACCATCTATGGCGGCTCCAACGAGATACAGAGGAACATCATCGGCGAGCGCGTCCTCGGCCTGCCGTCCGAGCCCAAGGGGGACCTGCGATGACGGACCCGGCCACCACGGCCACCACGGCCACCACGGCCTCCACCCGGCCGGCAGCCCCCGAGCCGCCAGCGGGCCACGGCCTGTTGACCGGCAAGGTGGTGGTGGTCACGGCGGCAGCGGGGACGGGCATCGGGTTCGCCACGGCCAAGCGCTGCATCGAGGAGGGGGCCACCGTGGTGGTGTCCGACGCCCACGAGCGGCGACTCGGTGAAGCCGCGGAGGTCCTCGCCGCCCTGCCGGAGTCCGCGGGGGTGCCCCCGCTGGCCGTGCCGTGCGACGTGACCGACGAGCGGCAGGTGCAGGGCCTCTACGACGCCGCCGTCGCCCGGCACGGGCGGTTCGACGTCGCGGTCAACAACGCCGGTCTGGGTGGGCAGGTCGACGTGGTGGACATGACCGACGACCAGTGGGACCTGGTCCTCGACGTGACCCTCACCGGGACCTTCCGGTGCACCCGGGCCGCGCTCCGCCACTTCTACTCCCGCGAGGGCGGCGGGGTGATCGTCAACAACGCCTCGGTGCTCGGATGGCGGGCCCAGGCGGGCCAGTCCCACTACGCGGCGGCCAAGGCCGGCGTGATGGCCCTGACCCGGTGCTCGGCGGTGGAGGCGGCCCCCCACGGGGTGCGGATCAACGCGGTGTCGCCCAGCCTCGCCGTCCACCCGTTCCTCAACCGGGTGATGGCCGATGAGGAACTGGCCGAGCTGGCCCGCCGTGAGGTCTTCGGCCGGGGCGCCGAGGTGTGGGAGGTGGCCACGGTCATCGCCTTCCTGGCCAGTGACTACGCCACCTTCATGACCGGGGAGGTCGTGTCGGTCAGCAGCCAGCACCCGTAGATCGTCGTCGGGCCGACGGGTCGCCGGGGGAGGGCCATGCACTACCCTGACGGCGTGTCAGATGTGACCGATCCCCGTGGGGACCTGGAGTGGGGGACGCTCCCGGGCCTGGTGGCCGACGCGGCCGCCCGCTTCGGGGGGGCCGAGGCCGTCGTGGACCGCAACGGTCCGGGCGGTACCACCACCCGCTGGTCGTTCGCCCGGTTGGCCGAGGAGGTGGGCACGGCCACCCGTGCCGTGGTGGCCCACGGGATCGAGCCCGGGGACCGGGTGGCCGTGTGGGCCCCGAACTGTGCCGAATGGATCGTGGCCGCCCTCGGTGCGGTGGGCGCCGGCGCCGTGCTCGTCCCGCTCAACACCCGGTACAAGGGGGCCGAGGCCGCCTACATCCTGCAGGCGTCGCGGTCGAGGATCCTCTTCACCGTCGAGGGTTTCCTGGGCACGGACTACCCGGTGCTGCTGGACGAGGCCCTGGCGGCCGGGGACCCGTTGCCCGACCTCGACCACGTGGTGGTCCTGCGCACGTCAGAGGAGGCACCCGGCCGTGCCGGGGACGGGTCCACGGATGGCCGGGTGGGGGGTGTCCCCACCGTCGGCTGGGAGTCCTTCCTGGCCGCCGCCGAGACCTGCGAGCCGGAGGTGGCCGCCGGCCGCTCCGCCGCCCTGTCGGTCGACGACCTGTCCGACCTGATCTTCACCTCGGGCACCACCGGTCGTCCGAAGGGGGCGATGACCACCCACGGCCAGACGCTGCGCACCTTCGCCACCTGGGCCGAGGTGGTCGGACTGCGGTCGGGGGACCGCTACCTGATCGTGAACCCGTTCTTCCACACATTCGGCTACAAGGCGGGGATCCTGGCCTGCCTGATGACCGGGGCCACGATGGTGCCCGAGCCGGTGTTCGACGTCGAGGTGGTGCTGCAGCGGTTGAGCGAGGAACACATCTCCGTGCTGCCCGGTCCGCCGACGATCTTCCAGTCGATCCTCGATCACCCGTCCCGGGGCAGCTACGACCTGTCGTCGTTGCGACTGGTGGTCACCGGAGCGGCGGTCGTGCCGGTCGAATTGGTCGAGTCCCTCTGGAGTGATCTCGGCATCGACACGGTCCTCACCGCCTACGGCCTCACCGAGGCCACCGGCACGGTGACCATGTGCCGGCGCGGCGACTCGGCCGAGGTGATCTCGGCCACCTCGGGGCGGGCGATCCCCGACGTGGAGGTGCGCATCGTCGACGGCGACGGTGTCGAGCTGGCGCCGGGGGAGGCCGGTGAGATCGTGGTCCGGGGCTACAACGTGATGTCCGGCTACGTGGACGATCCCGAGGCCACCGCGGCGGCCATCGACTCCGAGGGATGGCTGCATACCGGTGACGTGGGGTTCCTCGACGCGGCCGGCAACCTGGCCATCACCGACCGGCTCAAGGACATGTACGTCAGTGGCGGATTCAACGTCTACCCGGCCGAGGTGGAGGCGGTCCTGCGCCGGTATCCCGGAGTGGCCCAGGTGGCGGTGGTCGGGGTGCCCGATCGGCGCATGGGGGAGGTGGGTCTCGCCGTGGTCGTCGCCGTGCCGGACGCCGACACGGCGGCCCTGGTCGAGGCGCTCCCGGCGTTCGCCAAGGAGCGCCTGGCCAACTTCAAGGTGCCCCGTCGGGTCGAGCTGGTCGCTACCCTGCCCACCAACGCCAGTGGCAAGGTCCTCAAGCGTGAGCTCCGGGCGAGCTACGGGAGGTAGGCCGCCACCGACCCTTCCGCTCGATCCACCGACCCTGTCCGACCGACAGCACCGACCGACAGCACCGACCGACAGCACCGACCGACAGCACCGACCGACAGCACCGACCCGACAGCACCGATCAGAAGGAGCACGCCGTGCGAGGCATCGTCTACACCGGATCCGACGTGGAGGTCACCGACCAGCTGAGCATCGGCGACCCCGGGCCCACCGAGGTCCGGGTGGCCGTGGGCGCCGCCGGCGTCTGCCACAGCGACCTGTCGGTGATCAACGGGACCATCCCCTGGAAGGCGCCGTCGGTGCTCGGCCACGAGGGAGCCGGCGTGGTGGAGGCGGTGGGCAGCGAGGTGCGCTCGGTCAAGCCCGGTGACCACGTGGTGATCGCCACGCTGGCCAGTTGCGGCACCTGTCGGGCCTGCGCCACCGGCCATCCGACCTGGTGCATCAAGACGCTGGGCAACGTGTCCCAGCCGTTCACGTACAAGGGGGAGCCGGCCTCGAACTTCGCCGCCACCTCGGTGTTCGCCGAGTCGACCATCGTCAAGGAGGTGCAGGCGGTCAAGATCTCGAATGATGTCCCCATGACGTCGGCCTGTCTCATCGGCTGCGGCGTGCTCACCGGGGTGGGAGCTGTCCTCAACCGGGCCAAGGTGCAGGCCGGGGAGACCTCGGCCGTCTTCGGGGTGGGCGGTGTCGGGCTCAACGTGATCCAGGGACTGCGCCTGGCCGGCGCCAGCCGGATCATCGCGGTGGACACCCTGGCCTCCAAGGAGGGACTGGCCCGCCAATTCGGCGCCACCCACTTCGTCGACGCGTCCCAGACCGATGCCGTGGCCGCCATCCGCGAAATCGTCCCCCCCGGCCCGGCCAAGGTGACCGGTGCGCTCGGTTGGACGGGTGGGGTCAACTGGTCGTTCGACTGCGTCGGGCACCCGGCCGTGTTGCGCAACGCCCTGGACGTCCTCGACTGGGGTGGCAACGCACTGGCCATCGGGATCCCGCCACAGGGGACCGAGGTGTCGGTGGACGTCAACGCCCTCGCCTATGTCGACCGGGGCCTGCTGGGTTGCCGCTACGGGTCGTCACGTCCCCATCACGACATCCCGCTGATGGTGGAGATGTACCTGTCGGGCAAGCTCATGCTGGACGAGTTGGTGACCGAGCAGAAGCCGCTCGAGGGATTCCGGGACATCGTCGAGGACATGGAGGCGGGCAAGCTCGCCCGCGGTGTGCTCACGTTCTGACCGGCGTCCCCACACCCTGACCGGCGTTCCCGCTGGTTGACCCGCGTTCCCGCCGTGCGTCGCCGGCACCCGGTGTGGTGAACGGACCCGACGGTCGACGGTCGGGGCCGAGTCGGTCGGCCTCGTAGTACCGGATCGCGGCGCGCCAACCGGAAGGCGCCCGCGCGCGCTCGGTGCCCGCGCGCGCCCGGCGACCGTGCGCGCCCCGCGACCGGGTGAGGCCCGGCTCGTGACGACGCGCCCCGGCCCGCCCCGCCTCCCGGTCCCCCGGGGGGGTCGTGCGGGTGAGGATGCTCTTAGGTTGGTCTGGATCCCTTGACCATCCAGGACCCCGGCATGACAATGCGATCAATGGGGCCGACAACCCCGGTTGCCCACGGGTCCGGATCCGGAGACCGTGCGCCACACACGATGGTCGATGGCAGGCCGAGCCTGCAGGGGGTGGTCCGTGATGAGGGCACGACGTCGTCTCGAGGCAGCGGTGGCGACGACAGCCGCGCTGCTCGTCCTCGGATCGCTCGGTACGGCCGTCACCTCGGCGGCGGCCGCCCGGCCCGCGTCGGTGACGGTGACGGTGATCGCCCCCACCCCGCCGACGGCGGCACCCGGACAGGTCGTGTCGGTCACGCTCTCCGTGGCCGACGGCGGGACCCGGGCCGCGCCCCGGACGAAGGTCACCGTGACCCTGCCGGCGGTGGTGTCCGGCCAGCCCACGGTCGTCCTCCGGCCGGCGCCCGGTGTCGTCTGCAAGGCCAGGAGGGCCAGCCCGAGGGTGTCGGTCTGCACCGTGGGTCGGGTGGCCGCCGGGGCCTCGGCACCACTGGGCACCCTGGTGGCGACACCGCCTCCGTCGGCCACCGGGGCACTGTCCACGACGGTCACCGTCACCGGTCCGTCCACCACGGTGACGGTGCCGCTGCGGTGGGGTGTGCCGCTGCCCACGCTGACCACCTCGGTCGTCCTCGGCCCGACCGCACTCGAGTTGGGCCAGTGGGTCACCGGGACGCTGACCGTGGCCAACACCGGCTTCGCCCCGGCGGCCGGATTCCTCACCAACGTGCCCCTTCCCTCGACCGCCGACCCCGATGCTCTGGTCAGCGAGTCACCCGGCACCTCCTGCATCCCGTACTACGGCATCCTCCAGTGCTCCATGCCCGGGCTCGCCCCGGGGGCGTCGGCCACTGCGGTGTGGTCGTTCCAGCCCCAGGTGGGGCCGTCCGCCCAGGTGACGGCCACCGCCGACGTGCAGGGCCTGGTCGTGCAGGGCTCCCGGGCCGGTGACGTGGCCACCTCCAACACGGTCACGATCTCGGGAACCGGTGCCCGACTGTCGGTCACCTCGTCCAACGCGCCGACCGTCCCCCAGGGGTCGAACTGGCAACGCCAGCTCACCGTGACCAATGCCGGTGACACGCCGGCGTTCAACACGGTCGTACAGGACTGGTCCGGGTCGTTCGCCTATCTGGGGACCGTGAGCGGCGGGACCTGTGCCCAGTTCACGATCGGGGTGGGGGGCAAGGGCGGGTCCCATCCCGTCACCGCCGGCACCCAGTGCTCGATTGGGACGGTCCCGGCCGGCGGGTCGGTCTCGGTGACCTTCGAACTCGAGGCCACGCCCACCCAGGCGGTCACGACGTACTCCAACAAGGTGGTCGTGTCGACGACGACGCCGGTGCTCGCCGACCTGCAGGGAACATCGACGGTCGCCATCGTCGTCCCGAGCGGCCCGGTGGCTCCCGCGGCGCTGGTGGCGCCGGCCGCCCCGACCGGGAACGTCGTCGTCGGCGACACCCTCTCGGTCGGGACCGGGTCCTGGAACGGGACGCCGACCATCGGCTTCGGCTACCAGTGGCGCGACTGCGACAGCTCCGGTGGGGCCTGCACCCCGATCGCCGGTGCCACCGGGTCGACCTACACCGTCCAGGCCGCCGACGTCGGCTCGACCATCGACTGCGCCGTCACCGCGTCGAACGGGGGCGGTTCGGCCACGGTGGACTCGCCACCGACGGTCCCGGCCATCGCCGCCGCCGCCCCGACCGTGGTCTCCCCGCCCACCGTCGTCCCGGCCGGCGAGCCCGCCGTCGGGGTCACCTACCTGTCGACGCCGGGGACCTGGTCGGGGACCCCGGTGATCACCTTCACCTACCAGTGGTACAGGTGTGACTCCACGGGGACCAGCTGCACGGCCATCGCCGGCGCCACGGCAGCGGACTACGTGCTGACGGCGGCCGACGTCGGGACATGGCTCGAGGTGCAGGTCACCGCCACCAACACCGGTGGCTCCCTGACCGCCGTCTCGGACCTGGCGACGACCGGCGGGTGAACGGGGTGGCCCCGGGCCGAACCCGTCCGGATGGTCGCCCGCGCCCGCGGGTCAGTTGCCGAGGATCGAGTTGAGACCGCCGCTCAGGTTGAAGCCGCCCCCGCTGGACTTGTCGTCACCGGAGGGAAGGTAGTCCCCGACCTCGGACGCCAGCTGGCTGATGCTCATCGACTGCAGCCAGACCCGCCCGGGTCCGGTGAGCGTGGCCACGAAGAACCCGTTGCCGCCGAACATCTTGTTCTTGATGCCGGGGATGGTCCCGATGGAGAAGTCCACCCCTTCGGTGAAGGCGCCGACATGGCTGGGGTGGACCCGGAGGGTCACGCCGGGCTCGAGGTCGTAGGAGAACATCTCCCCGGAGAGCTCGAGCCACGCCTGGCCGTCGCCCGTGAGGTGCTGGAGGAAGAAGCCCATCCCGCCGAGGAAGGCGCTCCCGAGCTTCTGCTGCATGGCCACGGAGGCCTCGATGCCGTCGGTGCCGCACAGGAACCCGGACCGGTGCACGAAGTAGGACTGCTCGGCGGTGACCGGGACGCTGATCAGGTTCCCGGGCAGCTTGGCCGGGAACACCACCGTGCCGGGTCCTCCCTCGGAGGTGTACCGGGTGAGGAAGAGGCCGGCCCCACCCACCATGCGCTTGGCCGCCTTGAGGAACCCCTTGCCGCCGGTGGTCTGGCTCAACTGGATGCTGGGGGTCATCCATCCGAGGTCCCCGTGCGTCGAGATGAGGGTCTCACCGGGCTGCAGGGTTGCCTCGAGCACGGGGAGCACGGTCCCCTTCACGACGAAGTCCACGGTCACGCCTCCTGGTCGACGGCCCACCCGGGTGGGTGCGGCCACTCCGGTCGAGGCTACCGAGCACCCCGCCGGCGGTCCACGATCCCCCGACGACCCGCCACGATCCCCCGACGACCCGCCACGATCCCCCGACGACCCGCCACGATCCCCCGACGACCCGCCCCGATCCCCCCGACGACCGCCGCCGACTCCGTCGCCACCCTCCGCCGCACCGCGTGCTCCCTGTTACAGTCGCCCCCGATATGACGGCGCGTCAGATTGAGGGGGAGTACGCCACGCTGTCGGAGGTCCTGGCCGCCGCCGCCCGGGTCAACGCCGACGTGGAGGCCTA
>Ga0302196_10002227_pt1 | contig 18244 bp, 20 predicted proteins | sample II_Bog_N1_3_FD_198794 | JGI IMG/M metagenome (GOLD analysis project Ga0302196, IMG submission 198794) | Peat permafrost microbial communities from Stordalen Mire near Abisko, Sweden - II_Bog_N1_3 | ecosystem: Environmental > Terrestrial > Soil > Wetlands > Peat | place: Sweden: Abisko...
CGTCCCTGAATGGGTTCGAGCACGACGGCGCCGATCTGCGGATCGTCCGCAAGCGCGGCGCGGGCAGCATCGAGCGCGGCGGCGCAATCGGCATCCGCGCCGGGAAACGGCAGAAACCTCGCGCGCCCGCCGGCGAGCGGCGCGAACGGCTCGCGAAAGCGCGCGATGCCGCCGACCGGCAGCGCACCGAGCGAGAGCCCGTGGTAGGCGCCCTCGAACGAGAGCACGCGCGGCCGGCCGGTCGCGAGCAGCGCGGTCTTGAGCGCGAACTCGATCGCGTCGGCACCGTTGGAGCCCAAGTACGTCTTCGAACAGTCGCCCGGTGCGATCGCGGCGAGCCGTTCGAGCAGCCGCGCCTTGACCTCGGTCGGGTGCACGTCGCCCATGCCGTGCGCCAGCCGCCCCGCTTGCGCGACGATCGCCTGGGTGACGTCGTCGCTGGTGTGGCCGAGCGCCGCGACGCTGAAGGCGCTCGTGAGATCGAGGTACCGGTTGCCGTCCGCGTCGGTCACGAGCGCCCCATGCGCGCTCGCCCACGCGATCGGGTAATCGTCGGCAAGATAGGTCACGCCCGGCGCTTCATAGCGTGCGATCAGGGCGTTGAGTTCGCGCGAACGCGGACCGGGCACCGGTCCCACGATCGATTCGAAGCGCTCGTTCATGCGCGATCGACCCAGCGGACGAAATCCGCGATCCGCGCGCGGCCACCGTGGCGGCCGGCGAGCGGCGGATCCTGCATCGAGCCGAACGCCGCGATCCGCACTGCGCCGAACGCTTCGGCCAAGCGCGTCACATCGGCCGCGCCGGGCGCGGCGACGCCCAGCGCTTGCAACGGAATGCCGCGTTCGCGTAGATCGGCCGCCGCGTCGTCGATGCCGTCGACGAAGATGACCGGCAGCGTCCCCGCGCCCAGCGGCAGCGGTTGGTCGCGCGGCGGATCGGTCACGATGCTCCACGCGCCGTCGGCGGCGCGGATGCTACGGCCCTGCCCTTGCGCGGCGCGAAACGCGCCGGCGGCGGCAAACGCTTGCGCGCGCGCCGCGCGCTCGGGTGGGCGCCGGCCGGGCGGAAACTCGACCACGGCATCCGCGCACGCTTCCGCGAGCGCGTCGACGAGGCGCTCGTGCGCGCCGTCCGCCGCGCGTTCGACGTAGAGCAGATGCAGCGAGAGACAACCGTCGCCGTCGTACAGCAGCGCGTCGCGTGCGATCGCGCCGGCCAGCGCCGCTGCGTCGCCGGCCAACGCTGCGCGGTCGACGTAGCCGGCGCTCGCACGCCGGCCGAATGGGACGAACGTCGCGCCGGGCGCGCAGCGGGCGCGAATCGCGAGCAGCGCGTCGTCGCTGCCGAACGCGACGACGACGGCAGCTGCGCCGAGCACGAGCGACTCGCGTTTGTCCGCCCCGCCGCTCCAGCGTTGCACCGAGAGCGTCGCGCCGAACGCGGGAAGTTCTTCGGCCAGCGTCTCGGCGAACGCGGCGACGAGATCGTCGCTGCGGTCTTTCACGGTGACCGTGCAATGCGCGGCGAGCGCGAAGGCCAGCGCCGGGATCGCGACGCCGATCGTCGTGTCGCTCGATACGATCGTCACCGCGCCGGTCGCGCGCGCCCAAGCCGGCGGGCGTCCGGGCCGTTCGACGAAACCGTCGAGCGCGTCGAGGGTGCCGAGTTCGTCCGCGATCGCGGCCTCGAGCGCCGCGGCGGTCAGGCCGCCGAAGAGCCGGTCGAGTGCGACGTCGACGACCGGCTGCGAATACCCGAGCCGGCGTTCGATCGCGACGGCGGCGCGCACGCGCGGCGGAAAGTCGGCGTCGCGCCAGCGCGCGGCGGCATCGGCGATCGCGCGCACGCGGGTCCGCGCGCTAGCGGCGGATGAGGTCTTCGGCATCGAGCGAACAGCCACGCGCGGCGGCCCCTTCCTCACGTCCGAGCAGCACCAGGCCGCCCGGCACGATCGCGCCGAGGTCTTCGGTCTCGATGGCGACGACCGACGAGCGGTTCGCGCAGTCGACGTGCCGGATCGCGCCGACGACGCCGTCGGGCAGCTGCCGTCCGGCCTGGTCGACGACGATCGGACGCAGCCAAGGGACGGGTTCCTTGACGCGCCGCGCCGAGCCGCGCGAGGCGTGCGAATCGTAGTACTGGCTGGAGAGTTCGGTCATGCCGTACTCCGCGACGATCTGCGCTTGGTCGATGCCGAACGCCGCCGCCGCCTGCCGGTAGAGTTCGTCACGCGATACGACGCGCGTGCGGCCCTTGAAGCCGCCGGTCTCCATCACCCGCGAACCCGGCGGCAGCGGCAGCGTGCGCCCCGCGCGCTCGAGGCCGTCGAGCAGCGCGACCAGCGCGAACGCGGTCGTCGCGATGCAAACGCTCACGCCGTCGAGATGCGCGCGTGCGATGTCCGCCGCGAGCGCGTCCAGATCGACGCCGTCTTCGCGCAGATACCAGCCCGGCGGCCCGTCGCCGCGCTCGCGCGCGACCGCCGCCATCATGTAACCGAGCGAGGAGTGCGGGCGTTCGCGCGGATCGGGAACGAGCAACGCGTAGCGCAGGCGGGCGCCGTCGGCGAGCAGCGCGCGATCGAAACCTGCCAGCAGTGCAGCCTCGTAGAGCGCCGGCGATTCGAGGTAATGGCGGCCGCTGCGGGCCTGTGTCGTGCCGCTCGTTTCGAACCACACCGCGGCCTCGCTCGGCGCCACCGTGCACAACGCCGCGTCCTTAAACGCCGCGGCCGGGACGGCCGGGATCGCGGCCGCGGTGCGCGGCAAGCGCGCTTCGTCGATGCCGAGACTGCGCGCGTAGGCCGCGTAGGCGGCGTTCCAGTGGAACTGGTGCGCGAAGATCGCGCACGCCAGGTCGTCGAATGCCGCCGCGTCGAGCGTGCCTGCGGCGATAACGGCGCGGATGCGCGCGTCGAGCGCGCCGGCTTCCGCCCGGTACGCGCCGCTCACGACAGCAGGCGGGCGATCTCGATCTTGATGCAGCGGTCGACGACGACGTCGAGCCCCGCCGCGTCGGCCGCCGCGATCGCCGCGGCGTTGACGACACCGAGCTGAAACCAGATCGCTTTGGCGCCCACGGCGATCGCTTCGTCGACGACCTGCGGCGCGTCGGCGGCGTTGCGGAACACGTCGACGATGTCGGGCGCCCCGTGGGCGGCGGCATAATCGGCGAGGCCGGCAAACGCGGGGACGCCGCCGATCTCCGCGACCGCCGGGTTGATCGGCGCCACCGTGTAGCGCCCGCCGGCTTTCAAGGCCTCGAACACGCCGCGGCTGGGCCGCGCGGGGTTCGGCGAGGCGCCGACCAGCGCGACGGTCGTGGAGCGTTCCAGCAGCGCTCGCACGCCGGCGTCTCCGTCGAGGATCATCGTCCTAGGTGCGCTGCTTCTTGCGGTGCTGGCCGGTGAAGGCCGTGCCGGGGTCCTTCGGGGTGCTCCGGAACATGCCGACCATATTATCGAAGTTCTGGGCGTAGCCGTCGAAGGTCGCCGTGCTGCCGTCGGCCAGCTTCACGGTCATCGCGATCAGGCGCCCGTCGAACGTGCCGGTCATCGGCGAATGCGTCCGCTTGGGCCCGTGTACCCAGACGCCGGTGAGCTGGCCGTTGGTCGCGGCGATCGTCATGTACGAATAGTCGGCCAAGCGCTGCAACGGCGGCTGCAGTTCGATTTCCCAGGTGCCGTCGAGCGTCGTATATTGCGGCGGTTCGGGCGATTCCGAGGGTTCGGCGCTCGGCGATCCGCTGGGCACGGGCTTCGGGCGACGGCCGCGGGTCGGTCGGCCTGAGGGGCTCGGCGAGGGGGCCGGGGCGACGCCGGACGGGGCCGGGGCCGGCGTGACCTGCGCGAATCCCGCGGCCGAGGCGGCAAGCGCAATCATAGCGGTGAGGCAGAACCCGAGAATGGTACGACGAAAGTTCACCGCCGATGGTTATGCCAGCCGGACCCGACCCCCTTGCCACCGGTGATATAATCGGAGCGCTGTGAAATCGAAGATCCATCCCAAGTGGTTTGCCAACGCTGATGTAACGTGTGCCTGCGGCTCGACGTTTACCACGGGCTCCACGTTACCCCATATCACCGTCGAAGTGTGCTCGAACTGCCATCCGCTCTACACCGGCCAGCAGAAGTTCCTCGATACGGCCGGCCGCGTCGACAAGTTCAACCAGCGGGTCGCTCAGGCGCAAGTCAAGCAAGCCGAGGCCAAAGCGCGCAAGGACAAGAAAGCCGCCGAGGAAGTCGCCGCCGTTACCGCTTAGCGGGACGGGCGCGGTCAACGAGCGAGTCGCACTGCGGCTCGCTTTTCGTTTGCGCCCGGCGAAGGGTTCCCCCAAGCACCGATGATGCAGTACACCGACCGGCTCGAAACGCTCTCCCAACGCTTCGATGAAATCGAGGCGGCGCTCGCCAATCCCGGCGGCGCCTTCGATCAAGCGCGCTTCACCGCGCTGATGAAAGAGCGCTCGCAGATCGAGGAGACCGTGCTCGCCTATCGCGCCGTGCGCGATCTGCTGCACGAGATCGACGCGAGCGAGCTGCTCGTCGCCGACGGTTCCGATCCGGAGCTCGCCGCGCTGGCCGAAGAAGAACTGGCCGATTTGCGTGCGCGCCGGAAGCCGCTCGAGGAGCGGCTGCAAGAACTGATGCTGCCGCGCGATCCCAACGACGGCAAGGATATCTTCATCGAAGTGCGCGCCGGCGCGGGCGGCGACGAAGCGGGCATTTTCGCCGGCGATTTGCTGCGCATGTATTCGCGCTACGCCGAAGGGCGCAAGATGCGCGTCGAACTGCTCTCGGAGAGCGAGAACGAAGCCGGCGGCTACAAAGAAGTCGTCATCGCGGTCAAGGGCGGCGAACCGTACCGGTTCTTCAAGTACGAGAGCGGCGTGCATCGCGTGCAGCGCGTGCCCGTCACCGAGGCCGCGGGGCGCGTCCACACCTCGACCGCGACGGTCGCCGTGCTGCCCGAAGTCGACGAAGACGATGCGGCCGTGCAGATCAACGCCAAAGACCTCGAGATCGACACGTTCAAAGCGTCGGGCGCCGGCGGCCAGCACGTCAACAAGACCGAATCGGCGATCCGCATCACGCACGTGCCCTCGGGCATCATCGTTTCGTGTTCGGAAGAGCGCTCGCAGTTGCAGAACCGCGAACGCGCGATGGGCATGCTGCGCGCGCAGCTCGCCGAGCGCAAGCGGCGCGAAGCCGAAGAAGCGGTCGGTTCGCTGCGCCGCAGCCAAGTCGGCACCGGCGACCGCAGCGAGAAGATCCGCACCTACAACTATCCCCAAGACCGGATCACCGATCACCGGATCAATCAAAACTTCCAGAATATCAAAGCGATCCTTGACGGCGATATGGATCGGCTCGTCACCGAGTTGCAGCGCGACGAACGCGCGCGCTTGCTGGCCGGCGAAACGTCGGCGGCGTGAAGATCGGCGCGGCGCTACGCGAGACCGCCCGGCGCCTCGAGGACGTGGGCGGAAGCGGACGATTCGATGCGGCGCTGCTGCTCGAGCACGTCACCGGTGCCGCGCGCGCGAGTTTCATCGCCGACGACGCGCGCGAACTGACCGCCGATGAGAGCGCGGCGCTGGAGCGCGTGGTGGAACGGCGGTTGGCCGGGACGCCGATCGCGTATATCATCGGAACGGCCGGCTTTTACGGCCGGACGCTGGAGGTCGACGAGCGCGTGCTCGTGCCGCGCCCGGAGACGGAGCATCTCGTCGAGGCGGCGCTGACCGATCTGCGCGCGCGCGGCGCGCTCGCCGGCCGGCTGGCCGACGTCGGCACCGGCAGCGGCGCGATCGCGATTGCGCTGGCGATCGCGTTGCCCGATGCCTGGGTCTTCGGGACCGACGTCTCGCACGAAGCGATCGCGCTCGCCCGTCATAACGCCGCGCGCAACAACGTGTTCCAGGAATGTACCTTTCTGCACGGCGATCTGGCCGAGCCGTTGCGCCGCTTCGCGCCGTTCGATGCGCTCTTGGCGAACTTGCCCTACGTGCCGGCCGCCGACGTGCCGCAGGCGCCCGATCCGGTCTCGTTCGAGCCGCGGCTGGCGCTCGACGGCGGCCCCGACGGGCTTGCGCTCTACCGGCGGCTGATTGCGGAACTGCCGGGCTTGCTCGCGCCGCAGGCCTGCGTGCTCTTCGAGGCGGCACCGGGCACGATCGAGCCGCTCGCCGCGCTCGTTGAGGCGGCGTTCCCGGGCTGCGAGGTAACGATCGGGCGCGACTACGGCGGACGCGAGCGATTCGTGCGCTTCACGCCAGGCATGCCTGGGTAGTCCGGCGAAGCGAAGCAATCCCTCATGGCGAAGTTTATCTTCTTTACCGGCGGGGTCGTTAGTTCGCTTGGAAAAGGGATAACCGCCGCATCGCTCGGCAGGCTCCTGAAAAGCCGCGGGATCAGCGTCTCGATTCAGAAGCTGGACCCCTACATCAACGTCGATGCCGGCACGATGAACCCGTACCAGCACGGCGAGGTTTTCGTCACCGACGACGGTGCCGAGACCGATCTGGATCTCGGTCACTACGAGCGCTTCATCGACGAGTCGCTCAGTCGCGACAACAACGTGACGACGGGCCAGATCTACAAGTCGGTCATCGAGAAGGAACGCCGCGGCGACTATCTCGGTGCGACCGTGCAAGTCGTGCCGCACATCACCAACGAAATCAAAGCGCACATCACGCGCACGGCCCAGTCGAGCGGCGCCGACGTGTGCATCGTCGAGGTCGGCGGCACGGTCGGCGACATCGAGTCGTTACCGTTTCTCGAAGCGATCCGCCAGATGCGTCACCTGGTCGGCGACGAGAACGTGATGTTCGCGCATCTCACGTTGCTGCCGCACCTCGGCGCGGCCGACGAACTGAAGACCAAACCGACGCAGCATAGCGTGCGCGAATTGCGCTCGATCGGAATCACGCCCGACGCGATCGTGCTGCGCACCGGCACCGCCCGCCCGATCGCGATCGAATTGAAAGAGAAGATCGCGCTCTTTTGCGATGTCGCGGCGCAAAACGTCGTGCAGAACGGCGACGCTTCGACGATCTATCGCGTGCCGCTCAATCTCGAGGCCGAAGGGCTGGCCGAGATCGCGATCCGCAAGCTGCGCCTGGAAGTGCCCCACCCGCCGCGACTCGAGGAGTGGGCGAAGATCGTCGAGCGCATCGAGCAGCCCAAACGCCGGGTGCAGATCGCGCTGGTCGGCAAGTACGTCGAACTCAAGGACGCCTACATCTCGATCAGCGAGGCGATCAACCACGCCGGCATCTTCCACGACGCGGCGGTCGACGTCGTACGGATCGACAGCGAGCGCATCGAGACCGAAGGGGTCGGCGCGCTCGAAGGCGTGCACGGCATCCTCGTCGCCCCGGGCTTCGGCGCGCGCGGCGTGAACGGCAAGCTGCTGGCGATCCAGTACGCGCGCGAAAAGAAGATCCCGTTCCTCGGCATCTGTTTCGGCATGCAACTGGCGTGCGTGGAGTTCGCGCGCAACGTCTGCGGCTTGACCGATGCGATGACCAGCGAAGTGAACGAGACGACCACCAACCCGGTGATCGACTTTCTGCCCGATCAGCGCAACGTCGACCTCAAGGGCGGGACGATGCGCCTGGGCTCCTACGATTGCACGCTCGAGCCGGATTCGCTCGCGGCGGCGGCCTACGGAACGCTGCAGATCAGCGAGCGTCATCGCCACCGCTACGAGTTCAACGACCGCTACAAAGCGCTCTTCGAAGAGCACCGCATGCGTTTCAGCGGGCATCACGTCAGCGGCCGCACGACCCTCGTTGAGGTCGTCGAGCTGCCGCCGAACGTGCACCCGTGGTTCGTCGGCACGCAAGCCCACCCCGAGTATAAATCGCGGCCCGACCGGCCCTCGCCCCTGTATCGGGATTTCATCGGCGCAGCGCTCGGCCATGCGGCGGTGGAGGGCGAGAGCGCCGGAGCGGGCGCGCTCGTACGTCACTGACGCCCGACCCGGAAAGCGTACCGCAGCTTACCGTCGTCGTCCTGACCAAGAACGAGGCGCCGCGTTTGGCCCGGACGCTCGCGCGGGTGCCGCCGGGCGCGCGCGTGTTCGTGCTCGACGCGGAATCGGACGACGGTACCGCCGCGATCGCGCAGGCCTGCGGCGCGCGCGTCGAAGTGCGCGCCTGGACGGGCTACGTCAACGCGCGCCGCTACGCGCTCGGCCGGGTCGAGACGCCGTACGCGTTCATGCTCGATGCCGACGAACTGCTCAGCGACGATCTGCGCGCCGCGCTGGCCGGCGATTTGGCGGGCCACGACGGCTTTCGCGTGCGGCGCGTGACGATGCTCGCCGGTCGCGCCGTGCGCGCCGCCGGTTGGTCGGCCGAACGGCTGGTGCGCTGCTTTCGCACCGATCGCGCGCAGGTCGTGGCCGCAAGCGTCGGCGGCGGCGCCGATCTGCACGAGCGCTGGGTCGTGCGCGGCAGCGTCGGCCGGCTCCCGGGCATGATCGTGCACGATTCCTATCCGAGCGTCGCATCCTACCGCGCGCGTTTCGCGCGCTACACCGCGCTCGAGGCCGCGGGGCTGAAGCCGTCGGCCTGGGCGTGCGCGGGCGAGGGGTTGCTGCTGCTGCCGCGCTTCGGTTGGCGCTGGCTGCGCTATGCGGCCTGGAATGACGGCTGGCGCGGCGTGTTCGTGGCCTGGTATTCCGCGCTCTACCCGCTCGTCGTGCGCTGGCGCGCGCTGACGGCGTTGCGATGACGACGGTCGTCTTCGACGCCCGCGAGACCTCGCACATGTCGGCCGGCGTGCTGACCTATTCGCGCAAGCTGCGCGCGTGGCTGCCGCGGGTCGCGCCCGACGTGCGGCTGATCGCCGCCGGGCGCGGCGATAACTTCGATCTTGCGGAACAACTGGGCTTGCCGCTGGCGATCCTGCGCGCGCGCGCGGACCTCGCCCACTTCCCGACGCTGTTCGTGCCGCGCTTCGTGCCGCGCCCGTACGTGGTGACCGTTCACGACCTGATCGACTTGCACGAGCCGCAGTACGTCAAATCGAAGGTCGGGCCGTATCTGCGCGCGATCGTCGGGCCGGCCGTGCGCGCCGCGCACGCGGTGATCACCGACGACGACGCGACGGTGGCCGATCTCGAGCGCTTCTTCGGCGTCGATCCGCGCCGCGTGCGAGTGATTCCGCTCGGCTGCGACGATCCGCCGGACGACGTACGGCCGCGCCCATGGGCGCGGCCGTACGTGCTCTACGTCGGCAACCGCCGGCCGCACAAGAACCTCGCGACCTTGGTCGCGGCCTGGTCGCAGCTGCCGGCGGAACGCCCGCTGGATCTCGTGCTCAGCGGTCCGCCCGACGATGCGCTACGCGCGGCGCGCGGACCGGGCGAGGTCGTGTTTCTCGGCGAGCTGGGTGATGAAGCGCTGCGCGGCTGGTACGCCGGCGCGGCCGCCTACGCGCATCCTGCGCTGCGCGAGGGGTTCGGCCTGCCGATGCTCGAGGCGATGCGGGCTGGTGCGCGCGTCGTTGCGGCGCGCAGCGCGCTCCCGGCTTGCCTCGCCGCGCATGCGGTGGCGGTCGAGGCGCGCGACGCCGGCGCGTGGTGCGCGGCCTTGTCCGCCGTGCTGGCCGATCCGGCGGGTGCGCGCGCGGCGGCGCTGACGGCGCGCGCCGCGACCGCCGAGCTGACGTGGGAACGGACCGCGCGTCTTACGGCCGCCGTCTATCGCGAGGTTGCCGGATGATCGACGTCGCGCTCGACGCGCGCATCACGCCGCGCATGTCGGCCGGCATGCGGGCGTATGTCGGCGCGCTCGTCGACGGCCTGCCGCGCGTCGCGCCCGACATCCGCCTGCATCCGGTCGGTCACGGCTTGAACTTCGGCTTGGCCGAACAGGTCGCGTTGCCCGCCGAGATCGCACGCCTCGCGCCCTCGTTGACGCACTATCCGACGATCTACGTGCCGCTGCGCCGCCGCCGGCCGTACGTCGCAATGGTCCACGACCTGATCCACCTGCAGTTCCCGCGGCTCTTCGGCCCGGCGGCCGCGGCGTTCTACGCGCTTGTCGCAACGCCGATGCTGCGTGGGGCGGCAGTGCTACTGATGAGCGACGCGCGCACGGCGAGCGCGTGTGTCGAGTTGCTCGGCGTCCCCGCCGAGCGCTGCCGCATCGTCCCGCTGGGGTACGACCCGGCGCTGCTTGCGGCGGCCGGCGGGCCCGCGTTCACCGCGCCGCGCCCGTACGTGGTGTACGCGGGCAACCACCGGCCGCACAAGAATCTGGCCGTGCTCTACGAGGCCTGGGCCGGCTTGCCGGATGCCGTCGAGCTCGACCTCGTGCTGACCGGGCCGCCCGATCCGGCGGCCGCGGAGCGCTACCGGCGGCGCAGCGGCAGCCTGCAGTTTCTCGGAACCGTCACCGATGCCGAACTCGCCCAGCGCTATCGGAGTGCGGCGGCGCTGGTTCATCCGGCCCTAGCCGAAGGCTTCGGTTTGCCGATGCTCGAGGCGACCGTGCTCGGGACGCCCGTGATCGCCGCGCGGACCGCGCTGCCGAGCCTGGTCGCCCCGTACGCCGCGGCGTTCTCGCCCCACGACGCGCTGGGGCTGCGTGCGATCTTGACCGATCTGGCGGCGAATCCGGCGCCCTACCGGCGTCGCGCCGCCGAGGGTAGCCTTGCGCTGCGCGCGTATACTTGGGACCGGTTTGCGGCCGCCACGGCCGCGGTGTATCGCGAGGTCGTCGATGGGTCTGCCGGTGCGTAAGGTCGGGGTCGTGCTGACCGCGTGGCTGCTGCTCGCCGCGGCGCCGGCGCGCCAACTGCCGCCCGTCGACGCGGCGATCGCGATCGCGGTCAACGGCGACGAACTGCCGCGCGATCCCGCTCCGCGCATCGTCGGCAAAGGCGGCGGCCGGCTCGTCGTGCCGGTCGTACGCATCTACAGCGCCTTGGGCATCGCGGTATCGCGCCGCGGCGATACGATCACCGCCAGCGCGCCGGGCAAGACGGTCGTCCTGCGAATCGGCAGCGCCAGCGCGACGATCGACGGCCGGCCGGTGACGATGGACGCGCCGGCGCTCTCGATCGGCGGCGCGACGTACGTTCCGCTGCGCTTCGTCGCCGAGGCGCTGGGAGCGCAAGCGACGTTCAACGCGCGCGCGAACCGGGTCGAGATCGTGTCCTCGCTGGTCGGCCGCACGCCGGCGCTCGAACAGCGCGCGGCCGGCGGCGCGGCGCAGATCGTCGGCAGCGTCAGCGCGATCGACCTGAACTCGGCGCCGCCGTCGCTGACCGTCGTGCGCGGTCCGAGCGTGCGCACGATCGCGATCACCTCGACCGCCGCGATCGCGCTGCAGGACGTCGTTGCGCGCACGAGCGCCGCCGGGACCTTGAACGACGTGCACGTCGGCGACGCCGTCAGCGCCGTCGTGCTGGCCGACGGCCGGGTCGCGTCGGTGATCGTGCGCTACGCGTCGCGCATCGGGACGATCGCCGCTATCTCGGGCAGTCAGTTCGTGCTCGACGGCGGTTTCATCATGAGCCCAGATCCGGCGACGACGATCAGCTTGAACGGCGATCCCGCGGCGTTCTCCGATCTGCGCGTCGGCGATGCTGTCGTGGTGCGGCTCAACCCGGACACGAACGAAAAGCGCCAGATCATCGCCGCGCGTGCCGTCGCCGCAACGCCCGGCCCGGTGGGGCCGGTCGCGATCTCGTCGTTCACGCTGGAAGCGCCGCGCGCGCTGCGCTCGGGCGAAGCCTACGACGTCGTGCTGCGCGGCACGCCCGGCGGGCGCGCGAGCTTCGACATCGGGACCTACCTGACGGGCCTGCCGTTGCCCGAAACCGTGCCCGGCATCTACGCCGCGCACGACGTCGTGCCGCCCGACGTGAACTTCGGCCCGACGCCGGTCTACGGCCATCTTTCCGCCGCCGGCACCGACGCGCCGCGCGCCGAGGCCGCGACGTTGCTTGCCGTCTCGAACGCTCCGCCGCAGATCGTCGACATCGCGCCGCTCGGCGGCCAGACCGTCAACAACAACCGGCCGTCCATCTACGCGACGTTCCGCGTCCCGACCGGCGTCGGCATCGATCCTGCCAGCGCGACGATCGTCGTGAACGGCGCCGACGTCACGCTCTCCGCCACGCGCACCGATCAGTTCGTCCTCTACAGCCCGAGCATCGCACTGGCCGATGGCCCGGTGTCGGTGCAGGTTCGCATTGCCGATGCGGCCGGCAACGTGCAGACGCGCAGCTGGTCGTTCACGGTGCGCGCGCGATGAGGCGCCTGGTGTGCGCCGTGCTGCTCGCGCTCCTCACCGCCTGCGGTAACCTCGATGAGAGCGGGCGTACCGAACTCGTCATGGCGCGCGTCAAAGATGCGATCAACCTCGATCCCGCGCACGCAACCGACGGCCAATCGCTCAACGTCAGCTCCGAGATCATGGAGGGCCTGGTGATGTTCCGGCCCGGCACGTTCGATGTGACCGGGGCGCTGGCGACGAAGTGGTCGATCGACCCCAGCGGAACGCGCTGGACGTTCACGTTGCGGCCGGGCGCGCGCTTTTCCGACGGGACGCCGGTCGACGCGGCGGCGGTGAAGTTCAACTTCGATCGCTGGCGGCTGCAAGGCGATCCCGATCACGGCGCGTTCTCCTACGCGTACTGGGTCTCGGAGTTCGGCGGCTTTTCCGACGATCCGAAAAACCCGGGCGTCGTGCGCGACGTGATCGTCGATGCGCCCGATCGCGTGACGTTCGTGCTGGCCCAAGCGTCGGGAACGTTCCTGCGCAACCTCGCGATGCAGTCGTTCGCGATCGGCTCGCCGGCGGCGATCCGGCGCGATCCCAAGGCCTTCGAGCAGCATCCGATCGGCAGCGGACCGTACGTGCTGCGCGAGTGGCTGCGCGACGATCACCTCACGCTCGATGCGAACCCCGACTACACCGGGCCGTTGCCGCGCCCCGCGATCAAGACCGTGGCGATCCGCGATATTCCCGATCAAGCGACGAGCGTGCTCTCGATCGAGAAGGGCGAGCTCGCGATGCTGACCGATCCACGCCCCGACGACGCGGCGTTGCTCGCAACGCAGCCCGGCATCCACATCGTGCGCCAGCCCTCGAACAACCTCGCCTATCTGGCGATGAACGTCGAGAAGAAGCCGTTCGACAACGTGCTGGTGCGGCGCGCGGTCGCGCAGGCGATCGACATCCCCGCGATCCTCAAAGCGCTCTACGGTCCGGGCACGAGCCCCGGCGACAATTGGACGCCGCCCGGCATGCTCGGTGAGAACAAGCGCGTCAAGATTTGGCCGCACGACGTCGCCGCGGCGAAGCGGCTGCTGGCGCAAGCGGGCTTCCCGCACGGTTTCGCGACGACGCTCTTTCTGCCGACGACCCCGCGCCCGTATATGCCCGATCCGGAGCGGCTGGCCGAAGCGATTCAAGCCGATCTCAAAGACGCCGGGATCGACGTGACGCTCGAGCCGCTCGAATTCGGCGTGTTTTTGAGCAAGGTCCAGAACGGCGAGCATCCCATGTGTCTGATCGGCTGGAGCGGCGACAACGGCGATCCGGACAATTTCTATTATCCGTTGCTCGATCAGGATTCGGCCGTGAAGCCGTTCGCGCAAAACTACGCGTTCTGGCGCGACCCGGGCTTTCACAAGCTGATGCTGGCCGGTCAGCGCTCGGTCGTCGAAGCGGAGCGCCGCAAGATCTATATGCAGGCCGCGCAACTGGTCCACGACCAGGTGCCGGCGATCTCGCTGCTGCACACGCCGGTGCCGGTCGTGCTGCGCGACTCGGTGCGCGGGTTCGTGCCGAGTCCGGATACCGAATACCACTTCGAACTGATGACGACGGGGACGTGATGCACGAAGACTGTCTGTTCTGCAAGATCGTGCGCAAGCAGATTACGGCGCAGGAAGTACTGCGCGACGAGCACGTCGTGGCGTTCTACGATCTCAATCCGCAAGCGCCGACGCACGTCCTGGTGATCCCGACGCAACACGCCGAGCATCTATCCGCCTTCGCCGCAAGCGGCAACGCCGCGGCCGCCGACCGGCTGCTCTCCGCCGCCGCGGAGATCGGCACGCGTTTCGGTCCCGGCGGCTACCGGGTGGTGATCAACGAGGGCCCGGACGCGGGGCAAAGCGTCTTCCACCTCCACGCCCACGTCCTCGCCGGCCGGCCCCTGGGGTGGCCGCCGGGGTAATTACCGGCGGTGCCTGACGTACTCGTCTTCGAGCATCCCGTAGCGGCAGAGCGGCTGGAACGTGCCGTCGGGCGCGCGGAAGCCGTCGCGGTCGGCGCCTTCGAACCGAAACCCGTGCAGTTCGTAGAGCGAGCGCGCACGCGCGTTCGCCGCGGTCACGTAGAGATAGGTGCGATGAACGCGCTGCTCGTCAAAGGCCCAGGCCAGCGCGCGGCGCAGCGCCCACGTGCCGGCACCCTTCCCCGGCTGAGCGACGACGAGCGTTTGGAGTTCGGCGAGCCAGCTGTCCTCCAGGCGTGCGCGCCACAGTGCGATGGGAGCGCCATGCCTGTCGAGGACGACGCGCTGCGCCGCGCCGGGGCGATCGACGGCTGCGCGGACCGCGTCCTCATCCGGCTGCTGCATGTACGCGCGAGCGTGCGGCGCCGCATGCAGCCCCACGATCCACGCCGTATCGGCAGCCGTGACATGGCGTTCGCTGAAGCTGCCGCCGCCCTCGAACTCTCCCATTCGCCCCGCGCTACGACGCCCGGGGCCGGCGTCCCCGGCGCGACCGCCCCGCCGGGTGGCGGTCCCTCGACTGCGCGCTGCGGCGCTTCGCTCGGGATGACAAGGGGGGGCGGTTTGTGGTAGCGTTATCAGTCGGGCCGCCCAGGCGGCCGAGAGACGGCGTTCGCGCCGGGCGAAGGGAGGGTTGTTCGTGGAAGTACGCATTGCACCGGGAGAGACCATCGAGAGCGCGCTGCGCCGTTTTAAAAAGGCCACGCAGAAGGCCGGCGTCCTCGCCGAGGCGCGCAAGCACGAGCACTACGAGAAGCCGAGCGTCCGCCGCAAGAAGAAATCCGCCGCCGCCCGCAAGCGCCGGGCCTAAACCGGGCCGGCAACAGAGCGCAAAGCACCCACCGATCGGTAACGGAGCGCAAAGCACCGCCGGTACGTAACGGAGCGCAAAGCACCCACCGATCGGTAACGGAGCGCAAAGCACCCACCGATCGGTAACGGAGCGCAAAGCACCGCCGGTACGTAACGGAGCGCAACCCCCACTGTCATCCCGAGCGGAGCGCGTAGGCGCGGAGTCGAGGGACCGCCACCCGGCCCCGAATTCGCAAGCAAACCGAGAAGGCGTCTCCCCGAGGCGCCTTCGTAATTGTAGGACAAGAACGACCGTGAGCGTCAAAGACCAGATTTCCTCGGATCTCAAAGAAGCGATGAAGGCGCGCGATCAGGTGCGCCTGGATACGTTGCGCAGCGTGCTTTCGGCGTTCACGTACAAGCGTGTCGAAGCCGGGCACGATCTCGCCGACGACGAGCAGCTCGCGGTCGTGCAGAAGCTGGTCAAACAGCGCGCCGACTCGATCACCGAGTTCGCTAAGGCCGGCCGCACGGAGCTGGTCGAAAAAGAGACGCGCGAGCGCGACATCCTGCAGCAGTATCTGCCGGCCCAAAAGTCGGCCGACGACGTGCGGGCGATCGTGCGCGCCGCGCTCGCGGGCATTCCGGCCGACGGCCGCAATCAAGGCGCGGCGATGAAGGTCGTCATGCCGCAGCTCAAGGGGCTGGCCGACGGCAACCTCGTGCGGCAGATCGTCACCGAGGAACTTGCGCAAGCGTAACCTTCGCCGGCCGCCCGGGTAGGAGCAGCCGTGAGCGATTGGGTGGCTCTCGCGAACGATCCGAACGTCAGCGGCCTGCTGCTGGCACTCGGTTTTGCGGGCCTGCTGATCGAGATGCAGACGCTGCACGGTGTTGCGGGCGTCATCGGTGTCGCGGCCTTCGCGGCGTTCTTCGCAAGCCACCTGATCGGCGGTTCGGCCGATACCACGGTGCTGCTGATTGCGCTCGCCGGCCTCGTCGGCATCTTGCTGGAACTGCACGTGCTGCCCGGTCACGGCGTCGCCGGCGGCCTGGGCGCGCTCGCGCTGCTCGCGGCGGTCGTGCTGGCGTTCGGCGGGCCGTTCGTGGGCTTGGCCGTGCAAGCGCTCTCGATCGCGATCGTCCTGACCGTGATCGCGTTCGTCGTCGCCGTGCGGCTGTTTCCGCAGAACGCATTCGTGCGCCGCGTCGCCTTCACGGGCGTCCAGGGCGCGGACTACGTCGCCGCACCCGACCGCCGGCGGCTGATCGGCCACGCGGGAATGGCGACCTCGTTCCTGCGGCCGGCCGGTCATGCGACGATCGACGGCGAGCGCGTCGACGTCCTGAGCGAAGGTGAATTCGTTGCCGCCGGTTCACCGGTCATCGTTACCCGGGTTGAAGGGGCGCGCGTCTTCGTGCGTCCGAGGAGTACCGCCGTGAACCCACCGCCGCTGAGCTGGAAGCGCCCATGGTCGCCGTAGCCTCGTGGTTTGTCCTGGCGGCGATCGCCGTCATCCTCGTGCTCGTGCTGTACTACTTCCCGCTGGCCTTGTGGATCCGCACGATGGCGGCCGGCGTCCCGCTCTCGATCGGCGCGCTGATCCGCATGCGCGTGATCGGCGTGCCGGCCGGGCTGATCGTCGCCAACCTCGTGCGCTCGCGCAAATCCGGCCTGAGTCTCACCGTCGATCAGTTGCAGTCGCACGTGCTCTCCGGCGGTGACGTCGAGAACGTGACCCTGGCGATGATCGCAGCCCAACGCGCGCAGATTCCGCTGGAGTGGCAACGCGCCGCGGCAATCGATCTTGCCGGACGCAACGTGCTCGAGGCGCTGCAGAATTTCGTCACGCCCAAAGTCATCGAGACGCCGGTGTTTCAGGGCGTCGCGCAAAACGGCATCCAGCTCAACGTCAAGGCGCGGATCACCGTGCGCAGCAGCCTCGACCGCTACGTCGGCGGCGCGGGCGAACCGACGATCGTGGCGCGCGTCGGCGAGGGCGTCGTCTCGGCCGTCGGCGCGGCGATCGACCACAAAGAAGTGCTCGAATATCCCGATCGTATCTCACGCGCGGTGCTCGCCAAAGGGCTCGACGCCGGGACGGCGTTCGAGATCGTGTCGATCGACATCGCCGACGTCGACGTCGGCAAAAACATCGGCGCCGAACTGCAAACCTCGCAAGCCGAAGCCGACCGCCGCATCGCGCAGGCGAAGGCGGCCGAACGGCAATACGCGGCACTTGCCGCCGAGCAAGAGATGAAAGCCGAAACGCAGCGCATGCGCGCGAAAGTCGTCGAGGCCGAAGCGACGATCCCGGTCGCGTTGGCCGAGGCCTTTCGCAGCGGCAATCTCGGCGTGATGGACTATTACCGGATGAATAATCTCAAAGCCGATACCGAGATGCGCGGCGCGATCGGCCAGGGTGCGCTCGAGCCGGCGCCTGCGGCACCGCTGAAATGAACGACGCCGAGCCCGCGTTCCCGTCGCTGGATCTCTCCTTACCGGGCGCTCCGGCGGCGGCCGTGCCGTCCGCGAAGCGTTCCACCCCGGGCTGGGCGGTCAACGCCGTCATCGCGGCCGAAGTCCTCGGGCCGCCGCTCGCGCTGCGGCCGCCTGCCACTCTCGGGGATCCGCGCGCGTTCTAGGAAGCAACCCCCTCGCCACGCAAGGAGCCGGCCGCCTGCCCCCAATCACCATCGAATCGACGTTTGCGCTCGACGGTCTCGACGATCATCTGCGCTTTTACGGTCATCACGATCGCAACATCGGCGCCCTCGAAGCGCTGATTCCGGTCGTGATCCGGGTCGACGGGGAACGGCTCCACGTGAGCGGCGAGCGCGAGGCGGTACGCCGGGCGGGCGGCGTGCTCGACGCGATGTTGCAAGCCGCGCGCGCCGGTTCGCACGTCACGCCGGACGACGTCGCCTTCTCCGCGCGCGCCGTCGCCGCCGAAGGCATCCCGAAAACGCTCTTCGTCACCCAACGCGGCAAGGAGATCCGGCCCAAGACGGCCGGCCAGCGCGCGCTCGTCGCGAGCATCGCCGCCAATACGCTGACCTTCGGGATCGGTCCGGCCGGGACGGGCAAAACGTTTCTCGCGATCATTATGGCCGTGCGCGCGCTCAAGGAGCGCGAGGTCTCGCGGATCGTGCTCTCGCGGCCGGCCGTCGAAGCGGGCGAGA
>Ga0302196_10002230_pt1 | contig 18228 bp, 16 predicted proteins | sample II_Bog_N1_3_FD_198794 | JGI IMG/M metagenome (GOLD analysis project Ga0302196, IMG submission 198794) | Peat permafrost microbial communities from Stordalen Mire near Abisko, Sweden - II_Bog_N1_3 | ecosystem: Environmental > Terrestrial > Soil > Wetlands > Peat | place: Sweden: Abisko...
CCGACAGCGGACAGCTGGACGGCGCGATGGTGCCCATCGGGACCAGCTTTAGCGGCGGGACCTGGAGCCTGATGGGCGGCCTCGAGCTCGCAGAGGGCGCGACGCTGACGGTGAGCGGCAGCCAGCCCTTCATCCTCGCCGCGGCAGGTTCGGTGGGCCTCGAGGGGACGATCGCCGCGGACGGCGACGTGGGCCAGAGCGGCGGCTCGATCCAGATCAGCGCGGCGACCACGCTCTCGCTCGCCGGCACCATCGACTGCCGCGGCGGCGCCGGGTCCAACGCGACCTCGGGGGGATCGGGCGGCACCGGAGGAAGCGGCGGGTCGGTCCGGCTCAGCGCGGCGGCCGCGCTCTCTGTCACCGGGACCATCGACTGCAGCGGTGGCGCGGGCGGCAATGGCGGCGTGGGCGCGAACAGCGGCGGCACGGGCAGCATGGGCGGCGCGGGCGGCAGTGGCGGCACGGGCGGCGCGGCCGGCTCCATCTCGCTGACGGGTGGTTCGCAGTCGATCAACGAGGCGACTCTGCGCCTGGACGGAGGGGACGGCGGCAACGGAGGCGCGGGGGGCGCCGGTGGGCTCGGTGGCGACGGAGGTGTCGGTGGTTTCGGCGGTCGCGGCGGAGTCGGAGGGGCCGGGGGATTCGACGGCAACGGAGGGAACGGCGGCGCCGGCGGTGCCGGTGGAGCCGGGTTTGGCCAGTCGCTCGACGGCGGCGACGGGGGCGCGGGTGGCTTGGGCGGGGATGGCTACAACGGGGGCAATGGCGGCACCGGCGGTGCCGGCGGCCCGGGGGATGTCGGCTTCAACGGAGGCAACGGCGGCGCGGGTGGCGCCGGCGGGGACGCCTCTGGCGGCAACGGCGGGAACGGCGGCACTGGCGGCACGGGAGGACTCGGGGGCAAGGGCGCCAACGGTGGCAATGGCGGCAGTGGGGGAACCGGCGGAAACGTGCAGGGCGGTGGCTCCCCAGGGAACGGCGGCGACGGCGGCAATGGCGGCAACGGAGGGGCCAGCGACAACGGAGGCCCTGCCGGAACCGGGGGCACGGGCGGCTTCGGGGGAGCGGCGGGAACCGGAGGAACGGGCGGCGTCGCGGGGACCGGCGGCGCAGGCGGGAGCGGCGGCTCCAACGGGTGACTTGTCGGCGCGACGCGCCCGCTGGCTCTGCAAGCGCGCGCTCGAGCCCGGATCGCAAGCGCGTCGTCGGTCGCCCTGGGCCTGTAGATTTTTTTGTGCTCTCAGATGAGAGCGGAGCTTCATCCGCTCGATGCAGCTGCCGCGCGAAGCGCTGCCCTGGTTCGCTTCGCGCGAGCCCGACGTGCAGTCGTAGGGCACGTTCTATCCATGCAAAGTCGAGGTCTTCGATGCTCGACAGCTCCGCGCGAACTCATTCTCTCCGCGCATCGGCGCTCTGCGCCGCGCTCTCGCTCGCCGCTTCGTGGCATTGCGCGACAGTTGCCCGGGACCAGGCTGGGTGCGGCTTTCCGCTCGCGTTGGCTGTGCACATGAGCGGGGATTGGCTGGGCCAGCCGATCGCACTGTCCGCAGCTGCCGTGCTCCACGACGGCAACTGGATCCCGCTCGGGAAGTTGCTCGATCAGACTGCGTTTCGCGCCGCAGACGATCACTTCACGTATCCGATCGCGGGCGCGCTCGTCGATTTCCTCGTCGCGCGATTCGGGCGTGAAAACTTTCTCGCGCTTTATCGCGCGGAGGAGATCGAGAAGTCGGACGACGTGAATCGCGCGGTGTTCGAGAAGACGATCGGCATCTCGATCGACGAGGCGGACGCGCAACTGCGCGCGTCACTCATGCACACGCCATAGAGCGTGGATCTCGGAGCGCTCCTTGCGCGCACGTCGCGCGCAGGGCGGAATGCGGCCACAGAGATCCGACCTCTGTGGCCACGAAGCCGGAGTGGAGGCTGCGAAGCGATGGAGTGCCTCTTGAAAGGTCTATCGCCTCTGGCCGCTGGACCGGGGCGATAGGGCGGACAAGGCGCGTTTCTGGGTCCGATAATCAAAGCTCCGTCCACTCGACTCGCCTTCACTGGCGCCAGCGGGGCCGACAGCCCGCGCTACAGTCGAGCAAGACACCGCGCGCGGGGCGCGCGCAAGGCGCGTGTGGTCCGACGGGACGCCACGGCCCCCTCGGCCTCCACGAGGTATGGTCATCGTCACTGCGGAAACGATGCCGACGGGCGAGTCAACGGTTGCCCGCGTTCTGGCTGTCGGGCTGAAAAAATCAGATGTCGATATGCAGCGACTGACCCACGCGCAGGGCCACGTCGACAAATTGCCTCATGCAATGAGTGGGCACCTGAATTGGCTGCGCCCGCAGATGCGCCAACTCGGAGGACAGCTTCGCGAGCGGCACATTCTATTGCGCGCGCGCTTCACGAACGCTGTTGATGGGAAAGGTCATCTCCGGCTAGGGTGAGCGGCCCCGTTGGAGCCGTGGAGGTACCGGCATGCACTCCCCTGATCTGGCGGTGATTGACGATCAGCGCCTCAAGCTGATCTCTATCGGCTGGCTCGATCCCGAGCACTCGTTCGAAAAGGGCGCCGTAGACGAATCATTCTTCGCTCGCCTCATGAGCCTGCTCGTCAACCCATGGCAGCCATTTGCGGCGGCGGGTCGTCATCCCTGTAGCTTCTGCAGATTCAGCGGTGGGCCGGGTACCGTGCGGTACCGCCCTCCTCGCGGAGGCGAGATGCAGGTCGATGTTGGTGCGGCGAATGTATTTGTCCCCGGCGACGGGGTCCTCTACATGGCCCCTTCGTCGATCGCCCACTACATTGACGCCCATCAATACCGACCACCCGACGAGTTTATCGCTGCCGTTCTTGCTTGCCCGGACATGCGGAGCATTGATTATCTGCGGGCGATCCATGCGGTCGGCGGCATGGCATTGACGAAGCCTCCGGTGTGATTATGCGCGTCTCTTCGAAGCAAATCCTGGCGTTGGTGTTCGGGTGTGCAGTCTCTTGGGGGCCCGTCGCCTGCGCGCGGCCAACTCAGACGCTTACTATCACAAGTTCTGTCCGACCAATTTACGAGGCAATCCAGAGGCGATAGGGCGGACAAGGCGCGTTTCTGGGTCCGATAATCAAAGTTCTGTCCCCTCGCTGGCGTCGCCGGAGCCTGCCGGCGTAAGTTCAGTCGAGCAAAACGCCGCGCGCGGGACGCGCGCAAGGGAACATTGTCAGCACGGCCATGGCAAGGCCGACCCAGATGAAACCGCATAGATACGTCAGGAGCCTCGGCCGCTCGACTGTCGTCGACGCAGATGGATCATCATTGTTCGCCCTGACGAGGATTCCAATCAGGATGCATGTAGACAACCGATCGACGCTTGCTCGGCAGGCGAGCGGTCACCCGTAAGACGGGACCAGCGAGCAATGACCACGGGTACACGTCCGGCCGTCCGCTGCGATCGTGAATGATCTGGACCTGGCCGCTGCCGGCTGTGAACAGGTAGCCAGCGAGCGATGAACCATCGATAGAGGTTGCGGGCGCACCAACCAAGACTTCGACGAGGTAGTCGGTATCAACGTACGGCGCGATTGCTTCGATAGCTTCTGGCTGCCACCGAGCGGGCCACGTGAGCTCCGGCTTCATGCTCGTTCCACGATTCTCTTGAGAGAGGATTCTCGACGACCCAACCGATCCGGCGCGAGCGCGCTGGAGATATTCCTGATCCCCCACGCCCCGTCAACCGCCTCCGCGTCGCCGATTGCGAGACGCGCTGGGTTGCCTCTGGCTGGATGCGGTCGCAAGCCCACTGTCCCTGCGCGCGACGTGCGCGCAAGGTCTACAGCTTCGTGCCGGCCGAGGTCGCCCACTTCAAGAACGATCCGGTCGGCTGGATGCAGACGCTCGCGAAGGAGCCGGGCCGCGAGAACGTCGAAGCCGTCTGAAGCCCGGTGGGGTCTACGTCATCGTGGACCACGCCGCCGCGGCCGGGACGGGCACGAGCGCCGCCCAGTCGCTGCATCGGATCGAGCCAGCATCCGTGCGCGAAGAGGTGGAAGCGGCCGGCTTCGCGCTGGACGCGGAGGGCACCCTGCTCGCGAACCAGAGAGATTCGGACTCGGTCAAGGTGTTCGATCCCTCGATCAAGGGCCAGACCAATCGCTTCGCCTATCGGTTCGTGAAGCGCTGAATCGCAGCGCATCGGTGACCAACCTCCAACCAACAATTCCGCGTCGCCCATTCGGGATAGGATATGAATCAGGAATGGAGATGATCCCACTCATGAAGACCCAGCAGTTGGTTCGGACCTTCGCCGCCCTCTCTCTCTGCGCGGCGCTCGCTTGCGGCACGGGAAACAACGGTGGCGGCGGAGGGTCGGGCGGAGGCAGCGGCGGAGGGTCGAGCGGAGGCAGCGGCGGAGGGTCGGGCGGAGGCAGCGGCGGAGGCTCCGGGACCGTCGTGCTGAGCGGAGGGCTGACAGCGACGCTCGGCTCTTTGGCCATCACGGCCTCGACCGACGGCACGTCGAACACCGGCACCATCACGTTCGCCGCGAGCGGCACCGTCAATGGCAATTCGACGAACTTCACGCAAGGCTTCCAGATCAACGGCGCGCTGGCGACGGGGACCTATACGTCGGGCAACTCCATGACGGTCTCGGGCAGCATCGACGAGTCGATCTCCAGCAGCGTGGCGATCTGGAACGACGGGTTCGATGGGACCCCCGCGCACACGGTGGGAACCTTCTCGCTAACCATCAGCAGCCTCGACCAGCCGGTCGTCACCGGCGACACGACGATTTACGAGGTCCAGCACGGGACGATGACCGGAACGATGGCCGCCGAAGCCAACACGGCTGCGAGCGGCACCGTCACCTTCAACGCGACGTTCTGATCGGCCGGCCCCGCGATGCCGCCGCGCGCCGCGCGCTCCTCGATGACGTCTACGCCCATTCGCGCAGAGTGCTGGTGCTGACCGAAGGCGTGGTCGGCCCCCAGCGAAGGTCTTGACGGCTCCCTCCAGCAAACCTTCTCGCGCGCCCACCCACACTCGGGCCCGCATCCACCAACCCTTCCCGCGCGTCCACCAGCCCTTCCCGCGCGTCCACCAACCCTTCCCGCGCGTCCACCAGCCCTTCCCGCGCGTCCACCAACCCTTCCCGCGCGTCCACCAACCCTTCCCGCGCGTCCACCAACCCTTCCCGCGCGTCCACCAACCCTTCCCGCGCGCCCACCAACGCTCCACCCCGCATCCACCAGCTCTTCCCGCGCGCCCACCAACGCTCCACCCCGCGCCCACCGGCGCTTCCTTCTCTCCCCACTCCCCCTCGCATCCCCGCTTGACCTCCCGCTTCCACTGCGCAAGCTTGCGCCCCCATGCCCGTCTCCCCGATCCCCACGCCCCGCGCGCCCTTCCACGAGCTCACGCCCGCGCTCACGCCCGACCAGGCCGCGCAGGAAGCCTCGCGCTGCCTCTTCTGCTACGACGCGCCCTGCATCGCGGCGTGCCCCACCGAGATCGACATCCCCAAGTTCATCTCGCGCATCGGCACGGGCGATCTCGTCGGCGCAGCCCAGACCATCCTCTCCGCCAACATCCTCGGCGGCTCCTGCGCTCGCGTCTGCCCGGTCGAGGTCCTCTGCGAAGGCTCGTGCGTCGAGAAGACGCTCACCAAGCGGCCAGTCGCCATCGGCCGGCTGCAGCGGTTCGCCACCGACCATGTCCTCGCGCGCAGCATCGATGTGCTCAGCGCGGGCGCGCCCACGGGAAAGAGCGTCGGCATCATCGGCGCTGGCCCCGCGGGGCTGGGCGCGGCGGCCGAGCTGCGCAAGCTGGGCCACGCGGTCACGATCTACGACGAGCGCACCTGGGGCGGCGGCCTCAACACCTACGCGATGGCCGAGTACAAGCAGACGGCCGCGCTCGCCGTCGCCGAGGTCGAGCAGGTGCGGCGGCTCGGCGCGGAGATCCAGCAGAACGTCCGCGTCGGGCGCGATGTGCACATGAGCGACCTGCTCGCCAGGCACGCGCTCGTCTTTGTCGGCGTCGGCCTCGGCGCGACCGGCAAGCTCGGCGTGCCCGGCGACTCGTCCGCCAACGTGCGCGAGGCGCTCGACTGGATCGAGGAGCTCAAGGTCGCGCCGGAGAAGATGCGCCGCCTCGAGGACAAGCGGGCGGTCATCATCGGCGGCGGCAACACCGCCATCGACGCGGTCACCCAGGCGCGCCGCCTCGGCGCCGACGCGACGCTGGTCTACCGCCGCCGCGAAGAGCAGATGAGCGCGTACCGCTACGAGATCGAGCTGGCCCGCGCGATGGGCTGCGCGCTCCTCTTCGAGCGCGCCCCCGTGCGCGTCGAGGGCAACAGCATCGTTCTCAAGAGCCCGTTCGGCGAGGAGACGCTGCCGGCGGATCTGATCATCGCCGCCATCGGCCAGCAGAAGCGCGCCGAGTTCCTCCGCGGCCTGCCCGGCGTGCAGGTCGACGAGAAGGGGCGCCTGCAGACGGAGAAGTCGACGTACCGCACGCACAACCCGCGCATCTTCGCCGGCGGCGACTGCGTCAACGGCGGCAAGGAAGCGGTCAACGCCGTCGCCGAAGGCAAGGCGGCCGCGCGCGCGATGCACACGCAGCTGATGTCGAACCCGGAGAAGATCTCGTGAGCACGCTGACGAATCCGCGCGACCCGAACGCAGCGCCCCAGGCACACGGCCTCGCGGCCAACACGCCCATCGATCTCTCCATCGAGCTCGCCGGCATCCAGAGCCCGAACCCGTTCTGGCTCGCCTCGGCGCCGCCGACCAACATGGGCAGCATGGTCCAGCGCGCCTTCGACGCGGGCTGGGGCGGCGCGGTCTGGAAGACGCTCGGCGACCCGATCATCAACGTCAGCTCGCGCCTCGCCTCGGTCGACTACGGCCCGCGGCGCATGCTCGGCCTCAACAACATCGAGCTGATCACCGACCGCCCGCTCGAGACGAACATGCGGGAGATCTACGAGACGAAGAAGAAGTATCCCAAGCACGCCGTCATCGTCTCGCTGATGGTCGAGAACAAGCGGGAGATCTGGCACGAGATCGTCAAGCGCTCGAACGACACCGGCGCCGATGGCATCGAGCTGAACTTCGGCTGCCCGCACGGCATGTCCGAGCGCGGGATGGGCGCGGCCACGGGACAAGTGCCTGAGTACTGCCAGATGATCGTCGAGTGGGTGAAGGAAGTGGCGGCGGTGCCGGTGCTGGTGAAGCTCACGCCCAATGTCACCGACATCAACCAGCCGGCGCGCGCGGCGAAGCGCGCGGGCGCCGACGGGCTCTCGCTCATCAACACCATCAACTCGCTGATGGGCGTGAACATCGACACCTGGGCGCCGACGCCGATGGTCAACGGCCGCTCCTCGCACGGCGGCTACTGCGGGCCGGCGGTGAAGCCGATCGCGCTGCACATGCTCTCGTCGCTCGCGCGCGATCCGCAAGTGGGCCTGCCCATCTCCGGCATCGGCGGCATCGAGACCTGGCGCGACGCGGTCGAGTTCCTGCTGCTCGGCGCGACCGGCCTGCAAGTCTGCACGGCGGTGATGCACTACGGCTACCGGATCATCGACGACCTGGTCGACGGCCTCACCAACTACCTGCGCTCGAAGAACCTCACCTCGGTGAAGCAGCTGGTCGGCAAGTCGGTGGAGAAGGTCGACGACTGGGGCAACCTCGACCTGCGCTACGACGTGAAGGCGCGCGTCGACTACGACAAGTGCATCGGCTGCAACCTCTGCCACATCGCCTGCGAGGACGGCGCGCACCAGGCGATCACGCTCGACGGGCCGCTGGTGAAGCTGGCCAACGGCGCGGCGCGTCCGGGGCCGAACATCGTCGACAAGGAGTGCGTCGGCTGCAACCTCTGCTCGCTGGTCTGCCCGGTGCAGGGCTGCATCACCATGACCCGCATCGATCACGCGACGCAGGAGCTGAGCTGGAACGAGCGCAAGAGGATCGGCAGCGATGAAGAGCCGCGGCCGGGCGCGATCTACGGCCGCCGCGCGGAGCTGGCCAAGTGAGGCGCGCGGCGCTCTGGTGCGTGCTCGCGGTCGCGCTGGCCGCAGCCCCGGCGCGCGCGGACGGTCCCGCCGACAGCGGCCCCGCGGCGGGCGCGGCCAAGAGCGGCAAGAGCGACGCGCACGCGCCGCAAGTGATCGCGGTGCTCGAGTTCGACAACCAGATCGCCTCGGGCGAGACGATCGATCGCGTCTACTTCAGCGACAAGGTCCGCGGCGAGATCAAGCGGCGCCGGCCCGACCTGGGCGTGATGACGCGCGAGAACGTGCTCCAGCTGCTCGAGGCGAGCGGCAAGAAGCTCGAGGATTGCGTCGGCCAGTGCGAGGTCGAGACCGGCCGCCTGCTCGGCGCGGACCTGGTCATCAGCGGCCGCATCACCAAGATCGGCACCCGCTACAAGCTGTCGCTGCGCATGCACGCGACCCGCGAGGGGACGCTCTTGGCGAGCTCGTCGGCGAGCGGCGAGACGGTCAACGCGCTCGACGACGACACGCAGCGCACGGTGGAGGATCTCATCGACGTGCTGGGCCCGGCGCCGCAGAGCGCGCTCGCGGCGGCGCAGGGCGCCAACGGCTCGGCCCCCGCGGTGAAGCCGACCACGCTGGTCATCGAGAGCGAGCCGGGCGGCGCGGAGATCTCCATCGACGGCTTCACCCGCGGCCGCACGCCGCTCGCGGTCGACGGGCTCGCGCCGGGCAACCACCAGGTTTCGCTGCAGCTGCTCGACCACGCGCCCGCGCAGACCACCGCGATGGTGCGCGCGGGCGAGACCAGCAAGGTGCGGCTGACGCTGGTGCACCAGACCGGCCGCGTCGCGCTCTCGCTCAACGCCGCCGGCCGCTGCGAGCTGGGCGACAAGAGCGTCTCGCTCGCCGCCGGCTCCATCGAGATGGTCGACGTACCGACCGGCCGCGCCACGGCCCACTGCGCCGCCGACGGCTTCCTCCCGGGCGGCGGCGACGTGGAGATCAAGAGCGGTGGCACCGCCTCGCTGCGCGTGGAGCTCGAGCCGGACCGCGGGCCGCCCAAGCCGAAGGCGCGCGCGGGCTGGCTCCTCGGCGCGGGCGCGGCCGCGACCGTCGGCGGCGCGGTGATGGTCGGCCTCTCGTTCAGCAAGGTGCAGGCGAACCAGATCTCGCACGACGCCACCGCGGGCTCGACCGCGCTCATCCCCGCGAGCCCGCTGATGCCGGCGCTCTCGCTCTCGTTCGGCGTGCTCTCCGCGTCGATCTTCACCGCCCTCGATCCGCGCGGCATGGACCTGGGCCCGTCGGTCGCGCTGGGGATGGGCATCGGCGCTGTGCTCGGCTTCGGCCTCTGCGCGGTGCCCTCGGTCATCGTCTACGGCGGCAGCTACTCGGTGAACGGCTGGAGCGGCAGCGACACGCTGATGTGCACGGGCTCCGTGGTGCTCGGCTGGGGCGCGGGGCTCGTCATCCGCGGCCTGGTGCGCGCGACGGACGACGACCTCGCGCTCGGGCCGGTGCACGACCTGGTGCCCACCATGGTCGCGACGCGCGGACCGCAGAGCGTCCTCTTCACGCCGGGGCTCGCCGCCCGGTTCTAGGAGTGCCCGCAGCTCGAAGCCGGGAAACAGCGGCACGCGGTCGCGCGGTGGCGCGGCGAACTCACGTCCGAGACAGCAAGAAGGACACGGGCAGGCCGCCGTTCTGCGTGCGCAGCCCGGCATGCAGCGGCGCGCCCGCGATGCGCGCCAGCTCGTTCGACGGGCACAGCAGCGCCGCGGGGCCGCGCTGGGCGCGGGCGAGCGCACCGAGGTGGCTCCAGAGCGCCACCAGCTCCGGCCCCGGTGCGCCCACGCGCTTGCCGTACGGCGGGTTCGAGGCGAGCAGCGTCCCCGGGTGTAGATCCGCGGCGCGCACGCTCGCGAGCGGACGAACGCGGAAGGTGATCGCGCTCGAGAGACCCGCGCTCTGCACGTTGGCCTGCGCGGCGGCGATGGCCGAGGGGTCGAGGTCGCTGCCCTCGAGATCACCGGCGGCGAGCGTCTCGGGCGCGCGCTCCGAGGCGCGGGCCTGCGCGCGCAGCAGCTGCGAGAGACCGGCGGGAAAGCCGGCCCACGCCTCGCACGCGAACGCGCGCTGAAGGCCCGGGGCGCGGCCGAGCGCGATCAGCGCTGCTTCGATCGGGATCGTCCCGCCGCCGCAGCAGGGGTCGAGCAAGGGGCCGCCGCGATATCCGGCGGCGAGCAGCAGCGCGGCGGCGAGCGTCTCGCGCAGCGGCGCGCGCGAGAGCTGCGTGCGATAGCCGCGCCGGTGCAGGAGCGCGCCGCTCGCGTCGGCGCTGACGGTGCACACGTCGTTCTCGAATCGCACGAGCAGCAGCTGCGGCGCGGACGCGGGCGCCGCTGCGTCTCGCGCTCCATCCTGCCCGGCCTCGCGCGCGAGCTCCTCGCCGGGCGGCTCCTCGTCGTCGGCCGACGCGCGCAGGAGCGCGCACTTCGCGCCCAGCCGCGCCTCGAGCGCCGCGTGCACCCGCTCGACGACGCCGCCCGAGTGATACAGGCGCGACTTGCGGCAGGTCGCCTTGAGCGCCACCGGCTGGCCCGGCCGCAGCACCCGCTCGAACGGCAGCAGCGAGGCCCGCTGGACCAGCTCGGGGAAGCTCTTCGCGGTGAACGAGCCGAGCCGCACCAGCACGCGCCCGGCGGTGCGCAACCACAGGTTGAGCAGCAGCAGTTCCCGCGCGCCGCCGCGCACCACGACGCCGCCCGGTTGAGACACGCCGTGGAGATCGAGCGCGGCGATCTCCTGCGCGAGCAGCGGCTCGAGGCCGGGCGCGCAGACGCAGAAGATCTCCAGCGGCGTGTTGCCGATGGAGCGCGATGAAGCGGGCGGCCGCTCCGGGCGCGGCTTTCCGCTCGAAGCAGGCGCGGGCTTGCGCGGCGCGTGCGCGCGCCGAGGCGGGTGCGGCGGTCTCGAGGGAGGCGTCGGCGGGTGGGCCACGCGCATGTTGTTGCCACACGCTCCGTGGTAGTGGCGAGCCCAACCCATGACGCGAACCACGCAGAACCGCCCCGAGCGCGAGCTCGTCCCCGGCCAGTCGGAAGCGCTGCTGCGCGAGCTGCACCTCGTCTCGCGCGACGGCAAGCTGCACGCGGACTCTCTGCGCAAGCTCAAGCAGGTCAACCACCTCGCGCAGCTGCTCGCCCCGGCGCTCGACGACGTGCTCGCGCGCCACCCGTCGGCGCAGATCCTCGACGCGGGCGCCGGCAATGCGTATTTGGGCTTCGTCCTCTACGAGCTGTTCCTCAAAGCGGGCGAGGCGCTGCTCTGGAACGTCGAGCCGCGCGCCGACCTGATCGCGCGCGGCGAGGAGCGGGCGAAGAAGCTCGGCTACTCGCGGATGCGCTTCGTCGGCGCGACGCTCGAGCAGGCGGCGCAGACGCGCGCGGCCGCGCCTGGCGCGGCTCTGGAGAGCGCGGCCACGAGCGTGCCGGTCGCAATCGTCCTGCCGCCGGGGCAGGTCGCGCCGCCTCCCGCGCCCACCCCGCCCGCCGCGCAAGCACCGCTCTTGCCCGAGCGGCTGCACTTGGTGACCGCGCTGCACGCCTGCGACACCGCGACCGACGACGCGCTGCTGCTCGCGCTGCGCCGCAAGGCCGATCACGTCGCGCTCGTCCCCTGCTGCCAGGCCGAAGTGGCCGCGCAGCTCAAGTCGCTCTCCGCCGAAGCGAATCGATCGCACCAGCCGCTGCCCGCCGGTCCCTGGAGCGCGCTCTGGGAGCACCCGCTGCACCGCCGCGAATTCGGCGCGCAGCTGACCAACGTGCTGCGCTCGCTGGTGCTCGAAGCGCACGGCTACGCCGTGACGGTGACCGAGCTGACTGGCTGGGAGCACTCGATGAAGAACGAGCTGCTCCTCGGCCGGCGCGTGGGCGGCGACACCCGCGTGGCGAAGGAGAAGCTCAAGCAGCTGCTCGCGCAGACGGGGGTGCGGCCGAAGATCGTCCGCGAGCTGGGCCACGGCTAGCGCCGATGAAGGCGAGCATCGGTTGCGCTTTCCCTCCTTCGCGGAACTGCACGCGGCAGCCGACACAGCTCCCAAGCGGCAACGCTTGACGAGTCCAAGACTGCAGGCTAGACGCCCCCGTCCAAACGAGCGAGGCGCGGACGCTCCGCGCCGCCTGGGCACTGGATCGACCTTCTTCATGATCGCCTTGCGCCGCACGCTTGCCCCCGCGATCGCAATGGCGCTGGCAGCCGCCGCTGCAGCGTCCATCTGGCGGGGCGCCGCGACGCGGCTGGAGCAGCCGAGCGTCCCGTCCCCAGGCTGGGATGCGGAGTTCGCCGGCGCGCGCCCCCTGCTCGCGCGAGGGCAGGTGCTGGGCATCATCAGCGTCGGCAGAAGCGATCTCGCCCAGATGCGCGCCATGGGAGCCTCCTACGCCCTCGCGCCCGTTCACGTGGAGTTGGACAACGGAAAGTATCCGGTCGTTTTGGTCGAGGGCCCGGACGACGAATCTGTCCTGACGGCAGCCCGGGCCGCGTCGTTGACTCCTTTCGCGTCGCTGGGCGGCCACCGCATTCTCGCCCGCAGGGTGTTGCCGTGATCCACGGGCTGCGGCTCGCGCTGCTTCTGGCTGGCGCTGCCAGCGCGGGACGGCTGCTGCTCTCTCCGCTCTCCCTCTGGCTTCCTCCGCGCGCGGGGAGCCGCGTTCTCCACGTCTCCCTGGCCCTGCTTTTCGGACTGGGCGCGACCTCCCTGCTCGGGGTGGTGCTGCTGCTCGCCTGCGGCCCCTCGAGCACCGCGTTCCTGCTCAAGGACCTTGCGCTCGTCTGCGCGGCGGGTGTGCAGGAGCTGCGCCGCCGCCCGGCATCGGCCGCTCCACGCGACCCGGCGAACGAAACCAATGGAGGCCGTATTACTGCGGTGCTGGGCGGCCTCGCGCTGGCTGTCGCGGCGGTCGATTGGATGAGGCAAGCCATCCGATATCTCCCCGACGGGGGCTGGGATGCGTGGGCCATATGGAACTATCGCGCCCGCCTTTTTCTGCGCCTGGGCGGACAATGGAAGGAGGCCTTCTCCCCCCTCCGATTCCATTCACATCCCGACTATCCACTTCTGTTGCCTTCTCTGGTGCTGCAAGGATGGACAAGCGCCGGCAGCGAATCGCCTCGCGTCCCACTTTGGATAGCAGCGCTCTTCACCCTGTTGCTTGTCTCCATCTTGCTCTCCGCGGTTCGCGTCTTCACCAGCCGCGCCATGACGTTCTGCGCAGGCGCCTTGCTCCTTGCGCCGCCCGCGTTTGTGCAGCTCACTTCAAACCAATACGCAGATCTCGAAGTAGCCGCGTTCGCGCTCGCGGGCGCCGTGCTCCTCGTCTTGGCCCTCGAACAGGCGCACCCACCATTCCCGCCGCTGGCGCTGGCCGGGTTGGCCTTCTCGTTCGCTGCCTCGACGAAAAACGAAGGACTACTGCATCTCGGCGCCTTCGGCGGTGCGCTCGTCTTGACCTCGGTATGGGCGACGCGCGCCTGGCGCTTTCGCGGACCTCTCTACTTCTCCGCCGGCGCCGCCCCATGCCTCTTGCTGCTGCAGGCGTTCAAGCGGCTGACGCCGACCAATGATCTCCTCGAACATGCGACGCTCGGCGTGCTTGTCGACCGGCTCGCGCGCTTGGGCCGTTGGCAGAGCGTCGCCCACGGGCTCAAAGCGGTGTGGCGCCCCTACGGCCCATTTGGCCCCCTCTTGATCGCCGTGGCGGCTCTCGGGGTACTTGCGCTGATTCGTCCGGGCCGGATCTCCCGGGAAGCCCGGCTGGTCGGCCTCGCGACGCTGGGCGTACAAAGCGGCTTCGTGTTTGTCTTCCTGACAACCCCGCAAGACATCCTCTGGCATATCCAGACGTCCGCGGACCGCCTGCTGCTACAAGGCTGGCCCTGCGCAATCTTGTTCATCGGACTCTGCTTCAATGCCGGGCTTCTCTCGCTCTTGGCGTCCGGCATCCGCGGCATCTCGATCTCATCACTTCATCGGGAGCAATCTATGGGGGCTGTGAAGCCAGGAAGTGATTCGACCCTGCCGGGGACCCTGGCAATCCTGATCATCGCACTGGCGATCCTGGCCGCGGTGGTGTGGATGGGCGTATTGGGGCACCTGCCCCTCACCTTCGATGAAGCATACAACTACGAGCAGCTCAGTCGGCACGGTGTCCTGTTCGTGGTGACACACTACATCGCGCCCAACAATCACCGTCTGTTTACGATGCTGCAAACCACGCTGCCAGACGCATGGATTGCGCGCGTCCCCACTCTGCTGCGACTCTGGAACATCGCTCTCTGCGTGGTGATCATGTCGCTGCTGGTCCCGATGCTCCTGCGCGCGGGGTGGTCCCGCTCTTGGACGGCATTCTGGCTGGCAGCGATTCTCTTTTGCGCCCCGGCATTCACGCTGTATCTGTTCATCATTCGAGGCTATCTCCTCGGCTTCACACTGGTGCTGAGCGCCGCGGTCATCGGCGCGCTCTTTTCCTCGCCCGCCGGGCTGGTCGCCATGAGCGTCGTCGCCGGGCTTGCAACTGCGACCGTCCCAACCTTCTTGCTCGCTTTCCCGGGATTGATGCTCGTCTCCTTCGTTCGCCTATGGAGACTCCGCGGCGCGCGCACAGCCATCCTCTCTGCGGCGCTCGGCTCCGTGTTGCACCTGACGGCAGGCCTGGGTTTGTACCTTCGCGATATGGGCGAGGTCCGGAACAACACTCACGCCATCCAGGAGGCCGCGACCTGGAGGACCTTCCTGGAACAAACATCGCTGCTGGGGAACACAGCGTGGATATCGGCAGCTTACTTCTTGCTGCTCGCGGGAGCGCTTTGGGTTGCCCTGCGGCGCTCATCTTCGACAGAGAAGCCGGACGGTCACCGCAAGACGGAGGACCGGTCCGCCGACGGCACAAGCCGCTTGCTCGCGTTCCATTTGCTCGGGGCGTGCGCTTCCTATGTCTGCGTGTTCACCCCCGCCATTGCTGCGCATCTGACGGACTGCCCGTTCACGCGTCAGGGCCTTTTCGTGGCACCCTTTGTATCGATCTCCATCGCGCTCCTGCTCGCGCGGCAGAGTCCTCGGGTGCGCTGGGGCGCCGGCGCTGTTGTTGCGATGAACCTGGTTCTCGGGGCCACGCTCGCCTGGTCGGCAGGGGTCCGCCCCGGCGACCCCAATCGATATCCCTATCTCCACGATCTCCTGCCCACGCCCGCGGCCGGCGCCGCTCAACTCATCCGCCGCGTGGGGCCGATCGATGCGCTCGAGTCCACACCGATATGGGGAAGCACGGAAGCGGAACCCTACGAGTCGGTCTTCCATGTCCCGCAAGTCCCGCTCGCCGACACATCAACCCTCGAGTGCGCCGTCGGGCGGTTCCGCCCTGTGCCGGGACAAGAAGTCGTCGCGGTCAAGGACCACCACCGCTATCTGCTCTGCTTCTAGCCGAGTGCGCCGAGGCGGCGCACCGCCAGCTATCGAGTCAGCTTGCGCAGCGACGCTTTAAGAAGGGGATGGACCGCGGGCAGACGCTTCATGACCCGGTTGATCTCGTCCGCGACGTCATACCGCACGGGCCGGTCCGTTCCCGGAGGCGGGACCGGTGGCCGCTGCGCCGGCGCACCGCCATGAAGCTGCGCTTGCAGTTCGGCATTCTGCTGCTCGAGCGCCCGGATCCATGCTTGTTGGCGCCGCAGGACATCAACGGTTCCCGCCGGGAATAAATGCGGCTGGCCATTCAATCTCGATACGATGCGGCGATCGTTCTCCTGCCACTCCTCGAGTGGGTGAACCGTATAAGAAGATGCTCCGGTCTTCCACTTACGATAGATGGCCGTATATTCGCGCAACGCGGTGACGCCGCACGTCAGCGCACAGCGCATTTCGTAATCCCAGTCTTCGCAGGTATTCAGTGCCTCATCGAAGCGCTGGCCCAGCTCGTGGAAAAACGCCGCGGGAAACGCGAGACAGACAGGTGGAGATACGTTCTGTGTCAGGTGCGCATACAAATCGTAGTCGGCCGGAAAGGTCTTCTTGAACCCGCTCATCGTCCGGTAACCGGCGACGCCGTTGCTCCACTCTCGAGACTCAATCTCTTGCTCGACTGCGACGGCGCGAAGCAGGGTTCCGGCAGCGACAGCGGCGCCCTTGCGGAAGGTCTCCACCCAGTGGCAGAAAACCATGTCGTCATCGTCGAGAATGCTGATGTACTCGCCCCTCGACTCGGCAAATCCGACGTTCAATGGCGTCGTGCGTCCGCCGTGTTCCACCCGGACCAGTCGAATTCGCTCGCGAAGAGGCTCCGGTTGCTCCGCGACGATCTCTTCGATGGCAGTCCATTGAGCCGCATCTACCTTGTGCGGAAGGAGCACGACCTCAAAGTCGTCGCAACTCTGCGCCGCAAGCGCGAGGAGGACATCTCTCAGCGTGCCCGGGCGCCGCCCCTGGGTCCGCATCACGATCGAAAGGAACGGGCGCGCAGCTTCCGCCGGCAAGGACGTGCTCTTTCGCTGCGCGGGCAGATATGCCCGGACAAATCGGCTCACATTCGCACTCTCCTCCGCGCCTTGGTGGATCTTGCGGAAGAACTGATTGAGCAAAGAATGCGTGCTGAGCACCACGCTGCGGCGATGAGCCTCTCCATCGGGGTTGCTGTCCTGATCGCTGCGCGCCGCCTCGCGCCATCCGGACTCGGACATTATGGTATCGAGCGCGCTCGCCGAATATCGAGCGGCACGCTGCCCGCCGGTGCCGGCGATCAAGCTCAGCAAACGCTCGGAACTGAGCGCGTTGTTGGCATCGACCACCAGCGGAATGGCCGCGCCGGCGCAAAGTGTACGCAGCGAGGAGAGGACTTCGGAGTCCTCCGAGAGTTGATCGAGCACGCCAATCAAGGACACCGCCGCGATCGAATCCCCTCCGGCGCATTCGCGCAGTTGCCGCGCATCTGAAAAATCTGCCTGGGCGCACTCGACTCCTTGGGCGCGGAGAGCCGCACACGACGACGCATCAGCGGCAATCGCAAGATAGCGCAGCCCCAGCGCGGTCACGCGCTCCACAACCGAAGACAGTCCGGCACCCACGTCCAGGAGCACTCCGGCAGCACCACCCAATTGCTGGATCAACTCCAGGGCGTGTGCAGGACCACTGTTGCGCGGCGGCTTGCGATACACAATCGGCGTCATCGGTCTCCCTACCAGCGGTGCTTCGCGTAGTACCCGTCCGTGAACTGCGCGACGCGATGTGCGGCGTCGATCGGCCCTGGCAGCCGCTTCTCTGCCTGGCGTTTCAGGAAAGTTTGGAGCGCGCGCTTCTGGGTATCAGACCCGCCGTGCTCAAGCTGGCGCTGCACTCTCTTGACCATGTCCGGCCGTGAATACTTGTGCGCGAGCATCAGCGCAGCTTCCGCCGAATAGTACTCTTCCGCGGCGCCTACCATTCGCTCGCCCTGCGGAGTCAGGCGCTTGTCGTGCACCGCTGCCGCGGAGGGCTGAAATACGACCCGATATCCCGCCAGGCGGGCGCGCCAGGAGAAATCCACGTCATCGCAGTAGAGAAAAAACGTCTCGTGATCGAAGCCACCCAACTGCTCCATGACGGCGCGAGGAATCAACGAACAAGCGGTCGTCGCCCACGGCGTGTCGCCCGTGTTGACATCGTATGTCTTGGGATGTTCGACCGGCAGCTGGCGGGCTTCCACTTGTCCCACGCGCGGCAGGCGAAGGGGTGCGATCAACTCCACCAGTAGATTGGGTGCTGCCACGATGTCTGGATTCTGGATCAGGAGGAGATCGGCCTGGGCGGTGGAGGACAAGCGGTTGTGGCCCGCCGCGGACCCCAGATTGGCGTCGAAGAAGCGGTATTCAAGCCGCGTCAACCCCTGTTCGCGCAGCGACTGCTCCCGCGCGTCGATCTCGCTGGCCGTAAACAGGGGAGCCGATGAGCAGTCACCGAGCGCGATCTCGGCTGTGGTGATGGCGCCAGCTCGCTGGGCCAGCTGAATGGCGCCCGCCATGTTTTCGAGCGCCCGGTCGATTGACTCTTTGTCGTTGCCGTAGAGAACCGACTGCACACGCAGCGAAGCGGGACCGGTGACAAAAGGCTGTTGGGTAGACATAGAAACGTTCGATTTGCTGCCGTCAGACCGGCGGAAGCTCGCGATCGATCCAATCGCGAAGAGCGGAGAGGCCGCGTTCTAG
>Ga0302196_10002236_pt1 | contig 18196 bp, 15 predicted proteins | sample II_Bog_N1_3_FD_198794 | JGI IMG/M metagenome (GOLD analysis project Ga0302196, IMG submission 198794) | Peat permafrost microbial communities from Stordalen Mire near Abisko, Sweden - II_Bog_N1_3 | ecosystem: Environmental > Terrestrial > Soil > Wetlands > Peat | place: Sweden: Abisko...
CGCCGCCGCTGCCGCCCGCCGAGCCGCCCGCGCTGCCGCCGCCCGAGCCCCCGCCGCTGCCGCCCGCCGAGCCGCCGCCGCTGCCGCCGCCCGGCGCGTTCGTGAGGATCGCGACGTTGTCGAACAGCGTGTAGTTGGAGTTCGACTGATAGACCTCGCCCTTGCTGCTCAAGGTGAGCGTCACGGTGTCGCCAGGCACCAGCGCGGACGAGGTGACCTGCACCCACTGCCCCGTGTTCGTGCAGGTGTTGGCGAGCAGCGTCTGCGACGCGCCGCTGGTGCTGTCGAGCAGCGTCGCCGACGCATAGGCATACTGGACGGTGTCATTGCAGAAGCCCTCGTACCAGAACGAGAGGAAGCCGCCGTTCGCGGGAACGATGAAGGTCTGCGCGACCGAGCTGGCTCCAGCCGCGGTGGTCGAGCCGACCTGCGCCGACGACTCGCCGCTCTCCGCGACGCTGCTCGAGGAGGTAGTGCCCGTCGAGCTCCAGCCGGTCAGGCCGTTCTCGAAGCCTCCGTTGGTGATGCCGACGCTCGGCGAGCCGCCGCCCGAGCCACCCGCGGCGCCGCCGCCAGAGCCGCCGGCGCTGCCGCCGCCCGAGCCGAGCGCGCACACGCCGTTCGAGCAGGTCTGCCCGGCGCTGCAATCGGCGTTGCTGCTGCAGAAGTTGCGCGCCGCCGAGCCCCCGCACGCCGAGACGGCGAGGCAGAGGAAGGAAACGAAAGCCGCGTTGATCTTTTGCTGAGCCATAGATTTCGCAAACCTTGGGGACAGGGTCCCGGTGCGCCTCACAAACCGTCGCGAGGCACGAGCGGGATTGCTGATGGCGCTGCCGAGCGGCGCGCGCAAGTCAACCGCCGTGTCCGGTTTGCGCGCGCGGGCAACGTGCAGCAATGAATTCGCCGGATATCAGTTGTTTGGCATATGAGTGCGCGAGGTGCGCATCAACCAACCGGCCGATTTTGTGTCGGATTGTACAAATCCGATCTTCGTCTTGGCCGATATGAAGCGTGTCTGAGAAACTATGGACGCTTGATTACAACCCGCGCCGTCAATCGAGCTCGCCATCGCGCGCCCAAGCTCCGAATCGCTCGCCGATCATGAGTATCGTCAAGTTGGTATTCGCCGTGGGAATGGTCGGCAGGATGCTCGCGTCGGCGACGAAAAGGCCCTCGACGCCGCGCACGCGACCGCGCGGGTCGAGCGCCGCGCCAGGCGCGCCCTCGCGGCCCATCGGGACGGTGCCGCACGGGTGATATCCGCTGTCGGTAAAGCGCGGCAGCCAGCGCTCGATGCGCGCGCGCGTCTTCAGTTGGCGCGCCAGGGGAAAGAGCGGCACAGCCAGCGCGCGCATCGCGCGGGTCTGCGTGACGGCGCGCGCGAGCTCCATCGCGGCCGCCATGCTGGCGCGGTCGATCGCGTCGACGAGCAGACGAGAGTGGATGATCGGCGGCGCGCGCGGGTCGGCGCTCACCACCTCGAGCGCGCCCGCGCCGCGCGGCTTGCCCACCTGCGCCATCAGTGAGACGAGCGGCAGCACCACGCCGCCGATGGGCACGCAGGAGCCGGCCTGCATCATCATGTCGCTGGGGAACGCGCTGCCCGGCGAGGTCCAGCGCAGCGCGGTTTGAATCAGCGGATCTTCGCGGTTGGCGAGCCAGCGCTTGGGGCGCAGGAAGATCGCCGAGCCGGGATGGTCGAGCAGGCGCGCGGCGACCGCGGGGACGTCGGAGATGGATTCGACGCCGAGCTTCTCGACCTTCTCGCGCGGGCCGATCCCCGAGCGCATCAGGAGCGGCGGCGTGTGGATCGCGCCGCAGCAGACGAAGATCTGCCGCGATTCGATGACCGCGAGCTCGCCCGCGCGCTCGACCTCCGCGCCGATCGCGCGATGGTTGCGCAGCAGCAGCCGGCGCACGGTGACGTCGCCCTCGATGCGCAGCTGCGGGCGCGCGCGCACGGAGGGCGCAAGATATCCGCGCGCGGCGCTCATCCGCTCGCCCGCGATGCGGTTCATCGCGTGCGCGCCCACGCCGCTCGCGCCGGGCGCGTTGTGATCGGCGCACGCGGGAAAGCCCAGCTCGCCGCACGCCTCGACAAACGTGCGCTGGAAGTCGGTCCACTCGCTCGCGGGGTGGCGGCGGATGGGAATGGGCCCGCTTGCGCCGTGCAGGCCGCTGTCGCCGAAGTCGAGGTCGCGCTCGAGGCGGCGGAACGCAGGCAGGCAGTTCGCCCAGCTCCAGTCGGCGAGGCCCCACTCGTCGTAATCCTCGGGCTGGCCGCGCAGCGCGATGGTCGTGTTCACCGCCGACGAACCGCCCACCACGCGGCCGCGCGGGAAAGGAAAGTGAAACTGCGCCGGCGTGGGCCGGTGGCGCAGCGACCAGTCGTGCGCGCGCATCGAGTTGCGGCGGCCGTCGCGCAGGTCGGCCGGCAGCGAGCGATCGTCGGGATAGTCGGGCCCGGCGTCGACGAGGAGCACTTCGCGCGCGCTCTTCTCGGTGAGGCGCGAGGCGATGACCGCGCCGGCAGAGCCAGCGCCGACGATGAGCGTGTCGACGTGTCTGGGGAGCGGGCTCTTCGGGCCGGCGTTCATCGCGCGAGCATACGCGCAGGCGATGGGCCTGGCGCGGTGGCTCCGCTCGCGCACGCCTCCGGGCGGACAACGCGGGCCAGACAAGATGTCGCGCGCCGGCCACCCGCGCGGCCGACCTGCTACAAGGCGCCATGACCGCTCTTGCTGAACTCGCATCGCTGCTCGACCGCGCCCGTGGACACTGTGAGCTCTGCGCGAGCGAAGCAGGTTTGAGCCCGTACTCGATCGCCCCGTTCGACGACGGCGCCGCGGCGCACACGGCGATGCTCTGCGCGCCCTGCACGGCGCAGCTCGCCGAGGGCGCGCAGCTCGATTCGAAGCGCTGGTTCTGCCTGCAGCAGTCGATCTGGAGCGAGCACGCGCCAGTGCAGGTGCTCAGCTGGCGGCTCGCGAACCGTCTGCGCGACGAGAGCTGGGCGCGCGATCTGCTCGAACAGGTCTATCTCGACGAGGAGCGCCTCACGTGGGCGCAGTCCGGCGGCGCGCCTGCCGAGGCCGCGAGCGCTCACGACGCGCCCCGCCCCGTCGACAGCTTGGGCGCGACGCTCGCCGAAGGCGACTCGGTCACGCTCATCAAGGACCTCGACGTAAAGGGCGCCGCGTTCGTGGCCAAGCGCGGGATGCTGGTGAAGAACATCCACCTCATCGATCAAGCCGAGCAGGTCGAGGCGCGCATCAACGGCACGACCATCGTGCTCAAGACGATGTTCCTCAAGAAGGCCTGATCGCGTCCCCCCCGCGAGCGCGAGGCGCCTGCGCCCTCCCCGCAGATGCTGCGGCAGCTCTCCGCTACTGCACCTGCACGGGAACCAGCGACCCCGTGCCGACCTCGAGCGCCGGCCCGAGCTGGCCGTTCCCGTTCGCGCCCCAGCAGTAGATGTTGCCGCCGCTGGTCGCCGCGCAGGTGTGTTGGCTGCCTCCGGCGACGGCGACCACCCTGCCGGCCAGTCCGACCACCTCCGCCGGAACATCCTGCTCGACATCCGTCCCGTTGCCGACCTGGCCCGCGGTGTTCTCGCCCCAGCAGAGCAGCCGTCCGCCGTAGGTGATCGCGCAGGTATGGTAGGCGCCGGCCTCGATATCGGCGATCCCCTCGCTGAGGAGAGGGACCGCGTTCGGCGAGGTCAGCAGCGTGCTGCTCGGCGCTCCATTGCCCGACTCGCCATCGAAGTTCCATCCCCAGCAGTCGACGCCGCCGTTGAAGTTGAGCCCGCAAATATGGTTCGCGCCGCAGGCGAGCGACTGAAAGCCGACCGGCGTGACCGGGGTTTGCGTGGGATACCCGGGATTGCTCGGCTCGGTGGTTCCGTTTCCGAAATCGCCGAATACATTCATTCCCCAGCAGTCCAGATTGCCGTTGGAGTCGGTCGAGCAGGCCCAGAGGTCTCCCGCGCAAATCGAGCTGGTGAGATTGATCGAGCCTCCCGCGCTCCCGACCTGCAGCGGAGCGGCGGAGCTGGTCGGCCCCTCATCGCCGAGCTCGCCCTCGGAGTCGGTGCCCCAGCAGTAGACGTGACCGGCGTTCGTCAGCACGCAGGTATAGGCATTGGAGTTGTTCGATTTGATATCGATGGCCCTCTCCGAAGCAGGCCATCCGGAGACGGAGACGGGTACGGCCGACGAGTCCATGCCGACAGCGTTGGGACCGAGCGCGTTGTCCAGGTTGTCTCCCCAGCAGTAGACCTCGCCCGCGCCCGTGAGCGCGCAGACGTGCTCGATCCCCGCGGCCAGCGCGATGACGTTGCTGAGCCCGCCCGAGACGGTGACCGGCGTCGAGGAGGAGTCGACGGAGCCATCGCCCAGCTGGCCGTAGACGCCGTTTCCCCAGCAGATGACCTGCGAGTCGGCGGTGCTCGTCGCGCAAGAGAAGTCGGTGCCGGCGACGACGAGGATGTTCGAGGGCAATCCGCCGGTAGCGCCTGTCGCGCCGGTCGCACCGGTAGTTCCCGTCGTGCCAGTCGAACCAGTCATTCCAGTCGCGCCGGTCGAGCCAGTGACTCCCGTCGTGCCAGTCGACCCGGTAATTCCCGTCGCGCCAGTCGAACCAGTCATTCCAGTCGAACCAGTCATTCCAGTCGCGCCGGTCGAGCCAGTGACTCCCGTCGTGCCAGTCGACCCGGTAATTCCCGTCGCGCCGGTCGAGCCAGTAACTCCCGTCGCGCCAGTCGAACCAGTCATTCCAGTCGCGCCGGTCGAGCCAGTGACTCCCGTCGTGCCAGTCGACCCTGTAATTCCCGTCGCGCCGGTCGAACCAGTCATTCCGGTCGCGCCGGTCGAACCAGTCATTCCGGTCGCGCCGGTCGAACCATTCATTCCGGTCGCGCCGGTCGAACCAGTCATTCCGGTCGCGCCGGTCGAACCATTCATTCCTGTCGCGCCGGTCGAACCAGTTATTCCAGTCGCGCCGGTCGAACCAGTCATTCCGGTCGCGCCGGTCGAACCATTCATTCCGGTCGCGCCGGTCGAACCAGTCGCGCCGGTCGAACCAGTCATTCCGGTCGCGCCGGTGGGGCCCGTGTGTCCAGTCGCGCCGGTGGAACCAGCAGCGCCAACGCCGCCTGTATTTCCAGTCGCTCCGACGCCACCGGTCGCGCCTGTGCCGCCCGTGGCGCCTGTCGCGCCGGTATCTCCTGTCGCGCCAGTGGCTCCTATATCTCCAGTCGCGCCGGTTGCTCCGGTATCTCCAGTCGCTCCGGTATTGCCCGTCGAACCAGCCGCTCCGATCCCGCCCGTCTCGCCGGTGGCACCGGTCGCTCCAACCGCGCCGGTATCTCCCGTCGCGCCGGTATTGCCAGTGGCCCCCACGCTGCCGTCCGGGCCTTTGCTCCCCGAGCAGCCAGTGAGAAGTCCGATCAGAAGAGCCGCGGGAATGGCGTGCTTGATAGGCAAAGTATCTCTCCGTTGATTGCAAGTCCGACGGCGCCGCGCCCTATCCGGCGCGCGAACCCCGAGGGCACGCGGCGACCTTCGCTTCCGCGATTCGGCTCCACAATTGTTTGCAATAGATGGAAACAGGGCTCTCCCTCTTGAATGATGAGCGAGAGCGCCAGGGATATCGCGGGCGCTCGAGCATTCCGTCGAGAGCCGGCGATATCGATATACAAATTTACATATTAGCTACAAGCCGCGATATATCCACTGGGCGACAATATCCCTACGACTTCGGCGCGGGGAATCCGTTCTTCGCCCACTCGCCCATCGCGTCGCGGCTGAACTTGTGGTTCGCGGCGACGCGATGGCTGCAGATTTTCTTGCCCCGATCGTCGATCACCGAGAGCGTCGCGTGCGGCTCATATTCGTCGACGACCTGCTCGAGCGCGACGCTGTACCAGACGCCGTCCCACGCGACGGAGACCTGCTTCTTGAGCGCCGCCTCGCGCTGCTTCGCCGAACGGCCGAGGAACTCCGATGCGGTCTTCACAAAGGTGGTGAACGCGGGCCCGTCGAACGGCTTGGGGTTCTTCTTGTCGCGCCCCATCACCCACGGGCTGATCAGCACCGGCTCGGAGATGCCGGCCTTGTGGATCTCGACCGCCCAGCCGTCGTCCTCTTCGTTCTTGATGACCTTCGCGCTCCAGCCGCCCCTGCGCCAGAAGGTCGGCTCCATCACGTCCGGTTCGCTCGCCTGGGTCTCGTCGCTCATGGGCATGCGGTAGCACGGCCGTCCGACATTGCGGAGCCAATCGCCCGGCGCGCCGCGGCTACACCATCTTGTCCGCGGCCCGCACGATGGTGATTCTGCCCTGCCCCGAGAGCTCGAGCGCGAGCTTGGCGATCTCCGCGTGCGCCTCTTCGACCTGCGTGAGCCGCACCGCTCCCATGGCGGCGATGTCGTCGGAGAGCAGCTGGGCCGCGCGCTGCGACATGCAGCGCAGGAACTTGTCGCGCAGCGCCGGCGACGCGCCCTTGAGCGCGAGCGTGAGCCGCGCGCCGTCGACCTCCTTGAGCACCGTCTGCAAGTCGCGGTCGGTCACGTTGCGCAGATCTTCGAAGGTGAACAGCTTCAATCGCAGATCGTTGGCGAGCGCCGGGTCGTCCTTCTCGATCTCCGCGACCACCTCGCCCTGCTGCGCGCTGGGCGAGCGGCGCAGCATCTCCAGCGCGGCGCTGCGGCCGTCGATGCGCCGCATGCCGCCGGCGATGACCACACGCAGCTCGACGGCGAGCGCGTGCCCGACCTCTTTGAGCACCTCGGGCGCGACCGATTCGATCGAGGCCATGCGCCGCAGGATGTTCGCGTGCATCTCCGGCGGCAGCTTCTCCAGCGCGCCCGCCGCGCGATCGGGCGCGAGCGCGGAGAGCACCAGCGCGATGGTCTGCGGCTGCTCGCGCACGAGCACCATCGCGAGAGACTCCGGGTCCGCCTCGGCGATCGGCCCGAGCACCTCGTCCGGCGCGGCCGGCGCCTGCACGCCGTCGAACGCGCGGCGCACGGCGTCGCTGCCGAGGGCGCGCTCGGCCATCTCGCGCAGCATGTCGTCGCCCATGCTGTTCTCGCTGCCGACGCGGCCGCTCGCCTCGATGAAGCTGCGCAGCGCTTCCGGCACCGTGCTCGACGGCGCCTTGCGCAGCTCGCGCGCGCCCAGCGCGACCAGGCGCACCTCCTCGGGGTTGAGCAGCCGGAAGATGTTCACCGCGAGATCGCTGCCGAGGCCGAGCAGCACGGCCGCCGCGCGCCGCGCCCCGGGGCCGGCGGTTTCGCCCTCGGGCGGATCGTTGTCAGCCACGGGAGCGCCTCGCGTCCGCGCGCGCTGCCGTCGACGAGAGCATGCTCGCGCGCGAGGCCCGGGCGCGTTGCCGCGTGCTGACGCTGGAGTCGACCCGCAGATCGCCGAAGGGCGACGGACCGCATGAACCGCGCTGTCGAACTGAAGACCCCGTTTCGTGCTGCGCGCGCAGCTTACCCCATCCAGCGCGCGAAGGCCTGCACCGCGCCTTTCACTTGTTTCGCGCGGGCCGGATGACAACACCCCGGCCGGCAGTTACAGTCTGCGCATGAACAACGCACCCCTCGAGCCCAGGCAGAAGGTCCAGCTGGTGGTGGTCGCGCTGATCGTCCTGATGCTCTCGGGCGTGGCGATGATGTACCGCTCGGGCCCGCCGCGCGGGCAGCTGTACGCGATGCTGCAGCGCCGGTAGTCGCCGCGGGTGAATCGCGCGGTGTGTCCGGCCGGTCTTGCTAGGCCAGCGCGGGAGAGTCCGTTCCCGGTTCGCGCAGCGACTCGAAGCGCTTCTTGTCGACGGCGATGTCGGTGACCGCGTCCAGCGCGACCTTGCCGTCTTTGACGGCGGCGAAGAGCGCGTCGTCCATCGTCTGCATGCCCTGGCTCTTGCCGGCCTGGATGGCGTTCGCGAGCATCGAGGTGTTGCCTTCGCGGATGAGGTTCGCGAGCGCGCTGGTGCGCAGCAGGATCTCGTGGACGGCGAGGCGGCCCTTGCCCTCTTTCTTCGGCATCAGCAGCTGCGCGACCACGCCGCCGAGCGACTCGGCGAGCGAGGCGCGCGCGGTCGGCTGCTCCTCTTCGGGGAACGCGTCGACGACGCGCGCGATGGTCTTCGCGGCCGAGTTCGTGTGCAGCGTGCCGAAGACGAGGATGCCCATCTCCGCCGCCGCCAGCGCGAGCGCGATGGTCTCGCGATCGCGCATTTCGCCGACCAGCAGCACGTCGGGATCTTCGCGCACCGCGGCCTTGAGCGCGTCGGCGAACGAGCGCGCGTGCTGGCCGATCTCGCGCTGAGAGAAGAGCGACTTCTTGCGCGGGTGCACGAACTCGAGCGGGTCCTCGATGGTGATGATATGCCGCGCGTACTTCGAGTTGATCGCGTCGAGGATGGCCGCCATCGTCGTCGACTTGCCCGAGCCGGTGGGGCCGGTGACCAGCACCAGGCCGCCCGCGAGATCGGCGAGCCGGTGCAGCGCAGGCGGCGCGCCCAGGTCGTCGAGCGTGAGGATCTTCTCCGGGATCACGCGCATCACCGCGCCCGGGCCATTCTCCTGACGGAAGAAGTTCACGCGAAAGCGCGCGAGCCCGGGAATGGCGTAGGCGAAGTCGTGATCGCCGTGCGCCACGAACGGGGCCATCTGCTCGCCGGCCATCTCGGCGAGGATCTGCGTGAGCCGATCCCCCTCGAGCGCAGTGTCCTCCATCGCGAGCAGCGAGCCGTCGAGACGCAAGAGCGGCGGCCGTCCGGCGGCGAGGTGGAGGTCGCTCGCCTTGCGCTGGACCAGCTCGCGCAGCCATCGATCGATCTGTGCGGCCATCGCTTAGACCTTTCCCGGACCGTTGGGGATGAGCGCGGGGTTCTCGGCGACGCGCTTCGCTTCGTCGGGCGCGACGCGGCCGGAGAGCACCATCTCGCGCAGCGAGTCGTCCATGGTGCGCATGCCCTGCGACTTGCCGGTCTGCATCGCCGAGCGGACCTGGAACATCTTGTCGTCGCGGATGAGGTTGCCGATGGCGGGCGTGATGACCAGCAGCTCGAGCGCGACCGCGCGGCCGCCATCGATGGTGGGGATCAGCCGCTGCGTGATGACGCCGTGGAGCGACTCGCTGACCATCGAGCGGACCTGCGTCTGCTGCGCGGGAGGGAACGCGCCCAGGATGCGCGAGATGGCGCGCACGGCCGACGCGGTGTTCATCGAGCCGAGCACCAGGTGGCCCGTCTCGGCGGCGGTGACCGCCAGCGAGATGGTCTCGCCGTCGCGCAGATCGCCGACGACGATGACGTCGGGATCCTCGCGCAGCGCCCCGCGCAGCGCGCGCGCGAACGAGCCGGTGTCGCGCCCGACCTGCCGCTGGTTGACCAGCGCCTTCTTCGCCGGGTGGATGATCTCGACCGGATCCTCCAGGCAGAGCACGTGCTCGGCCCGCTCCTCGGCGATCAGGTTGACCAGCGCCGCGAGCGTGGTGGTCTTGCCGCTGCCGGCGAGGCCCGTCACCAGCACCATGCCCTGCGCGTAGTCGATGAAGCTCTTGAGCTGATCGGGCAGGCCCAGCTCGGCGAGCGTGGGCGCTGTCCGGCGCACCAGGCGAAACGTCGCGTTGGTCCCGGTGTTGGTGACGTAGAGGTTGCCGCGCGCGCGCAGGCCGCTCGGGGTGGTGACGAGGAGGTCGAGCGACATCTCGGCGGAGAACTTCTCGCGCAGCGCCGGCGTGAGCAGCTCGCGCAGCTGCGTGTCGACGTCGCGCGCGTCGAGCGCCGCGGTGGTGCCGATGAGCAGCCGCCCGCCCGAGCGCAGCGCCAGCGGCTGGCCGGGGTGGAAATGCACGTCGGAGGCGCCGCGCTTCTCGGCCGCCTCCAGGATGGTCAAGATGCGCGCCGCGCCTGCGCCGACGGGCCCGCTCGAGAGGTTGCTGCCGGGCCGCGGCGCGCTGGCCCGCGCGGGAGGCGGACGAGAGGATGCGCCGGGCGGCGCCGCGGGCGGCGCGATCGCGGGAGCAGGCCGCGCGGGAGCGCTGATCCGCGAGGGAGGGATCGCGGTGAGCCCCGGGTTGGTGATGTCGTCCGGCGGCGGCGGCGGACTGCCGCGCGGACTGAACGGCGGAGGTGCCGAGGCCCCGCCGAGCGAACCGGGCGCCGGCCGCGCCGCGTTGCGCTCGCTCTGCAGCTCGAGCAGCTCTTGAAGCTGCGCCTCGGTGACCAGCCCGCGGTGCACCAAGAGCGCCCCGAGGTTGTGCCGGCCTCCGAGCTGCGCCTGCACCTTCAGGCAGAGGTCGAGGTCCTTTTGCGTCGCGTAGCCGCGCTCCACCGCGAGCCGGCCGATCTGGATCGATCCGTCATCAGGCATGCGCGCAAACCTTAGCGCGCATCGGGCGCGGGGGCGCGATCGGATCTGAACGCGCTCTCGCTACGTGCCGTGCGGTCCGCTCTCGGACTCGTCGCCCGCCGCGCCCTCGGCCGCCGCCACCTCGGCGTGGGCCTCCGCGTTCTGTTGGCCGCGCAGCGCCTCGGCGAGCCGCGTGACCAGCACCGCCGGCAGCACGCGCCGGCCCGACAGCTCGGAGATGGCCTCTTCCAACCGGCGCGCGAACCCCTTCGCGGCCCGCGCGCGGTCGGCGGGCAGACCCGCGTGCTCGAGCTCGTCGAGCAGCGGCCGCGCGCCGAGGATCGCGCGGCCCGCGCTGCGCGCGAGCCGGCGGCGCACGCGCCACAGCCGCGCACCGGAGAGCTCTCCCAGCACCGACGAGGCGAGCTTGCGCGCCTGGCCACTGCGCTGCGTCTCGCCTTCGCGCAGCCGCGCGAGCAGCTGCTGCAGCGGCGGATACGGCAGCGCCTTCTGCAGCAACTCCTCGACCTCCGGGATCACGCACTCGCGCACCAGCAGATCGACCGCGGCCTCCAGCGAATCGCCGTGCTCGGTGAACGAGCGCGCGAACGAGAAGAGCGCGTGCGGCGGCGCCTCCTCGCAGGCGCGCGGGAAGCGCTCGCGGAAGAAGACCAGCTGGTCCATCCATGCGGCCGCGCGGCGCGAGCGGGTCTGGAAGTGCTCGATGGGCGCGCGAGAGAGGCGCAAGAAGCCGTCGGGGTCCTGCACCACCGGCTCGGCCAGCAGCAGCTCGCCGACCGGCAACAGCGTGACCGCCGCGTGCTCGGTCCGCGCCAGGAACGCGAGCGCGCGATACGTCGCCACCTGCGCCGCCGGCTGGGTCTCGAGCGCCCAGCGCGCGAGGAGTTCGGGGGCCACGCGCAGCTCGTGAATCTCGTCGTGCGTTCTCATCTCGTCGCCTCCGCTTTCGCGGTGTCATAACCCGGACAGGCGGCCCGTGCGCGCAGATCGCCGCTGCGATACACATCCCCCATGCTGCTCACGCGCGAAGAGATGACGTTCGACTTCCGCGGCGCCCGCCTCCACCCGGAGCGCGACGCCGAGATGCTCGCTTGGATGATGAACCAGTTCCTCTATGGAGAAGTGACAGGCATCCAGTGCGGCCACTGGCTCTACGACGCGCCCGACCTCGACGCGGCCCGCTTCTTCTCGCGCCAGGCGGTCGAGGAGTTCCAGCATGTCGACAACTTCGTGCACATCCTCGAGCTGCTCGGGAGCCAGCCCGCCGAAGCGCACCCGATGGTCCGCTTCCTCACCTCGGGGATGATGCCCGGCTCGTTCGCCGAGCACGTCTGCCTGGAGATGGCGCAAGGCGAGGGCTTCGTGCTGATGGGCCTCTACGCGCTGATCGACACGCTCGACACCACGGCGCCGGCGGGCGCGGAGATCCGCGCGATCCTCCAGCGCGCGGTGAAGCAGGAGGAGCGTCACGTCGCGTTCGGCGAGCGGCGCACCGCGGCCGAGCTGCAGAAGAACCCGGCGCTGCGCACGCGGCTGCTCGGGCTCTCGCTCGTCTCGATGTGGGGCGTGAACAAGCTGGCGAGCTACATGCGCGACAAGCTCCCGCGCGATCACGAGGTGCTGCAGCACCTGCCCGAGTTCCTCGCCTTCTCGCAGCGCTGCGCCGAGCAGCGGCTCCTGCGCATGGGCGTGCTGGCGGCGCCGCTTTCGCAGACCTCGGCGCTGAGCAAGGCGCTCGCGCTCGCGTCGGCCTACGTGGTGCGGCCGCTCGGCGATCTCTTGAAGCTGCCGCTGCGGCTGTTGCCCGAGGCGCTCGACCCGTTCGCGCCCACCCGGGTGACCCAGTCGTATCTGCGCGACGCGCAGCTCGACACGCGCGTGAAGGGCTCGCGCACGCTGCAGCACCCGCGCGATCCCGACGCGGAAGGCGACGACGAGGCGGACGGCAAGATCGCCGCCGGGCCGCGTCCAGAGCAGCCCAGCGCGATCGCGGCGCCTCGCTAAAGAAACGCCTTCTCGACACCGCGCCGGATCAGCACCGGCAGGATCTCGCGGCGCCATTCGGGATCGACGCCGATGTTCGTCAGCGGCTTGCACTGCTTCTGCGCCCGCTTGCCCAGCTCGTCGCCGAGCGCGCGGATCTCGGCGGCCGTGCCCACGCTGCGACCTTTCAACTCGTCGACGTGGCGGACCATCGCCGGCCGCGCCGCGAGCGCGCCCACACAGAGCCGCAGCGAGCTGACCTTGCCCTCGTTCACGCCCACGGCGACGCCGAAGTTGAGCGCGGGAAAGTCGACCGCGTTGCGCAGGCGCAGCTTTCCATAGGCCTGCTTGAGCGACGCGGCCGCGAGCGGGACGCGCGCCTCCACGAGCAGCTCGTCGCCAGCGATCTGCGTGTTCTTCACGCCGTCCGCGACGTAGAGATCCTCCAGCGCGAGCGTCCGCTCGCCGCGCGGCGAGACGAGCCGCACCTGCGCGCCCAGCGCCATCAGGATCGGCGCGGTGTCGTTCGACGCCGCCGCCACGCATCGCTGCCCGCCCTTCACCACATGGCACACGGTGCCGTCCTTCTTCAGGCAGTACCCGAGCGCGCTCCGCCAGAAGTGGCTCTGGTTGATATAGACGCAGCGGGTATCGAGGCAGAGGTTGCCGCCCAGCGTCCCCATCCGCCGCAGCTGCGGACCGGCGATGGCCGCGGCCGCGTCGGCGAGCGCGGGGAACAGCTGCCGCACGCGCGTGTGCTGCGCGAGCTGCTCGACCGAGCACATCGCGCCCAACCGCAGCTCGCCCTCCTCTTCCCGGATATATCGAAGCTCGCGCGACAGCCCGCGCAGCGCGACCAGTTCGCGCGCTTCATACATTCCATATTTCAAATTGGGGACGATATCGGTCCCGCCCGCGAGCACCTTGGCGCCGGGTCGATCGCGCAGGAGCGCCACCGCCTCGTCGAGGCTCTCGGGCCGATGGATCTGCAGCACCGGAAGGGTCAGCATTCAAGCGCCTCCCTTCGCGCGCTCGTCCCGCTCGCGGAGGAGCGCGAGGATCTTCGCGGGCGTAAACGGCAGCTCGCGCACGCGGATGCCGCACGCGTCGAAGAGCGCATTGGCAATCGCGGGGATCGCCGCGTGCAGCGGCCCCTCGCCCGCCTCTTTCGCGCCATAAGGGCCGTTCGGATCGCCGCTCTCGACAATCGAGGCCTCCAGCAGCGGAGTGTCGAGCGAAGTCGGGATCCGGTAGTCGAGCAGCGAGGGGCCGAAGAGCAGGCCGCGGTCGTTGTAGACCATCTCTTCCAGCTGCGCCTCGGCGACGCCCATATAGACCGAGCCTTCGATCTGCCCCTCGACCAGCGTGGGATTGAGCGCCTTGCCGCAGTCGTGCGCGGCCCAGACCTTCTTGCAGCTCCACATGCCGGTCTCTTCGTCGACCTCGACCTCGGCGATATGTGCGGTGAATGAATAAGCGGGCGAGGCGCCGATGGTGCCGCCGCGATAGTCGCCGCCGAGCTTTCCCTCGCCGATATCCTTGGTGCGATATCCGCCGGTCTCGGCGAGCGGCCGCCCCTCGCGCGCCTCGGCCCATTGGCAGGCCTGCTGGAACGAAGCGTTCTTCGCCGGGTCGCGCGCGACTCGAACGGTGCCCAATTCAAACTCGATATCTTCTGGAGCGCAGCCGAGCTTGGCTGCCGCTGCCGCCTGAAGCTGCGCGCGCAGCTTGCCGCAGGCCTCCTTCGCGGCGATGCCGGTCATGAACGTCACGCGCGAGCTATACGCGCCCAAATCGACCGGCGTTAAATCGGTATCGGAAGAGACCACGGTGACGTCGCGCGGGTCGCAGCCGATCTCTTCGCTCGCGATCTGCCCGAGCAGCGTATTCACGCCCTGCCCGATGTCGCTCGCGCCCGAGAAGATGGCGACGCGGCCGGAGCGATCGAGCTTCACCAGCACGCCGCTCTGGGGCATCTCATTCGGATACACCGGATAGGCAGTGCCGGAGATATACATCGAGCCAGCGACGCCGAGCCCGCGGCCGCGGCCCAGCTTGCCGTGCCGGTCCTTCCAGCCGCTCGCCGACTCGACCACTTCCAGGCATTTCAAGAAACCATTGGAAGTGATCCGCTGGCCATTCACCGTCTCGACGTTCTCGCCGATGAAGTTGCGCCGCCGCACTTCAATGGGGTCGATGTGCAGCTGGTGCGCTGCCTCGTCGAGCGCGACCTCGAAGGCGAAGCGCGGCTGCACCGAGCCGTGGCCGCGCTTGGGTCCGCACGGGGGCTTGTTGGTATAGACGCGCGTGCTGTCGAATCGATAGGTGCCAAACCGATAAGGCCCGGTGAGCAGCTGGCCTGAGTAATAGGCGGTCACCAATCCGAACGATGCATAGGCGCCGCCGTCGATGAGGATCTTGTTGTCGACCGCGGCGATCATTCCATCGCTGTTGAGCGCGACCTGCACATCCATCTTCATGGGATGGCGTCCGCGGTGCGAATAGAAGACCTCTTCGCGGGTAAAGAGCAGCTTCACCGGCCGGCCGGTCTTGAGCGCGAGCTTGGCGGCGCAAAACTCGAGCGAGAACGGGTCGCTCTTGCCGCCGAAGGCGCCGCCGAGCAGCGGCTGCACCACGCGGATGCGCGCGGGCGGCAGCCCCAGCACGCGCGAGAGCTCGCGGTGCACATAATGGGGAATCTGCGTGCTCGACCAGACGGTCAGGTTGCCATCGCCGTCGACGCGCGCCACCGCGCAGTGCGGCTCGATCGGCGCGTGGGTGTTGCCCGCGTAATAGTAGCTCTGGTGCGAGCGCGCGGCCGCCCCCGCGAGCGCCGCGTCGACATCGCCGAAGGCCAGGCTGACATGCTTGGTGATGTTGCCGACCTTCGCCTTTTCATTGACCTTGATATCCGGCCGGGCGAGCGCCTCCTCGGGAGAGAGCAGCGCGGGCAATACTTCATAATCGACCGATATCAGCCGCAGCGCCTCCTCGGCGGTGCGCTCGTCGACCGCGGCGACGCAGGCCACTTCGTCGCCGATGAAGCGGGCGTGATCGGTGGCGAGCGCCTGCTCGTCGTGCGTCCAGGGGATCACGCCATATCGCGCGGGCAACTCGGCGCCGACCAGCGTGGCGATCACGCCGGGACAAGCCTCGGCCTTGGAGGTATCGATCGACCGGATGCGCGCGTTCGCATGCGGCGAGCGCAAGAGCTTTGCGTGCAGCATGCGCGGGAAGGAGAGGTCGTCGGCATAGACGCCGCTGCCGTCGGCCTTGGCCGCGCCGTCGCTCTTGGGGACCCGCTTTCCCACGCCGCCCGGCGCGTGGACCGGGTCGTGCCAGCGATATCCCTGTTTGTCGCTCACGGCGCGATCTCCTCGACCGCGACGCGCGGTCCGCTGACGCCGGGTGCCGGCTCCGAGCGGACGGGAACACCCTGGCTCGGTTCGCGCGTGCCCGCCGCGACCTGCACCGCCTCATATATCTTCGTATATCCGGTGCAGCGGCAGAGATTGCCCGAGAGCGCCTGCTGGATCTGCGGCAGCGACGGCCGCGGCGTGTGGTCGAGCAGCGCGCGCGCCGAGAGCATCATCCCCGGCTGGCAGAAGCCGCACTGGAGCGCGCCGCAGTCGGCGAAGGCCTGCTGGATCGGGTCGAGCCCCTGCGGGCTGGCGAGCCCTTCAATGGTGGTGAGCGCGAGCGTCTGCGCGTCCTGCGCGAGCGTGATGCAGGCGAGGATCGGCTCGCCGCGCGCGCCGCAGCCGTCCGCGCGGGCCTGCGCGTCGTCGAGCGGGCGGGCGAGCACCGTGCACGCGCCGCAGTCGCCCTTGTCGCAGCCCTGCTTGCTGCCGGTGAGCCCGAGGCCGTACCGCAGCGCCTCGAGCAGCGTGGCCTGCGCCGCGACGGCGACCGACTGCGCCTCGCCGTTGACGTGCAGCGTGACGAGAACCTGCTTCTGCGGAGACCCGGTCACAGACCCTCCATGCGGGGCAGCGGCGCCTGGCACTTCTCGCAGCGCGCATCGGCGGCGACGCGGCAGAAGCAGGCGGGGCAAAGCGTGGTCTCGCCCGTGGACATCAGCGGACGATCGCGATCGCGCGTGAAGCGGCGGCGGCGGCGGCCGCAGTGGTTGCAGACCGCGCCATCGCCGGGCGCGCCGCACCAGGGGCAGACGCCGGTGTCGACCGGCTCCGGCGTGCGCGGAGAGAGGTCTTCGTCCCGGCCGCTCTCCATCTCGAGCAGCTCGCTGGTCCAGAACGCCTTCGCGCTCCCGCCCGCGCCAGGCGCGGCCGCGGCGCTCTCGTCGCCGTCGAGCGCGAGCTTCTCCACCTGCACCTCGAGCGTCGGGTCGCCCAGCTGCGTGCGCTCGAGGCCGTCGAGCGGCGCGACTCCATCGCTGTCGAGCGCCGCCATCGCGAACGCGGTATCGAGATCGTCCGCGCCCAGCTGCGTATGCTCCTGGCCCGCGAGCGCGTCGCCCTCGGGATCGAGCGCGATCTCTTCGAGCAGCCGCTTGCCGCAGCCCGCGCACTCGAGCGCGTCGCCGGGGTTGTCGCGCTCGCAGAGCGGACAGATCATTCCGCGGCCTCTTCGGGATAGTGCGAGAGCCCGATTCGATTGCCCTCGGGATCGCGCACGTAGAGCGTCCAGCGGGTGCGGTGGACAATCTCGACGCCGCGCGATTCGAGCCAGGAGATCCAGCGCGCGCGCGTGTTCGCCTCGATGCGCAGCGCGAGCAGGTGCAGGCCGCCGTGCGGGTCGCGAAACGGCGTCTCCGGCGGATCGGCGTCGCACGCCTCGAGCGCGATGAACTCGTCGCCCGTCGAAGCGCCCACCGAGATCCAGAGCGAGCGCTCGCCCGACTTTCCGTGCGCGAGATCCTCTGCCGACCACGGCCAGCGTCGCAGCACCGAAAGCCCGAGCGCCTCGACGTAGAAGCGCTCCGCGCGCGGCAGATCGCGCACCTGGATGGCGAGGTGGTGATGACCGCGCACGCGCAGAGGCGCCGACTCATCGCTCATCGCTCCTGCCTACCACGCTTCGATTTGTGAGAGAGGCTTCACCCCGAGTGGGCTCAACGTCTGTCCGGGCGAGTCTCCAACAACTGGCTGATGCGACTTCGCCCTACGCAAAGCGGTTTCTCCTCTGAAACGCGGCTTTTTTCACTCGGGGGCGACACAATCGACAAGCAGCGCCCTCTTGCCTGCGCAGGTCCAGGCTCGCAGAAGTACGGGTCCCGCGCCGTCGGGAGCGATTCATCGAAGGAGTTTTCATGCGCCGCAGTTCCTTGCTTTCGCTCGCCCTGCTCTCCAGCCTCGCCGCCGCGTGCAGCGGTCAGTCCGGCCTGTTCTGCAACAGCGACGTGCAGTGCGATCCGAGCGACCTCTGCATCGCCGGCCAGTGCACCGCGGAGAGCTCGGTCGGCTCGGTCTCGGGCGATATCACCGCCAATCCGCAGACGCAGACGGTGACCGCGATCGTCGGCATCGTCCCGACTGCGGCCAGCGTGATCGTCACGGATACCGACGGGACCGCGCACGCGCTCGCGTTCTCCTGCTCGGGCGCAATCCCTTCGCCGACCACGCTGACCTTGGCGGCCGGCGCGCGCGCGCCTGTCTCGATCGCGATCCCCGCGCCGACCGCGACCGGCGCGCTGAGCGTCAGCTGCTCGGCGACCTCGGCCTCCGGCAAGACGACGTGGGCCAGCTTCGCGATCGAGGTCGACGCGCTCGGAGGCAGCGGCGGCGGCTCGGGCGGCGGCAGCGCGGGCGGCTCGGGCGGCGGCAGCGCGGGCGGCTCGGGCGGCGGCAGCGCGGGCGGCTCGGGC